>ENA-OQIK01001004-OQIK01001004.1-human-gut-metagenome-genome-assembly--contig:-NODE-1004-length-11777-cov-4.457094_pt1 | contig 11777 bp, 7 predicted proteins | sample MGYA00242578_ERZ504743 | MGnify/ENA primary metagenome ERZ504743 (study PRJEB26092, sample SAMD00036441) | human gut metagenome | host: Homo sapiens | study: EMG produced TPA metagenomics assembly of...
GGCGGACACGGTCACCACCAGCCGTAACGGCAGCTCGATCAGCGAGAACGTGACCGGCACCAGCACGCTCCGCTGGATTGGCGTGGACGGCACCGCCCGCACGGCGAGCAAACAGTTCACCATGAACAACAACGCAAGCCAGAACGTGTCGTTCTCCTACAAGGATATGGACGCGTCATGGAAGTCCTGGCCGGCCGGCAAATTCACGTTCGACGTGAATTTCGCCAAGCAGGGCAGGATGGCCGGGGCCGTCAGCCTGAACGGTGATGCGGATGCGAACGAACGCTGGCAGGCCTCCCAGCTGCCGAACCCTTCGAAGACGCTGACCAACGCGGCCGGCGACCAAGTGACGGCTCCGAACGACCAGATCGCGTCCGGCAGCCTCTACACCGCCCACATCAAGGCCCACAGCTCCGCTTCCGAGCATTTCTGGCTGTACGACACGATCGACGTGAGCGCCCAGCAGGTCGTGATCGGCGGCACCCAGACGGATGACCCGTCGAAGGTCACCGTGACCGATGAGGATGGCAGGACCGTCCAGGCCGACATCTCGATCGACGACACCCAGGCCGGCAAGCGCATCGTCAAGGCTCATGTTCTCAAGCCCGCTTCCGGCTGGTATACGCTCAACGTGCCCCAGTCCGCCAAACCGACCGGAGCCGACTACACGATTCCCGACGATTCGAAGGCCTGCTGGCAGGGTGACGGGCAGGCCTGCCAGGCCGGCGACAGCGAGCAGGTCGGCAAGGTCACCCCGAAGCCCGACAAGGTGTGGGTCCTGGACTCCAACGGCGCGCTGCAAGCCGAGGATCCGGAGCATACGAACAACAAGGGCTCCGACGATCGTACGTTCGTAACCGGCGACGCGATCGGCGCGGTCGTCAACGGCCGCATTCCGGGTCACCTGCTCAACCCGTTCACCAGTTACAGCATCACCGATGACTGGACGGCCAGCGCCCAGTGGATCGACTGGAACCATAAGGACCAGGTGCGCGTGTATGTGGACGGCAAGGACGTGACCGACCAGTTCGACATCACGATCGACACGACGAAGCACACGACCACCGCGACCGCGAAGGGCGGCTTCCTCGCCAAGACCGCGCTCGGAGCCAACGACCGCAAGGTCAAGCTGTATATCGGCGGCATCGTCAGCAAGGCCCCGTCCGCCGACTACGCGGCCGACCAGAAGAAGCTGACCAACAAGGCGTCCGAGACGTGGAACAACGAGACCACGGACACGAACGAGCCGCCCGTCTACGTGCGCAACCCGAAGCCCGACAAGGTGTGGAGCACGGACGCATCCAAGGCCGGCCAGTCCGCCGACCCGGCATGGACCAACAAGGTGTCCGACGACACGAAGACGTTCGTGCAGTGCGACACGTTCGCCGTCACCGTGAACGGCAAGCTTCCACGGAATCTCGCCAAGAAACTGTCCGCCTACGAGCTGGGCGACGATTTCACCAAGGCATCCAAGTATGTCGATCTGGACCAGGCCAGCGTGAGGGTCACGATCGACGGCAAGGACTCCACCGGCCAGTTCGACATCCACAAGGAAGGCACGAAGGTGTGGGTCAGCGCCAAGCAGTCCCTGCTTGACACGACCTTCAACACCGCCGCCGACCGTGCCGTGCGCATGACCGTCGAAGGCACGTACAGAAAGGGCGTGCTTCAGGCCGGCCAGAAGGTCGACATGACCAACGGCGGTTGGGAGAAGTGGAACGATCAGGAGACTCCGTCCAACGAGCCTCCCGTCAAGGAATGGACCCCGAACCCGGACAAGAGCTGGATCCGTCTCGAGAACGGCAAGTGGAAGGCCGTCATCGACCCCGACGAGTCCAACAAGACCGGCGCGGACAATCTGAAGTTCCTCGACGGCGATCAGGTGGGCAGTGTCGTCAACGGCACCATCGCCAACGACCTCGCCAAGGTCACCAAGATCAGCCTGACCGACGACTACGCGAACGCCGACTACCTGTTCGACCTGACCACGGATAAGAGCCAGATCCGCGTGTATGAGGCCGACGCGACGACCGACGCGAAGTCCAGTATCGCAGACATCATCAACACCGGTCGTGACGTGACCGACCGTTTCGACGTGACCGTCAACGGCACCAAGGTCACCGCCACCGCCCACCAGGATTATCTGGCCGAGCAGGTCGGTCTGAAGAATCCGAAGCAAATCACCCTGTTCCTGCCGGGCACCGTCAATATGGCGAACGGCAAGGGCGCGGCCCAGGTCCGCAAGGACTTCGGGAAGAACGCGGGCGACGAGCTCACGTTCTGCACCGACCCGACCACCAAGAAGGACCTGACCAACGCGGGCGGTGAGACCGTCAACAACGAGTCCCAGCCGACCAACGAGCCGAAGATCTGCGGCTACATTCCGCCGGTCAGGAAGAAGGTCATCGCGGAAGGTAGCCAGGGCGGTGCGAACCAGGATGCGAACGATAAGGTCGTGTATCCGGGCCAGAGGGTCGAATACCGTCTGACCACGAAGCCGCAGCTGCCCGCCGATCTGGCGTACGACATCACCACCGTGCGTGACGTCGACACGTACGACCGGTATCTTGAGCCCGACCCGCAGACCCTGGAGGTCACCGACCTTTCGACCGGCGACCAGCTGACCATGTCCGACCCTCAGATGGGCGTCGAAGGCGAGTATTCGGTCGCATGGGACGAGTCCAACCACCGGTTCACCATCACCTACTCCGACAAGTACGTGAAGGAGCATTGGAAGAAGGGCTCCAACCCGCAGGTCCAGGTCCGTTTCGAGGGCACCGTGTCCAAAGACGCGCCGACCGACCGGAACGTGGACAACCAGTGGGCGCTCACGCTGAACAACGGCATCACGCCGTCGAACATCGTGGAGAACAAGCCGCCGAAGCATGATCCCTCCAAGAAGGACAACCAGTCCAAGGAGCAGGGCGACCCGTCCGTCAGCATCGACGGGAAGACCATGCTGCTGGGCGACACCGGCAACTACACGGTCAAGCTCGACCTGAAGCAGAAGGATAATGCGTACCGCGTGTGGCGCGCCGGCATCACCGACGACTACGACGACAAGTACGTAAGCATCGACCCGGGCAAGATCGAAGTGCTTGACGCCAACGGCCGTGACGTGACCGCGAAGTTCAACATTCAGATCAAGGACGGCGTCGCGTACGTGTACGCCCGGACCGTGGACACGTTCGTGCCGAAGACCGGCAAGACCGTCAAGGGCGATCCGCAGCCCGACGATCTGGCCGCCTACTCTACGAACGGCGAGCATGACCCGTTGAACGAGCCGGCCATCGACCAGACCCTTTTGGGTCAGGAATACCAGATCGTCATGCCGTACAAGGTCGTCAAGGTCACGGACGGCTACGTGGTGAGGAACAAGGCCATCCAGGTCACGAACAACACGACCGTCGAAAGCAACGAGGTGTCCAACCCGCTGAAGCCGATCAACCCGGTCAAGGACGTGACCGTGAAGGTCGGCGGCGCATCCGTCAACGGCCAGAGCATCTACAAGGACCGTACGTTCCTGTACCGTCTCGACTCCAGCATGATCCCTGCCAACCGCGCCTACCCGCAGGTCGACCAGTGGACCATCGCCGACCATCTGGACACCAAGCATGACGAGTACACCGGCCAGTGGGCCGTGCAAGCGGCACGCGACCTGTACAAGGATGGCACCGTGATCGCAAAGGCGGGCGACAGGCTCGCCGGAGACGGATTCGACTCCAAGAAGTTCGGCGGCGACCTGTTCGCCCTCGACTACAAGGATGGCACCGTGACCGTCACGGCCACCGACGTATACCGTGCGCTCGTGTCCGCCGACAACGCCCACGAGAACGGTTGGTCCGCGTACATCCAGTGCAAGCGCACCTCCATCGCGGAGCGTGTCGAAAACCGGTTCACCGAATACTTCAACGACAAGGAGTTCGGCTCCAACATCGTGTGGACCCGCACGCCGGACATGACCCCGAGCCTGCACTTGGAGAAGTACGACGTGAAGTCCGGCGAACAGTTGGGTGACCGTGATGACGTGAAGGACGCGTTGAAGATGGACGGCGACTCGTTGCAGATCGCGTTCAAGATCACCAACACGTCCAAGGTCGATTCCAGCACCGGTGAGGGCGCGTGGTTCCAGGCCAAGGACCTGAAGCTCACCGACGACACGATCGCCGGCATCGGCAAGGTCGAGGACATCAAGTACCCGGACGGCTGGGACACCCTGGTCCTGAAGCCCGGCGAATCCGTGACCGTGACCGGTACATTGAAGGGCGTGTCCGAGGACGGCAGGCACACGGACCGCGCCAAGGTCACCGGCACGCCGCTGGTGGAATGCCCGGTCACCGACCAGTTCGGTGACGGCGACAAGTCCGACCAGACGGTTGACGGCGACGCCGACAACACCGACGGCCTGAAGCAGGTCACCATCGGCGACAAGACCCTGTGCGAGGACACCACGGTCGAATCCAACACGGACGACTGGAGCGGCTACCGTCCAAGCCTGGCCCGTACCGGCCTTGAGATCGGCGGCACCATGCTGGCCGTCATCGCACTGGCCTGCATCGGCATGACGCTGGCCGGCTTCGGCCGCCGCCCGCCGACCCGCGGCCGCCACACCGCCTGATTCCGGCCTGTGACGCGAAACGCCCCGCCTTTCGAGGTGGGGCGTTTTTTCGTGGTCGGGGAGGCGAATCCGGTGGGGTCGTACATGCCTGAAGACGCGAACAGAGAAACTTGATCGCCTGTAAATCGCGGGCAGTGGAAGATAGAAGAACAGACAATGAGGCTCGATGAGTTTTGTGAGTGCCCGAAGGCGTGAGCAGTAAGGTTTGGTTGCCGTTAATCGCGAACAATAGAAGATAGAAGAACAGACAATATAAAGAAGAAGTAGGAAGAGGAATTGCTCTCTTTTCTTTCTTTTGTGTGTTCGTGCTCACTTGTATGCACTTTGTATGCGCTCTGTATGCATCCTTAAGTGCATACATTTTCGTGCCCTCAGCCCTACGGACACGCCTATTCTCATCTTTGTATGCATTGTATGCAGTCTTTTTCGGAGTTGTGTTCCCGCATAGCGTGCATAGTGGGCTTTTTGATGCATACAATGCACACAGCTTTTTCGATCGTCCATCCAAGCAGCGAAGCCGACGGAACGGATGAAATGCGTACGCGCCCGCAGGAACGTGCGATGATTGTGGGACAAGAATGAGTCTGAATAATGGCGGACAGCCCGTCAGACGGGCGATGAAAGCCCAAAAAAGCCTACTGTCCGCGACGACAGGCAGTGGAGAAGGTTTTTTATTTATGGTTCGTCGAGGAATGCCCGAAGACACGAACAGAGGGATTTTTTTGATTGCCTGTAAACACGAGCGGTAGAAGATAGAAGAACAGGCAATATAAAGAAGAAGTAGAAGGAAGAATCCTCTCTTTTTACTCTTTATACTTGTATGCACTTTGTATGCAGTCTGTATGCGTTCCCAAGTGCATACATTTTCGTGCTCTCAGCCCTACTCCTGAGCCAAACCGTCTTCTTGTATGCATTGTATGCAGTCTTTTTCGGAGTTGTGTTCTCGCATAGAGCGCATAGTGGGCTTTTTGATGCATACAATGCATACAAGTCGCGAAGGCGGTCGGATTCGCGGGCCGTCATGAGGGCAGACGGGCCGCGACAAACGGAATTGTCAGTCTTTTTGCTTCGGACCGCCCGTTCCGCCGTTCATGTCGTAGTAGAGCGGATAACGTGGTACGAGGCTGGTCTCAAGACGCATGTTGGATGAGTAATTGCCGCGTTCCAGATAGAACACGTTCAGCGTATGCGTGGCATTCGGTGCGAACGTGTCACCGCTGAAGCCGCCCGCCGGGGTGATGCCAGCCTCTTGGAAGCGGGCTTTGACAGTGGAATGCTCCGCATTGTCGGTATGCGACTGCTGGTCAATCGCGCCGGTCGTGAAGTTCACGACGGCACGTTTCCTGTCCAGACTGCCGGATGCGGAGGCCATGAGCACGCCGTCGACCACGATCCACATATCGTCATCACCTGTGAAGTCCAATACCAAATCGCCGCCATGTCCGTTCGTATTGTTCGAGCCGGTGGAGAGGGCGCTGGAGATTTGGACGCCGAAGTAATGGTTGACCCCTGTGAAGGTTTTGACGGTTTTCGAGATTTCGTCGAACGGCCAGAATCGCCATCCGCCATCCGAATGTTCGACCGCATCCATCGCATGCGTGGCCCTGTTGTAGACGGCGCTCGTATGTTCTGAGTCGAACACGTAGTTGCCTGACGTCGCATCCTGCGTGAACATGGTGGGGGACACGTTCTTGTCCACGATTTTCTTGCCGTCCTGCGCGCTGTCGTCGAACAGGTAGCGGACACTTTCCGTCAGGCCCGACGCCGGATCGCGGACAATCGGATAGCCGCCGTCCGTTTTCGCGGTCGAATACCGGAAGCCCGTGGTCGGTGGCGTATATGTGTTGAGCGGGCTTGCCATGATGTTTTTCAGCCGTCCGGTCGTACGGGATACGTCGGGCCGATTGAACATGAATTTCAACAGATGCCCGCCCTCATCCTGTGATCCGTTGATGCCTCGGGTCAGACAGTCGTAGCAGGTGTTGGTTGCCGCATCGTCCGCGCTGCCTTCCTTGGCGACAGTGTAGTCGATGAGCCGCATCGTCATGCCTTCCGGCGCGACGAACTTGGAGCCGGATGAATCCGCTATCGAACGGGTCTGATGCTCAGGCTCTAATGCAAGCCCCCCCCCGCTGGTTCCGCAGGCCGCGAGCGGAGTGAGGAGGGCGATGATGGTGGCGGCCGTGATCAATCTATTTGCCATACGGACGGACTATGCAGAATTCTTCGGAAGGCCGACCACCCCGCGAACCACTTGGACGAACGGCAGGGCGCATAGACGTTCTCGCATCGAAAGGAGAATCTATGCCATTTGCACAATGCAGACGTCTCATCGCCTGCTGCTTGACGCTTGCCGCGCTGACCCCGCTCACGGCCTGTGGAAATATCGGGGGGGGGGCTTGCGCTCGAGCCTGAACACCGGGCGGTCGTGACGGCCGACGCCCAATTGCCGGAGCAGATTGTCAACGGCGGCTTCGACTATCCATCCGTGCCGTCATGGACGGCGTTGGGGGAGTCGGGTTCGAACAAATACAACAAGGGCAAGCTGTTCGCCACCATCAATCCCGGTACAGGCAAATACGGTTCGGGATGCGCCATGTCCACCACAGGCAGGGTCATTCCCAATTGGAACAGGTTGAATTTCGCTTGGAACTCCACCCAGGGAGACACGCATTATTCCGGCGGCATGAGCTGCGAGGCTGGCAATGTGGAACTCAATTACGATTCCGTCCACCACAACCAGTTCGCCGAACTGACCGCCGACCAGCAGGGCACCGCGATCTATCAGGATGTGAAGGTCACGCCGGGCACCATGATGAAATGGAGTCTGAAGCATTCCAGCGCGACCAGCGCCTACGTGGACAAGATGCAGGTCATGATCGGCGAACCATACAAGGAGGCCGCGCAGGAGGCCACCCGAATCACGTCCGAAAACGGCAACAAGGTCGGCGAGAGGATGACCACCATCTCGACCCCGACCACGTCCGACCGCGCGGACAACAAGAAGTGGGATACGTACTCCGGCACGTATCTCGTGCCCGACGGGGTCACCACGGTGCGTTTCACCTTCAAATCCATCGCGTCCGCGGAATGGTATTCCGGCAATGACCTGGATGACATCGACTTCCAGATGGCCTACCCGCTGTCCTATGACATGAACGGCGGTACGGGCGGACCGAAGCAGACCTCGCAGTACTGATTCAACCCGCATAGCATCAATCGACGCTCTTGAAGAGGGCGGAAAGGAAACAATATGATGGATAAGAAGAAACTGGGCGCATCCTGCGCCGCTGTTGCCGCACTGGCCGCGCTATTCGCTCCCGGCTCCGCTATGGCCGCTGACACGGGCATCGTGTTGAGCGCCGCGCAGGGTCAGACGTTGGCGGGACACTCGTTCACCGCATACCGGATCGGCGACTATTCGAACATCACCGTATCCGGCGATACGGTGTCCGGTTTCAGCGTGTCCAATCCGACCGTGGCGAACACCCAGGCGTGGCTGAAGAGCGCATTGACGTCGGCGAACGTGAGCGTGCCATCCGGCTATGATGAGGCGGGCGCGATTTCGAAGACCACCAATGCGACGAGCCTGCGTCGGATCGCCAACGCGTTGGCGAAGGCCGTGACGAAGCCGGCCGCCGTCGTGTCGGGCAAGACCTCTCCGACGGGAACTCTAACCCTTGACGTGCCGGATGGCCTGTATCTGATCACCGATACGAACAAGGATACGCTGCCGATGATCGTCAGCACGAAGATGGGCGGCAAGAGCACGGCCGGCACCACTCTCGGCAAGCTGACCGTGAAGGGCAAGTCCTATAATGTCGACAAGAAGCTTGTCGTGAACGGCAAGGAGCAGTCCTCCGGCTCCGTGGCCGTCGGCCGGACCGCCACCTACCATATCACCACCACACTGCCGAACATCGGCAACGACGGTTCCGCAGTGTCCGTCCACATCGTCGACAACATGGTCGGCCAGAAGTTCAAGTCGTTGGACGGCGTCACGGTCGGCGGACAGTCGGTCGACAAGAACCAGGTAAAACTGGTCGGCACGGACGGCAACGGCGGCTCCATGGCCGCCCCGTCCGGCATGACCGGCGCGGTCGCCACTCCGGTCGCCAAGGGCGAGATCGGCTTCAATCTGGACGCGTTGTGCACGTCCGACCATTCCAACAAGCAGGTGGTCCTGACCGTCACCACGATCATCACCGCGACCGGCGACAACGACCATGTCAACAAGGTCACCGGTTACGACCAGTGGCATGATCCGGCTACGAACACGACGAACAGGCCGACCACGCCGCCGACCAGCCAAGTGCAGACGAAGACCGGCGACGTGAGACTGTCGAAGACCGACAGCCAGGACGCCAGTCTGCGTATTTCCGACGCGGGCTTCAAGATTCAGGACACCGGCACGGGCAAGTGGCTGACATACGATTTCGCTTCGAAGGCATGGTCCGACGCGGCCGACGAGGCGTCCGCCACCCAATTCCTCACCGGTGACGCGAATCTTGACGGCACGCTGAGCGCCAGCGAGAAGACCGCCGACACGCACGGCGATCTGAAGGTGTCCGGCCTGGCATCCGGCACGTATCTGATCAAGGAGACGAAAGCTCCGGCCGGCTACGTCAGCTCCACCGTCGGCATGCCGACCCTGACCGCAGTCCTGGACGCGGAGAAGGGCACCGTCACCTACAAGGGCGAACAGTTGCCGAATCTGACGACCGTGAACGGCGATGCCGCATTGGTCGCCAACATAAAGAGCCTGACCGAACTGCCGTTGACCGGCGGCGTGTGGACGGCCGCCACCGCCCTGGCGATCGCGGCCGCATTCGCCGGCATCGCGTTCGCCGGAGTGGGAGCATCCCGCCGCCTGCATGATCGGGCGAACGCTCCGCTTGCCTGAGGGAGACGTTTATGCTGACTAGAATCGTCGCGCTGCTTGCCGCCGTGTTGACGGCGACGGCGCCCATATCCCCGCCAATGTCCGCGGTTTCGTCCACGGACGGCGGCGGGAGCACGCATACGCAAGCCGTGACCGGGGAGGATGGCAGCACGTACGTGTATACGATTGCGGACCAGACTGGTGCGGTCGAAGGCTGCCAGACGTATTATCCGGCGGGAACGGTCATCAATCTCGCCCAGGTCGGCTCCTCCTGCTGGGCGAACGCCCCATCGAAGACCGACCAGGCCGGACGGGCCGAATCGTTCCTCGGCTGGTCCGAACGGCAGGTCGCCGACGTCGGCTCCCACCAGGATTCCCCGAACGCGGGCATCACCGGCCAGATCCCCATGCCGGCATCCGCGAAGACCGTATACGCGGTCTGGCAGACGACCGCCATGCGTTCCTTGTCGTATGACATCAACGCTCCGGCCGATGCGGACCGTCCGAGCGCAATCCAGAAGCTCCTGCCCGGCACGCCGGGTGCGGTAAGCGTTCCGTACAATACGGCCGCCCGGGACTCGTCCGGCTGGACCGTAGGGGATAAGACCAAGATTCGCGGCTACCGTTTCGACGGCTGGTATGCGAACCGCAGTCCGTGGAATCAGACGTCGAATCTGGGTGCGAAGTACGATTTCGGCCGGAATCTGACCCAGAATACGACCGTGTACGCGCATTGGACGCGACTGTCGAACGACATCGTATACGATGCGAACGGCGGCACTGGCAGTCATGCGGTCACGTCCGGCTACCAGTATTCGAATACGGCCATTCCGTCCGGCACGTCCGGCTCGTTCAAACGGGTGGGCTACCGGTTCACCGGTTGGAATACGCGGGCGGATGGCAGGGGCACATCCTACAAGGATGGCGACCAGGTGCCGATCGGCGCGTCCAATGTGACCCTGTACGCGCAGTGGGCGGCGCTCATCAGCATCATGCCGAGCGCCGGCGGCGATGATACGGGCCCATCCGTCCCGTATCTGGCGTGCGGCGCGTTGGCGCTGGCCGCATTGATCGCGGGTATCGTCTCCACGCTCAGGCTGAAGGGCCGGAGCGTTCCGGGACGCCATTCACGCTGACAGGCGAATAAGACGAACACCCCATTGGAGCATGCTCCGGCGGGGTGTTCTCGTATGGTGGCGCGGCTGCTGCGTGAAAACGGCGTCCCGCATAGTCCGTCCGCATGGCAAACAAACTAATCACGGCCGCCACCATCATCACCCTCCTCACTCCGCTTGCGGCCTGCGGAACCAACGGGGGGGGGGCTTGCCTCCACGCCTGAACACCGAGTGACGGCCACGGCGACTGCGGCGAATGTTCCTGAATATTCGATCGAGACCTCGGATGTGCCCATCACGTCCGACACGTTCGTGTTCACTACGAGCTCCTATCCGTTCTCGCAGGTGCGGTTCGCAGGCGGGCAATGGGAGTCGAAGACCAGTCCATCCGAACACAACGAGTACTGGTATCCGATCGTACGGAACGCGACGATCAGCTTGCCGAATGTCGGCACATGGCGGAATCGTCAGATCGATGCGGCCCTGACCCTGGCCGGCTGGAACGGCGGCAGCATCAGTCCGCTCTTCCAAAAATCGAAATACGAGGGGCAGCCGAATGAGCGAATCGACCTGTTTTGGGTGAACACCACTTGGCAAAACGACGATCTGCCCGCAGCCACCATCCGCAATCTTGGCGGCATCGACCATTCGAAACGCGTCGGATGCACATGGAGGGTCACGTTCACCGACCATAATACCGGCAGGCCGGTGCCGGATACGTTCACAGGCGTCACGGGCTTCAATGATTTGGACGGCTGGGAATCCCAACCTGATCTGGCATTCGAAGGCGTCCAGCTGGGTGACGGATTCACCGGAGCCTACCGTGTGAAGGATGCCGAATTGAAGAGATACGGAGCGAACGGGTATGCGGGCTATCTGCATGACGCGGGCGTCGAGGACGACCTGAACGGCACCATGCAGCGCAAGCATCGTCTGGCGGCCACATGGGCCGGCCCATCATTCACATTCTCCTACGATTTGAGCAATCCTGCCGGACGGCAGGGCGGCTGCCGGATGACGTTTGGCTCGCCCGTCTCCATGAGCTATCCGCTGTATTACGACATGAACGGCGGCACGGGCGGGCCTCGGCGGGCGGACTAGACAGCCGAACGCACAATCCCCCGACCAGGGTTGGGGAGGCACCAATGGCGGCCCCCCCACT
>ENA-OQIK01001010-OQIK01001010.1-human-gut-metagenome-genome-assembly--contig:-NODE-1010-length-11740-cov-2.841207_pt1 | contig 11740 bp, 11 predicted proteins | sample MGYA00242578_ERZ504743 | MGnify/ENA primary metagenome ERZ504743 (study PRJEB26092, sample SAMD00036441) | human gut metagenome | host: Homo sapiens | study: EMG produced TPA metagenomics assembly of...
AACCTTCACCGACATCGAGTGGCAGTTGACCGACGACAAGGGTGTGCCCGCCGTGAACGCGGCCATGCAGCCAGACGGTGACGTGCTGACGGTGACCGCCCTGGGCGATGGCACACTGCGGGTTCGCGCCCTGGTGCGCAACGGCCACGATGCGCCGCAGCTAATCTCCCAGTTGGAGTTGTCCATCTCTGGCGTCGGTCAGCTGCACAAGAACCCTTATGAATTTATCTCGGCCAGCCGTTTTGATGCGTCCTTCGGCGACATCGGCAACGGCAACGAGCGCGGCGTTTCCACCTCCCGCACGGGCCGCAGCTGGGTGCTGTTCGATGATATCGACTTTGGCCCCGATGGTGCGGATACGGTGGAGCTGCCAATCTTTGCGCTGGACGGCGAACCAACGACCTTCCGCTTCTGGGATGGCGAGCCCTACGCCGAGGGCAGTACAATGATCGGCGAGCGCGTCTACCACAAGCCCAAGCAGTGGAACGTCTACCAGCCCGACACCTTCAAGCTGGACAAGCTCCTGCGCGGCATCGGCAGGGTTGCCGTGGAGCTGAACGTGAAGGTCCACATCAAGGGCTTTATCTTCACCCGTCATTCTCGCGCATGGGATACCTTGGCTGCGGGCGCGTGCGATGCCGTCTATGGCGATTCCTTTACCCGCGACGGGTCGCGTGTGCTGGGCATCGGCAACAATGTCTCGCTGCTGTTTGACCGCATGGACTTTGGCGAGACCGGCTGCTGCGGCATCCGCATTACGGGCCGCAGCCCGTTGCCCGCCAACACGGTCCATCTGATGTTTGCCGCTGCAGACGGCGGTGAGACCGAGCGCCGTGTGGTCGAGTTTGGCCCACAGGCCGATTGGGGCGAGCAAACCTTCACGTTTGAGCCCGTCACGGGAGCGCGACAGGTCACGTTCCTCTTCCTGCCTGGCACGCAGTTTGACTTTGATTCCTTTACATTTATTTGAGGCAACTACCTATGAACCACGAAATTTATGCGGACCATGCCGCCACCGCGCCCATTGAGCCGCTGGCGCTGGAGGCCATGTATACCGCATCCCAAGAGTACGCGACCCCCGCCGCACTCTATCGCAGCGCCTTGCACACCAAGCAGACCGTGGAAAAAGCACGGATGACCGTGGCGGAAAATCTGGGCTGCACCCCCGACCATATATTTTTCACCTCCGGCGGCAGCGAAAGCAACACCTGGGCCATCCGTGGCACGGTGCCGCAGGGCGGCCATGTGGTCACAACGCCCATCGAGCACCACTCGGTTCTGAACGCCTGCGCGTCAATCCGGGATGACAGCGGCCGCATGACAACGCTGGAGGTTGACGGCTTCGGCCGCGTTGTACCTGAGAGCTTGACCCGCGCCCTGGCGGCCCACCCCAACCTGGTCAGCTTGCAGTACGCCAACAACGAGGTAGGCGTTGTACAGAACATTCCCGCGCTGGCAGCGCTCTGCCGTGAGGCGGATGTGCTGCTGCACGTTGACGCTGTGCAGGCTGCGGGACACCTGGCCATCCCGCTGGACGGCATCGATTTTCTGTCGGCGTCGGCCCACAAGTTCGGCGGGCCGAAGGGCATCGGCTTCTTGTATGTGCGCGAGCCTCGCAAACTGCGCCCGCTGATTTACGGCGGCAGTCAACAGTACGGCCTGCGCCCCGGCACTGAGCCCGCAGCGCTGATTGCGGGCTTGGCCGCAGCGTTCAAGGTCACCTGCGCCGAGCGCCGCCAGCGCACTGCCAAAAAGCGTGCCCTGGCCGAGGAGTTTTGGCAGACGCTGCATGCTGCCCGGCCCGAAGCACGGCTGCACACCCCTGCGGACGGCCTGCCGGGCCTGCTGAGCGTTGGCCTACCCGGCCGCAGCGGCCAGCGGCTGACCTACCAGCTGGATGTAGCAGGGGTCAGTGTCTCCCCCGGCGCAGCGTGCGACAACCGTGGCGTGCAGGAACCCTCCCACGTTTTGATGGCTCTGGGCGGCACTGCGGCCGAGGATGCGCTGTCGACCTTACGTTTCAGCTTCGGCAGTGCGAACCGCCCCGGCGACGGCAAAGAAGCTGCGGAACGGCTGATAAAAATTCTGGAACAACAATAATTTTATTCACATATATAGGAGGTTTTACCATGGCATTTACCAAGTGCTGGCTGGCATACCCGGAGATTAGGGGCTGCCATTGCGACGCGATTTCTCTGCATACCGAGCTGACGGGCGAAACCATCGACCGCGCCAAGGCAGAACTGGCCGAGGGCTTCAAGGGCCTGTACGGCGCAGCGCTGACCGAGGGCGACGACATCACCCTGGCGCTGGACATGGCCCTGGACCCTGAGGGTTACCGCTTGAAGGCCGCCGACGGCCATTGCACCATCGAGGGCGGCAGCGAAGTAGGCGTTTTGTACGGCGTTTTTGCACTGCTGCGCAATCTGCAGACTGCAGGCAAGGCGTGGGCGCAGTTCACCGCTGATGAGGAGAAGGCACCATCCAACCGCCTGCGCATGCTGAACCACTGGGACAACATGGACGGCAGCATTGAGCGCGGCTACTCCGGCGATTCCTTCTTTTTCAAAGATTCCGAAATTCTAATCGATGTACCGCGTTTGACGGCTTACGCCCGTATGCTCGCGTCCGTGGGCATCAACGGCATCACAATCAATAACGTCAACGTCAAGGACGCCGCCAGCTGGCTCATCACCGACCGCTACTTCGGCGCCCTGCAGGAGTATCTGAAAATCTTCACTCCCTACGGCGTCAAGCTGTATCTGAGCATCAACTTTGCCGCCCCGATGGAGCTGGGCGGCATGGACTCCGCCGACCCCTGCGACCCCGCCGTGGCCAAGTGGTGGGCGGATAAGGCCCAGGAGGTCTGGGCAAACCTGCCCGGCCTGGGTGGTTTCCTGGTAAAGGCCGACTCCGAGGGCCGCCCCGGCCCCTTCACCTACGGTCGCAACCAGGCCGACGGCGCAAACATGCTGGCCGATGCCGTGGCCCCCTGCGGCGGTCACATTGTCTGGCGTTGTTTCGTCTACAACTGCCAGCAGGATTGGCGCAATACCAAGATTGACCGCGCCCGCGCAGGCTACGACTATTTTATGCCGCTGGACGGCACCTTCCGCGACAACGTCACGCTGCAAATCAAGAACGGCCCCATGGACTTCCAGGTGCGCGAACCGGTCTCCCCGCTGATTGGCGGCCTGCAGCACACCCACATTGCCGTGGAGTTCCAAATTGCGCAGGAGTACACGGGCCAGCAGCGCCACGTCTGCTACTTGATGCCTTGGTTCCGCCAGATTTTGGACTTCGACATGCACACCCGCCCGAACGGCGACGCCCATGTGCGTGCGCTGATCCAAGGCGCGGGCAACGGAATGGTGGCCGTGACCAACACCGGCAACGATGAAAACTGGACCGGCCACGACCTGGCCGCTGCGAACCTCTACGGATTCGGCCGCTTGAGCTATGACACCACGCTGGACCCCGCCGTGATTGCCGGCGAGTGGCTGCGGCTGACCTTCGGCAACAATGAGCCTGTGGAAAAGACGCTGCACCGCATTTTGATGCAGTCCTGGCCCACCTATGAGAAATACAACGCCCCCCTGGGCGTGGGCTGGATGGTCAACCCCAACTACCACTACGGCCCCAACGTTGACGGTTATGAGTACAGCCGCTGGGGCTGCTACCACCGCGCCTCCTTCGACGGCATTGGCATTGACCGCTCGCCCACGGGCAGCGATTACTGCCACCAGTACGCCCCCGAACTGGCCGAAATGTACGCCAATGTGGAGACCTGCCCCGAAGAGCTGCTGCTCTTCTTCCACCACATGCCGTACAACTATGTGCTCAAGAGCGGCAAAACGATCCTGCAGCACATCTACGACACCCACTTCGAGGGTGCCGAGGACGCCGCGCGGTTCTACGACGAGGTTGTGACGCTGAAGCCTTACCTGGATCCTTCCGTGTACGCCCGCCTGGAGGCACGCTTTGCCCACCAGAAGGAGCACGCCTGTGAGTGGCGCGATGTCATCAACACCTACTTTTACCGCAAGACGGGCATCGGCGATGCCCACGGCCGCAAAATTTATGAATGATTAAAAAGTGCGCCGCCGCGTGGAACTTTCACGCGGCGGCGCTTTTTTATCCGTGGGAGGCCATCTGGCGGTACTCGGTAGGGGTATAGCCTATCTGCGCCTTGAACAGGCGGTTGAAGGTTGCGATTGAGTTGAAGCCCGACCGCATAGCGATCTCGGTGATGGGGATCGTATCGTCCACCAGCAGTGCTTTGGCATAGATGATGCGGCGCGCCACCAGGTAATTGTGGCAGGTCATGCCCGTGTTTTCCTTGAACAGGCGCGAAAAATGGTAGACACTAAATCCCGCGCGGGAGGCCAGATTCTCGACCGAGAGACGCTCGGTGCAGTGGTTGTTGATGTAGGCGCACAGCTCTGCAAAGCGGCGCATGTGGTCCTGCTGCTTGGGGTAATCCAGCACCTGCTCGCTGTTCTGGCGGTGCTCATACCGCCCGAAGATCGAGAAAAAGTGCAGCATCAAGGCCACGATCTCGCTCTCACGGTAGACGTTCGTGCTGAAATACTCGCCCTCTATCTGCGCCAGCACCGCAAACAGCTGGTCGGCCAGTTCGGGGTCCTCCTGCCGGGTGACAAGGCGGAAGGGGTAGAACGTGTTGAACAACTCGGCCATGTCCTGTATCTGATGAAAGTACGATACGCTGTAGTTCATGATGTATCGCTCCCCCGTTTTGGGTGCGCGAATGCTGTGCAGCTCGCCCGATGCGATAATCAGCACATCATGGGGCTGCAGCGTCACGGTCTTGCCCGCAATCGTAACCGTGTAGGTACCCTCGATGGGGGAGATGATCTCGCCAGGGGCATGCCAGTGCAGTGGGAAATCGGCGTCCTCCATGTTGTGGTAAAAGCGGATCGCCGTTGAAAAGCGGAAATCGACAGTTTCAGTCGTGCCGTCCAGATTCTCTATTTCGCCGGGACGCACACTGCCGTATTTTTTGAGCAGTTCTACTTCCATAGTTTGTTTTCCTCGTGGCCTGCTGCCGTAAAAAGGTCGTTTCTTTTATTGTATCGCGGTTTTCCGCCCCAGTCAACAGGTACGGGGATGGAGTTACAAGAGCAAAGAAGTCTGTGGTCCTGAACAGCATCGAAATAAATAGAGCGCAACCAGAAGCCATTAGCACCCAAAATCACGCTGGCCGCAACGCACCATGACAGGCAGAAACAGGTTGAGGTGAAAAGGTCAAGCCGCGTAACCCCCCTGATGTCAAGATAGGGGCGAAAAATTTTAGGAAAAAATCGCAAAAAATAAACCCTACAAGGCTTTCAGTCGGTTCTGAACCGATCTGAGCCTTGTAGGGCTTTACTCACTACTCTATTTTCAATGGTTACTCATCGAATCCAAGAAATCAAAGTGCTGGGTCTTGCTGTCATAGTTTCTGCACTCAAATTTGTTCGGAGAAGTTGCTCGACGGTGGCGTATAAAGCTCACTTATTGCCATATGTCGCTACATACCCACTTTTCCGGGCATAAAAAAGAAGCCGCCGATTATTGACTAATCGACGACCTTAAAGTACATCAGAGCGTAAAATATTCACTTTTTTTCCTTATAAGTGATTAAGCTCACTTATTTCAGTTTGTAATGATTTTCAGTGATTATAATCACTTATTTTTACCAAATGATAGCAGCACCCAAAACTCTGGGCGGCGTAAAAAGCTCACTTTTTCTAAGTGAACATAATCACTTATTTCCAATAGCCATAAGTGAGCTTAATCACTTATTTTTATCGTTCATAGGTACAAAAGTGATTTTATTCACTTGTTGAGTAGACTTGTCTGTATAGCTCCTGCCCACCCGGTCACCTTCCACCTTGCTGCCTTGCAAGCATCCTGGATTCTGACCCGATTGGCTGCCTTTTTCCGACTTCGCCACACACCCCTCACAGCGCCCCACTGTCGCGTTTAATTGGCGAGGCCGAGGAACTTTCCGCAGCGGACAATTTTTCGCCACACAGGGGCTTTGTGAGGCTTGGATTTTCGTCAAGAGCTTTCCCGTTTTCGACCAAAAACGGAGTGTCCAGATTGAAACTCACAAGTTGCTGTCTGGGGATGCTTTTCCCCTCCAGACGATATGTATTGTTCCGGTTCCACCGCATGTCCCGGTAGATCATCCGCACCCATGCCACGCACTTGATCTCGCAGCTGTTGCTCACAGTCAGCTTCGGTGTCTTATGAGCTCCTGCATCTTCAGCCGTACAGTTCTGCACAGCTACCTGTTTTGCCTCTCGGTTGTACAGAAAACGATAGTGGGTTGGCCAGCCTAATGCTTCCAATGTGCTGCGGAAGATTGTGATCCTTCCATCTTCGACATTAAAAGTCAGACCCAGCATCCGCTGGTTCCATATTCTTTCGTTCACTACTCTCCCCTCCTTAAAAATGGGCGCACTTCCCCCTTGGAATCCTGGTTGCCGTTTTAATCAAGCCCGGTATCGGGGATGGTCTTACCCGTCAGCATCCCCACCGATACATAGCCATCCATTTGCTGAACTTCGGATTCTTTCAGATGTTCTTCTACAGGTACGCCAAAAGTACCCACAATATCATCTGGGTAAAATCCCTTTCTGGTATTTGCAGACTTTGTCTCTTGCGCATTTTTCTGGTCTGTTCCATTTTTTCGCTTCTGGCCCTCATGGAAGATCTCCGGCACAAGCAGGTCAAAAACATACAGAGTTTCCCCTTCAAACGAAATTCTGTACCCAAGCATCTTATACCGGCATTCGGTATCCCAGCCCATTTCCTTATACACCAGTTCTGAAAACGGTTTGCAGGTCATCTTCCGGCTTTTACGTTTATCCGGCTTGGCGATACACCAGCGCAGAGCGTCCTTGTCGTTTTCATCACAGCCGCGTACAACAATACGCTTCAAATCACTGTTGAACATGACGTGTACATAAACCACATCTTCCAGCCCGGTGATGCAGGCCGTGTTAAATGTGATGCTGTCCTTGCGGATCACGATCGCGGGGTCACGAAGATGTGCAAACAACTCCTTCCGCACGACCTGGTATCCGTCATAGGAAAATGTACTTTCTAATTCTTCCGCTCTTGCGTCTCTATCATTTTCTGCCTGCTCTTCCGGTGGCATGGCATTCGTATTTTCATTCATCTGTGTCAGTCCATCCTTCCATTATTTTTTCCGCTTCGTGGAGCAGAGCATTCAGGCCATCTGCGGTAAAAGTGTTCATTTCTTCTATCTCTGCTGCCGGCCGAAGTACATCCCAGTTTCCAGAGTAATGCTCCTGCTGTAAAATCCCGACCTGTGCAATACTTGTGATCGGCTTTCCAAAAGTACCTGCCCATTCTGGTGGGAAGATATAGATCGTCTGCTTGACGGTTTTTCCTTCTTCATCCTGTTCCTTGGATGGCAGGATAATTTCTTCTACTTTCTTTGTATTTTCTGCTGTCCTGCGGCTGATACCTTCATCGCTCATCCGCATATAGATTTCTCTGGATCTCATGTCACCCCCGGAAAGCAGCTTCTTGATCAGATACGCCGCCTTCTCAGATTTTGACTCAAAAACTGGTGTTTCCGGCTCCGCTGATGGATCTGGCTTAATTTCACACTCCAGCCATTTGAAGCCCTGCTCCGCTGTTATCGAGAATTTGATTTCACCATCTGACGGAGCCAGACTGTTTTTTATCTGCCGCACAATGCGGATATCCGACTTCTCCGCATCCCGTTCTACTTGCAGAACACTCCGGGCGGCCGCAACAACATCGATGCTGCAAAGGCTCCGGTAAAGGCCCTTTGTTCCTTCTTTTTTATTAAGGTGTCCGATCAGCACAATGGCACAGTCATACATAGATGCCCACATACCAAGGCGCTGCATCAGCCTTCTGGCTCTTCCTGCAATCTGGAGGTCGGAATCACTTCCAAGATATGCCTTAATCGGATCAATAACTACCAGCCGCGGCCGAAATTCTATAATAGCCTGCCGGATACGCTCATCATCCAGTGTCAGACCGCTGTATGTTTCTTCATTTATAAAGGCCACATTCCTGCAATCTGCCCCACATTTTTCAAGTCGGGGCTTAATGGTATCTGAAATGCCATCTTCTGAGCACTGGTAAATAGCCCTTTGCGGCATTCCGATGGTTTTACCATCTGGCAGGGTTCCTCCCTTAGACAGCTCGGCTATCAGGTGCATCATCATTGTGGATTTGCCATCACCGGGGTCACCTTGCAGCAATGTGATTTTCCCAACTGCTATGAATGGATACCACAGCCAACGAACAGAAGTCGCCTGTACATCACTGTATAATGTAAGAATCCCTTTTTCTCCTTTGTTCGTCATCATCGTCCCTTTCTGTGTGCAGTCTTTTCTACATTTATATTATAGAGTATGTGTGGTGTTTTGACTGCCACCCATCAGGTGCACATCATCGCTTTTGCCACCCAACAGGTGGCAAAACAGCCTTAGACCACATAACAGATAGAGGTGTAGACCTTTGCGGCCTTAGAATTTCTGTAATCAAGTTGCTATGTATTTTTCTCTGCGGGATAATCGTAACAGCCTTATGCGGGTACACATAAGGAGGAACATACATGGCATTAGATTATACTGCACTTGGAAAGCGTATCAGCACTTTCCGTAACGCATCCGGATTAACTCAGGAACAATTTTGTGAAAAGTTGAATGTATCTCGCAAACACATCAGTCAGATTGAAGCGGCAATCAGCCGTCCCAGCCTTGAAACTCTGGTCGACATTGCTAATATTCTTAACATCTCAGCAGATGATCTTCTTGTAGACAGTTTGACGCACTCCGCATCCACTGCCGACTCCGAGATCCACCATCTGCTTTTAGACTGTAATGCAATTGAGCAGGAGATTCTCACCCGGATGGTAAAGGAGATGAAAGCAATTTTATACGGCTTAGGAGTTTGATTTTATAACTTGTTGATCATATAACAAAAAAGCCCGCATAAGCCACAACTGCACTTTGGAGCATACCGAAGTGCTGTCTGTGGTTTATGCGGGTATGGACTAAAAAAGAAGCCCACCAGCGAACCATGTAGGGATTTACACGGTACGCCAGTGGGCTGGTATGTTTTATACTGCTTCTGCTGGAATTTGGTTCATCTTCTCTTTAAATTCTTCCACAGTCATGTTCAAATCTGCGGCCGCCTCTTCGATAGTAATCTTTCCCTTTTTGTAATACTTAACGGTCGTTCTAAGTTCGCCAATGTCAATGCCTTCATCACGAGCCTTGTTCTCAATAGCAGTACCCAAGTTACACATACGCTGCACCTCACTTTCCAATTCTGCTGTCATCGCAATGTTGTATTTTTCGCTAAGAACTTTTTTCTTCTCATCTGGTAACACTGTAGGAGAAAACAATGTGTTCAGCAAATTCAAAATTCCACAATCTGCCTCATTATCCGGCTCTCCCAGATTTAAGATAACCACTTCCATCAAATCGTAGTTTTCCTTTTTTACATAAGCATCTCCGAATACCGGGTCTTCAATGGTATGGTAGCGGAACATTCCATTCTTTCTGCAATCTGGGGTTGATGGACAAATCCAGATTGAATAGACTTTTTGAATTTTTTCATAATGGTCACCCGTAAACACTGTGCCATGTTGTTCCGAAATCATTCTTGCACAATAGTATGTTCCGCGAGTTACAAGCTCATACCCTGGTTTATCATCGGTTTGGATTTCCAAGTTGATAATCAAAGTAATGGACTCGCCATTTTCCGGTGCAATGGCATTAAAGCGCACATCATAGTACACCGTTCCTTCATTTATTGAGCTGGACTCCGAATTCATCTTTGTCACTTGCTCATCACTGTTTATTCTCTGTCCTCTGTTCAACTCATCCTGATGAACTGCATGTTCAGAGATTTCCACTTCCCCAGACATACAATGCTCACTAATATAATCTACGCTGAACAATGAAAATTCTTTCACACAGGTTTTCAGAATCCAAGCGTCAATCGCCTTAAATGAAAGCAATTTTTTCGCACATCGGTCGTATTTGGCCTTGTCAGCAACAGTATCAATTGCCTCTGCAAGAGCAGTCTGTCTTTCCACCGGCAAGCACCTCCATCTCTCGTTACTGATAGGAGTATACAATGCCCCTATTGTATTTTCATGTTACCATAAAGCCATCCGTTTATCAAGCGGTCTTCTGTGAACTTTCCAGTAATTTTCACCGGCTTTTCAGGCACCGATAAGCATCCTCGATAAAACTCATGAACTCCACGCTGGCACACTCGATCAGGCATTTTCCAGCCACGGCTTTCAACTTTTCCATAACCATTTCAGCCAGTGCATCCCCACACTCTCTCATCTTCTGAGCAGCAAACGTCAGCTTCCAGTCCTTACGCTCTGAACGGTAGTTTTCTCTGACGACAGAGAATCCCAGCTTGTTCACATAGAAATCCTTAGCTGCTTCGTAGTCAGATACGATGTCCAGCATCATCCACCGGTTCCAACTGCTTGATTCCGGTTCCAAATCGGCTACCGATTCCGGCCGCCATGATAAGTAATGTTGTTTTCATCGTTTTTTCTCCTTACTGTGCTCTTGCTGCTTTTATCGGACATACCTTAATGCACTGATAGCAACGAACACATTTACTTTCATCTATCTGTGGATATTCAAAGCCTTCTTCGTCTTCCACCATAGATATAGCTTCTTTCGGGCAGATGGCATAACATGCCGTACAACCGCAGCATTCTTCTTTTCTTTTATATAGTACTGGTATTTCTCTTTCCACCATTCACAACAACCTTTCCTATTCATTTCATTATTGCCATAACCACCTAATTCTTTTATTTTTATTTCCAGCCCAGACGAGCAATGCAGACAATAAAAATGCGGACACACCAACAAACATAAATTTATGTATTCCTTCTGGGAAACAAACTGTCAATGTTGGAAAGCATTCAAACGCTCTGACAAAAATATAATGGCACAGAAACAGTAACGTGCTCATAGATCGGAACCATTTTCCTAAAGGTCCAATATGCAAAGGTATCATAATAACTGACTCAACTATAAGCACCGACACAACAGGTAGTAACAGTTTTCTCCATTCGTACTGAAAGTACACTCCCACAACATAAAGTGTAAAAGCTGAGATTGTGCAAATGAATACTGTTTTTGTTTGGGGGATTTTCTGGATTAGCGTCCCAAGCATACAATAAAACATCCCCATAAACACACCATTTTTTATTGTCTTTCCCCAAATCATATAATACAATTTCCAAAATCCTGCATATCCATTGACAGATGCCACATCCAACTGTTTTTGAACAAAGATACCGGCAATAAAGAATACAACTCCTATCAACATGATCCAAGTATCGTTAATTTTCGATTTCTTCAATATCAAAATCAGAATCAATCCAACCAGCAATGCGTTCAAATACCATAGCTGCGCATCACCGATAAAAAATACGGTTCTGAACCACTTCAAAAGTACGCCAAGCATACTACTTTTACTCAGTATCAACCTGCTCGGTAAAAGCACAACTGACCAGACAAAATATATTTTCAATGTTTTCAACAGATAACTTATCGCATATTCTTTTTTCTGAGCTTCGTTTTCTAGTTTTTCAATTCTATTAAAAAAGAAATAACCTGCCACTATAAAAAAAAATGGAACCGCTAAGCTATCAAAAGAATTAACAATACTTGCTAAAATCGGA
>ENA-OQIK01001023-OQIK01001023.1-human-gut-metagenome-genome-assembly--contig:-NODE-1023-length-11590-cov-2.999131_pt1 | contig 11590 bp, 10 predicted proteins | sample MGYA00242578_ERZ504743 | MGnify/ENA primary metagenome ERZ504743 (study PRJEB26092, sample SAMD00036441) | human gut metagenome | host: Homo sapiens | study: EMG produced TPA metagenomics assembly of...
CCGGCACCGCCCTTGCTGCCTGCGGCACCCCCCTGCACCACACTGGCCTTGGCGGTGGCTCCACTTTGGATGTTCTGCCATAGCACCATTCCTGTTGTGGGCAAAAAACTGCCCGCCTCCCCGCAAAAATCCCCGCTTTCGCTTGACAAACCCTATGGTTTCCGTGTATATTTAATATAATCTATATTTATAGAAGAGGTGAAATTTCATGAAGCACATTCAGACTCTGAACACCCGCGATATGGCTAAGAGCCTCCAGAACGGCGGCTGCGGCGAATGCCAGACTTCCTGCCAGAGCGCCTGCAAGACCAGCTGCGGCATTGCCAACCAGCCTTGCGAGAAGAAGTAATTTTTACTTGAACTGGCTTTCTGCCGGGACTGCCTTTTACCAAAAAGGCGCTCCCGGTTCTTTTTATGTAACCCCACTTTGATTCGGATATGAGGAATAGTATGATCCATCAATATAAACTCAACGGCTACAACATTGTGCTGGATGTCTACAGCGGCAGCGTTCACGCCGTAGACGAACTGGCGTATGCCGCCATCGCTCTGGTCGATGCCGGCCACCCCCGCGCAGAAGCTGCCGACCTGCTGGCAAAGAAATATGCTGACCATCCCGAAGTGACCGCCGAGGACATCAACGACTGCTTTGACGATATCGAAGAACTGAAGGCCGATGGCAAGCTGTTTGCCGAAGATATTTACGCTGACCATGCCTTTGACTTCAAGAATCGTTCCACCGTTGTCAAGGCACTCTGCCTGCATGTGGCTCACACCTGCAATCTGAACTGCGAATACTGCTTTGCCGCCCAGGGCAAGTTCCACGGCCAGTCCGGCCTGATGAGCTTTGAGACCGGCAAGCGTGCGCTGGATTTCCTGGTGGAGCACAGCGGCACCCGCCACAACCTGGAGGTTGACTTTTTCGGCGGCGAACCGCTGATGAACTTTGAGGTCTGCAAACAGCTGGTTGCCTATGCTCGCAGCATTGAAAAAGAAAAAGGCAAGAACTTCCGCTTCACCCTGACCACCAACGGCATCGGCATCACCGATGAAGTCATTGAGTGGGCCAACAAAGAGTGCTACAACGTGGTTCTTTCTCTGGATGGCCGCAAGGAGATCAACGACCGTTTCCGCAAGGATATTGCAGGCCGCGGCAGCTATGACCGCATTGTGCCCAAGTTCCAGCAGCTGGTCAAGGCCCGCGGCGGTAAGGGCTACTACATGCGCGGCACCTTCACCCATTACAACACCGATTTCACCAACGACCTGTTCCACATGGCGGATGATCTCGGCTTTGACGAGCTTTCCATGGAGCCGGTTGTGAGCAAGGCCGGCAGTCCCGAAGCCCTGACCGAAGCCGACCTGCCCATCCTGTTTGACCAGTATGAGCTGCTGGCCAAGGATATGCTCCGCCGTGAAAAAGCCGGTCATCCCATCACCTTCTACCATTACATGATCGACTTGGCCCATGGCCCCTGCATTTACAAGCGCATTTCCGGCTGTGGTTCCGGCACTGAATATATGGCCGTTACCCCCTGGGGCGACCTGTACCCCTGCCATCAGTTTGTCGGCGACCCGGATTACAAGCTGGGCGATATCTGGAACGGCGTTATCAACACCGAACTGCGGGATGAATTCAAGCTGTGCAACGTGTACGCCCGCCCCGACTGCAAGGATTGCTGGGCACGCCTGTACTGCGCGGGCGGCTGCGCCGCCAACGCCCTGCACGCCACCGGCGATATCCACGGTGTGTATGAATATGGCTGCGAAGTGTTCCGCAAGCGCATTGAATGTGCCCTGATGATCAAAGTAGCCGAAAGCCTTGATCCCGAGCTGGCAGGCCGCGCCGCAACGGCAGCTCCTGCCACCGACGAGGACTGTGGCGACTGTTCCTCCTGCGAATAATTTCCTTTTCCCAGGGTGTATCTGAAAAGTCGAAAATATCGGCTGTTTCTTTGTTTTCAGATACGCCTTAACCGCCGAGCCAGCAAAATCGGCGTTTCTTGTTTATCCCCGCACCAAATCTTCCATCAAATTCATCCGGCAAAGCCGGAATAAGGAGCATAACTTGTATGGAATACCGTGTCTGCCGCAATAACCCTGCCCCCTATAATGACCTCAACGGCAAAATCAGCCTGCTGGGTCTTGGCACCATGCGCCTGCCCCTGCGGGACGCCGCCGACCAGACCAGCATTGACGAGGAAAAGGCACAGGAGATTTTTGATTATGCCTATGCCCACGGCGTGAACTATTTCGATACTGCCTACCCCTACCACGGCGGCATGAGCGAAAAGTTCTGCGGCAAAGCTCTGGCCAAGTATCCCCGCGCCAGCTATCACCTTGCCAGCAAACTGCCCGGCTGGCTGTTGAAATGCGATGAGGATGTGCCCCGTATTTTTAACGAGCAGTTGGCCAACTGCCGCACTGATTACTTTGATTTTTACCTCGTTCACTCTGTGCATGAAAGCAGCTGGCCCAATTACGTCAAGTACCACGCCTATGACCAGCTGAACGAGCTGCGCAAGGCGGGCAAAATCAAGCGGCTGGGCTTTTCTTTCCATGGCAGCGCTGAGCAGCTGCCAGAGATCCTTGCTGCAGGCGATTGGGATTTTGTACAGCTGCAGCTCAATTATTTTGACTGGGACTATCAGCAGAGCCGCAAAAAATACGAGCTGTGCGCCGCTGCCGGGCTGCAGGTCATCGTTATGGAGCCGGTGCGCGGCGGGATGCTGAACACCCTTTGCCCTGAAGCCGCCGCCCTGCTGCATCAGGCCGCCCCGGAAAAGAGCCTGGCCAGCTGGGCCATTCGCTGGGTTGCCAGCCTGCCCAATGTGCTGTGCGTACTTTCCGGCATGACTACCCTGGAGCAGGTACAGGATAACGTGGCTTCCATGGATCCCTTTATTCCGCTTTCCACCACCGAGCAGGATACCCTCGCCCGTGCGCTGGATGTGTTCAAGGCCCAAAAGCTTGCCCCCTGCACGGCCTGCAAGTACTGCATGCCCTGCCCCGCCGGGGTCAACATTCCGGGTATGCTGCACGCCTGGAACGAATACCGCCTGTGTGGTGACCGCCTCGCCACCCTAAAAGAGGAATATGAGGACGCCCCCGCCGCCACCCGCGCCGAGCATTGCATCAAGTGCGGTGCCTGCCTGCCCAAATGCCCCCAGCACATCGACATCCGTTCCATGATGAGCACCATCTGCGATACGCTGTGATTTTTGGATTTACGGGGGATTTTTCCAACCTTTTTGAAAAAGGGCTTCGGCGAAAACCTTTAATCCAATAGGTACAATCGTATAAATAAGGCGCACCACGGGGATTATTCTGTGGTGCGCCTGTTTTTTGTTGTTCCTGTTTATGATCCCTGCCTATGCGGAATTACAGCAGGTTCAACCCTTGCCACGAACTTTTTCCCGCCGTCCCATTCCGAATTCCTAATTTTCCCCTCTCCGTGTAAAATGCCAAAAGCCCGATGTCAACACGGCATCGGGCTTTTGGATTTTCTGCATATAAAACGTTAATTTACTTATCCTGCGCGTTATGCTTCGCGGCAAACGGCAGCTTGCCATAGATTCCGCCGGTCGTCTCCTTGGCGGCACAGATTTTATCTGCCAGGCACACCAGCCACGCTTCACGGCAGGTGGGTGGGATGGGGGTTAAGGGGAACATGTGCTTTTTGATGATCTCCCGCTCCACCGGGGTCAGCTTCCAATCCTCGCTTGCGTTGTGCAGGGCGGTGCCTGGGTGGGTAAAACCGTGCCAGTGGTGGCCGTTGGCTTTATCGTGCCAGTCATACAAAAAGTAATCATGCAGCAATGCACCGCGGATCAGCGCCCGCTCGTTTACGCGCAGGTGCAGCGTTTCCGCCAAGACGCAGGCGGTATCCGCCACGCTGACGCAGTGGGCATACACGCTGACCTTGCCGTGCTGGATGCACCGCCGGGTTGCCGTGTAGCGGCCCTCTTTTTCCAGCCGGGCGGCTGCGGCTGCCACGCGGGCTTCGATTGCCCTGCGGCGTTCCCCGCTCAACTGAAGGTCACCACATCATCACGCGGGGCCGCGGCAGGCTCCACGTTGATGGCCGTCAGCACCGGGCCGACAGAATCCGGGGTCTGGCCCTTGTAAATCGGGTGGTATTTCAGGTTCACCTTTGCCGTTACCGTGATCCAGTCACGCTGCTTCAGGTTCTTGTACTCCGTGTACTTGCAGGGGAAGCCCACAAACTGGATATCCTGCACGCAGCAGGTCATGGCAAAGCGGCCGGGCACAAAGCTGTCCTTGCCGGCGCGGTTGGTCTGGCACACCTGAGCCAGGAATTTCACCGTTTTGCCGTCGTACTTCTGCATCTCATCCATGCAGTCCATATACCACACGCCAAAGAACTCTTCGGGAATCTCGATCACCGGGGCGTTTACATCGAACGGCAGCGGGTCCGGGATATCGTCATAGGCAACGCTGCCATCCTTGAACTCATAGGCGATATCGCAGCGGCGGCTGGCCTGGCGCACCAGCTTGTGGATCAGCTGGTGGCTTTCGTCATCGTTTACCGCCTCGGCACGGTTCACCACCAGCAGCTCGCTGCCGCGCAGCTTGTCCAGCAGCAGGCCGCGCATGGCATTGTCGTTGGCATAGGTCTTGATGGTAGTGCCGTCTGCGGTGGCCAGGCACTGGTAAATCAGCCAGTTATCCGGCAGGGCATCGTACAGCTCCTGCACCAGCCACATGCCGTTGTATTCAATGATCACACGCCCACAGTCAGACTTTTCAGCCAGCTGCTGCAGGTGTTCGCGGTTCAGTTCCGCTTTGTCCTCAATGGTGGCAACGGTCACGCCGCCAAAGGCAAATCGCTCGGAATCATATTCCTCTTCGCCTTCCTCACAGATCAACAGCAGCGTTTTGTCGCCGGAATCAAACTGCGGGTCCTCCATTGTTTCCTGAATAAACTTGGTTTTGCCGCTTTCCAGCATACCCACAAAGAGGTAACAGGGAATCTCTTTCTGCGCCATGTTTTACTCCTTTACAAATCAGGCGTGGAACAGCTCTTCCACCTCATGTTCCTTCAGCTGGGAACCGATCACGCACACCTTGCCGGTAACATCGGGGCCGCAGGTGCGGATCTCATGCTCACCGGGCACCATGTCGAACTCGTACCAGGTGTCGCCGCCGTCCACAATGCCCTTGGCACGCAGCACAGCGCCGTACTCGCCGGAATCCAGCGTGGTCAGGATGCTCTCCAGCTCATCATGGCTGTACTTGTGGGCAGTCTCGTGGCCCCAGCTGGTGAACACTTCGTCTGCATCGTGGTCATGATGATGGTGATGATGGCCGCAGCAGCACTCGCCGTCATGGTGGTGATGGTGGTGCTCATGCTCGTCCTGATCATCGTCGTCACCATGGTCGTGGTGGTGATGGCAGCATTCGTGGCCGTGGTCATCATCCTCGTCATGATGGTGGTGATGCTCGTGCTCATCCTCATCATCGTCGTCATCATCATGGTCGTGGTGATGGTGGCAGCACTCGTGGCCGTCCTCATCATGGTCATGGTGGTGGTGGTGATGATGCTCTTCCTCATCCTCGTCCGCATGGGCAGCATTGGAAGCCTGTGCTTCGCTCAGAAGCTCGGCAACCAGGTCGCGCTTACCATCCATAACAGAAACGATCTGTGTACCGGTCAGTTCGTTCCAATCGGTGGTCACAATGGTGGCGGTGGGATTCTTTTCCTGGATCAGGGCAACGGCTGCGGCAACCTTCTTCTCGTCTGCGCTGCCGGTGCGGCTCAGGATGATGCAGGATGCGTGGCTGATCTGGTCATCATAGAACTCGCCAAAGTTCTTCATATACATTTTGACCTTGTTCACATCGGCCACGGTCACAAAGCTGTTCAGGCTGACCGGCAGGGTCTCGCCCACACCCTCAACAGCGCGGGTCACATCACTCAGCTTGCCAACACCGGAAGGCTCGATCAGGATGCGGTCAGGATGATAAGTCTCCACGACCTTTTTCAGTGCCTCGCGGAAGTCGCCCACCAGGGAGCAGCAGATGCAGCCGGAGTTCAGCTCGTTGACCTGAATGCCAGCCTCACGCATAAAGCCGCCGTCAATGCCGATCTCGCCGAATTCGTTTTCGATCAGCACGATCTTTTCGCCCTGGAACGCTTCCTTGATGAGCTTTTTGATCAGGGTCGTTTTGCCTGCACCCAAAAAGCCGGAGAAAATATCAATTTTAGTTACCTGTTCTGCCATGGTAATATTCCCTTCTATCTTAAAGTTTGTTTGTGTTGTTAGCAATCTTGTTTTCTTACTGCTAAACTTATTATATCAAACCCGTCAAGAGCTTTTCGCCCATTTGGGCCTGCCAAAATTTGAAATTTTTGAAAACTTCTTGCCCCGTCAGCGCCTTTTTGCCGCGGCGTTTCCCCCGTTTGCTGCAAAATCCTCTCATCTTTCAGCAGTTTGCCCGAAAAACCGCCCAGTATCGCCTGAAAAACCGTTTTTTCTATTGAATTTTGCGTCGGGCGCGTGTTACACTTGATGTATGCTGTTTTTACCGGAATTTTGCCTTGTTCACGCCCTGTTTTGGAGGTGAGCACCTTGCCCGCTGCCCCTGCATCCCGCGCCGCCGGGCGCGAAGTGACCCCCGTGGAACTGTTCCGCCTGCTGCCCGCCCATTTTGCCGCGGTACTGGTTTGTACCCTGCTGGGAGGTATTCTGGCCTTTGCTGCCGCACGCCTTGCCCCGCGCAGCTACCAGGCCGAAGCCCAGCTGTATGTTGCCGCCGCACAGGAGGGGCTGACCTCCGGCTATGCGGAACTGCAATTAACGGCTGATTATCAGGAGCTTTTGACCAGCCGCACCATGCTGGAATCCGTTATTTCCACCCTTGGCCTTTCCACGGATACTGCCCACTTAAAAGACCAGATTACCATTCTGCACCCGGCAGATACCCATATTCTGCGCATTGTTGCGGCCGATTCCTCCCCACAGCGCGCAGCAGATATTGCCAACGCACTGGCTGCCCTTGCGTTGGATGATCTCTCTGCCCGCATGGGCTCCACCCCGCCCCGCCTGGTGGAGCAGGCAGCCCCGCCGCAGCGCTTTTCCGGGCCGGGGGCTGTGTTCCACGCAGCGTTTGGCGCTGGCATCGGCTTTTTGCTCTGCTTTGCTTTCCTCTGCCTGCATTACCTGCGGGATGACCACATTTATACGGCGGACGATCTGACCCGTTGCCTTGGCTCTTCGCCGCTGGCCTGCATCCCGGATGCCACGCCCCGCCGCCTCCATACCCGGAAAGGCGGCCGCCCATGAAAGAACTTGCTTTGAACCACCTGCCGGAGCTGGCACCCCGGACGGTTGAATCCCTGAATCTGCTGCGCCTGCGTCTGGAACAGACAGCCCCAGACGCCAAAATCATTCTGCTCACCAGCACTACCCCGCAGGAAGGTAAAACTACTCTGGCTTTGCAGTTCTGGCAGCTGCTTGCCGGGCTGGGCCAGCGCTGCCTGCTGGTTGACGGTGACCTGCGCCATTCCGGCATCTGCCGCCAGTGCGGGCTGACCGGTGAACACAAAGTGCCGGGTCTGGCACACTATCTTTCCGGCAGCGTTCCTCTGGAGGAAGTTCTCTACCACACCGAGATCCGCGGCACCTGCCTGGTTCCGGCCTCCGGCACCACCAGCCGCCCGGCCCTGCTGCTGGAACACCCCCGTTTTGCCCGCATGGTGGAAAGCTGTGCACCAAAGTTTGCATATCTTTTGGTAGATGCTCCAGCCCTGAGCGAATGCAGTGACGCTCTCAGCCTTGCCAAGGTATGTGACGGTGCCCTGCTTGTGGTACAAAGCGGCGGCGTTACCCATCAGGAGCTGCGCCAGGCGGCTCACCTTCTGCAGGGCTGCGGCCTGCCGCTGCTGGGCACTGTGCTGAACCGCACCCCGTATTGACCTTTTATGAAAACATGTTAGAATGGACTTGTTCAACATTCTGCATATAAGGAGAGGACTATTTTGACGACTAATGAAAAAATCGCCGCTCTGCGCGCCGCTGCCCAGGCAGCCGGTGCCCACGGTGTTTTGCTGATGACCAGCGACCCCCACTCCAGTGAATATCTGCCCGCTTATTACAACAGCCTGCCGTTTTTCTCCGGCTTTACCGGCGAGAACTCCACCCTTGTTGTCACCCTGACCGGCAGCGCCCTGTGGTGCGATGGCCGCTTTTATGTTCAGGGTGACTGTCAGCTGGCCGGTACCGAAATTGAGTGCATGCACGCCGGTTCCGCCGGGGTGCCCACCGTGGAAGAGTACCTGACCGCCCATTTTGCCGCCGGCCAGACCCTGCTGCTGGATGGCAGCTGCGTGCCTGCCACCATTGCCAACGGCTATGCCGCCGCTCTGGGCAAGAGCGGCGCCAAGCTGGAAAGCAAGGATATCGTCTCCCCCCTGTGGGAGAGCCTGACCCCCCGCCCCAGCCTGCCCAACACCCCCTGCGAGCTGCTGACTGTTGAGCAGACCGGCGCCACCGCCGCCCAGCGCATTGCCATGGTGCGTGACGAGCTGAAAAAAGCCGGTGCCACCGCCTTGGCCGTGACTGGTCTGGACTGTGTGGGCTGGCTGACCAACATGCGCGCACGCGACCTGCCCTGTACCCCGCTGGCCGTTGCTTATGCCCTTGTCACGATGGACAGCTGCACCCTGTTTATCGCCCCCGGCCGCCTGAATGATGCCGACGCAAAAACGTTGGCCGATAACGGCGTTTCCCTGCGCGACTACCCGGAGCTGATCGATACCGTACACGCTCTGCCCGCAGAAGAAGTGTTCCTCGTAGACGAGAAAGCCACCAACTATGACCTGTACTGCGCCCTGAACGAGCACAAGACCGTTACCGGTGCCGACCCGATCTTTGCACTGAAAGGTGTCAAAAACCCGGTCGAGCTTGCCAACATCCGCGAATGCCATGTGCGTGACGGCGTTGCCATGGTGCGTTTCCAGATGGACTTGGAAAAGGCCATCGCCGAGGGCAAAATCCTGCACGAGACTGACATTGAAAAGATGCTGCAAAAGCGCCGTGCCGAAATGCCCGGCTATTTTGAGGACAGCTTTGATACCATTGCCGCTTACGGCCCCAACGCCGCCATGATGCACTACCATGCCGAGGGCGAAGTGGACAGCGTGATTGAGCCGCGCGGCTTCCTGCTGGTGGATAACGGCGGCCAGTATGACTGCGGCACCACCGATATCACCCGCACCTATCCCGTCGGCCCCCTGACCGAGAACGAGCGCAAATACTACACCTGGACCCTGCAGAGCCACATTGACATTGCCCGCGCAGTATTCTTGGATTACTGCACCGGCTTTGCACTGGACAGCTTTGCCCGCGGCCCGCTGTGGGCACACAAAATCAACTACCGCTGCGGCACCGGCCACGGCGTTGGCTACATCTCCTCGGTGCACGAAGGCCCCCAGAGCCTGCGCCCCCAGAACCCCATTGTCTTCAAAGAGGGCATGACCATCACCGATGAGCCGGGCGTTTATGAGACCGATGAAGTCGGCATCCGCATTGAGAACGAGCTGGAATGCGTGGATGCCGGCACCAACCAATATGGTCACTGGCTGAAATTTGAGCCGCTGACCCTGGTGCCCATCTCCACCGAGCCGGTCATTGTGGACGAACTGACCCGTGACCAGATCAACTGGCTGAACGCATACCATGCCCATGTATACGAGATGCTCAGCCCCCGCCTGACCGAGGAGGAAAAGACCTGGCTGAAAGCCAAGACTGCCCCCATCGACCGGTAAAGCTTTCTTTTCCGCATTTTTGAGTTATTTGAATCATTGAATTTATCGGCCCCTGCCGCACCAAGGCAGGGGCCGATTTTGTTTTGCCTTGGGTCCTGCTGTACTATGACCTTCCCTTTCCGTATTTTCCTTTTCCCTGTCTGTAGGGAACGGTCTTGACCGTTCCGTCCCATCATCCTACCACCCTTTTATAAATGCACCTCTCTCATGGCCTCGCGCAAATCAACTTATTGTATTTTATTTAATTTTATATTCAAATTGTATTTCCCGTTTTTCTGCGTCCGCCCCTCTGTCCATTCTGCACATTCCGACCAAATTGACGCATCGGGTGCTGGTCATTCTGCTATTCTTTCATAATTCTTACCCAAAATCACACGTCCAACACTGTGCAATCATCCCATTTTCTGGACTTTTTACTCATTCTTGGGTAAAAATCTGTGATTATTGTTGATTTTTTATCAAAGTCGGTCTATAATAAAATAGCTGGCAGGGTCAGGCCCTCCAGCTGCTTGAACTGAATTTATAGGAGGTACCTGTTATGCTCGTAAATGCAACCAATATGCTCCTCAAAGCTCGTGACGGCCACTATGGTGTTGGCCAGTTCAATATCAATAACCTGGAATGGACCCGGAGCATTCTGCTTCAGGCTCAGGCCATGCAGAGCCCGGTTATCCTGGGCGTTTCCGAGGGTGCCGGCAAATATATGACCGGTTTCAAGACCGTTGCCGCCATGGTGCGCGCAATGGATGAATCTCTCGGCATCACGGTTCCCGTTGCCCTGCACCTGGATCACGGCACCTATGAGGGCGCAAAGGCCTGCATTGAAGCTGGCTTTACCTCCATCATGTTCGATGGCTCCCACTACCCCATCGAAGAGAATATTGCCAAGACCCGTGAGCTGGTTGAGCTGGCACACGACAAGGGCCTGTCCATCGAAGCCGAAGTTGGTTCCATCGGCGGCGTTGAGGACGGCGTAGTCGGCAACGGCGAAATCGCTGACCCCGAAGAGTGCGCCAAGATCACCGCTCTGGGCGTTGACTTCCTGGCTGCCGGCATCGGCAACATCCACGGCATTTACCCCGCCAACTGGAAGGGCCTGGACTTTGAAGCTCTGGAGCGCATCCATCAGGCTACCAACAACATTCCTCTGGTGTTGCACGGCGGCACCGGCATCCCCGACGAGATGGTTCAGAAAGCCATCCGCCTGGGCGTTTCCAAGATCAACGTCAACACTGACTGCCAGCTGGTATTTGCTGAGGCCACCCGCAAGTACATCGAAGCCGGCAAGGATCAGCAGGGCAAGGGCTATGACCCGCGCAAGCTGCTGAAGCCGGGCGCAGACGCCATCATGGATAAGGTCAAGGAGAAGATCGAGCTGTTCGGCTCTGCCAACAAGGCTTGATTTGGCTAAGATTTAATTTGCCCTTTATCCTGTAACATTACGCCCCGGAATCGCATATTCTTATGCGGTTCCGGGGTGTTTTTATTTTACGCTGTTTGCGCTATTTTATTTGTAGGTACTAGCCATAACCTCGCAGTAGGGCGGGGTCACCCGACCCCGCCGAAGCCCTGCCTGACCATACATTGAAAATTGGCAAAAAGCAATACCCCCATTTATAGGGGACGATGCTTCGCATCGTCCCACATGCCGGGCCTTGTCTAATATTTCACCACATCATTCTCCGCAAGGCAGCGGGCGCACATTGTGCGCCCCTACAGGTGGCATACCATCACAATCCCCTCCACATCACTCAAAACCCGTCTTTTCCCTCACCATCACATTCCAGGGCCATCTCGCCT
>ENA-OQIK01001024-OQIK01001024.1-human-gut-metagenome-genome-assembly--contig:-NODE-1024-length-11587-cov-3.251086_pt1 | contig 11587 bp, 8 predicted proteins | sample MGYA00242578_ERZ504743 | MGnify/ENA primary metagenome ERZ504743 (study PRJEB26092, sample SAMD00036441) | human gut metagenome | host: Homo sapiens | study: EMG produced TPA metagenomics assembly of...
GTACATACTGGTCGTTGTGTTTGGGTTTTACAGCTTCCAGAACCTGCCGCTGGCGCTCATGCCGTCCATGGAGGTTCCGGCAGCGGTTGTTTACGCTACTTACCCGGGTGCCGGTCCGGAGGATATCGAGCAGCAGGTAACCAAAAAACTCGAGGGTGCGGTAGCGGGTCTGTCCGGTCTGGATACGCTCCAGTCCACCTCGTCCGAGAATATGGCTATGCTGGTCATCCGGTTTACGAATGATACCGATATGGATCAGGCAATGACCGACCTGCGCGACAAGGTTTCACAGGTAAAGAGCCAGCTGCCGGATGACGCATCCGACCCGACCGTTATGTCGATTGATATTGACTCCATGCCGGTCGTTTCGGTGGCACTGCGCGGCAACGATCTGGCTTCTCTGCAGTCTATTGCTGAGGACGAGATTCAGCCGGCGCTCGAGCGCCTGGACGGCGTAGCGTCTGTTGATATTTCGGGCGGTTACGAGCAGGAGATCGCAGTCCACACGGACGCCTCCCGCCTGAAGGGCTACAACCTGACCATTTCGTCCATCGGTCAGCAGCTCGGCGCGGACAACATCGCCATTCCGGGCGGCGATCTGGATAACGGTTCGCAGACGCTGGCTGTCCGCACGGACGGCGAGTATTCGTCCATTGATGATGTTAAGAACGCTCTGATCTCGCTTCCGGCAGGCGGCACGGTCCGTCTGAGCCAGATTGCGGATGTTTCCATGCAGCCGAAGGATCAGGACGCCATCTCCAAGGTTGACGGTGAGGAATGTATCATCCTGTCGGTCAACAAGCAGTCCGGCTCCAATACGGCGCAGATTGCCGAGCTGGCCAAGGCTGAGTTTGACTCGCTGCTTAAGAGCAACGATTCCCTGCAGTGGAATATCGTTATGGATCAGTCCGACTATATCAACATGACGGTTGATAACGCTATTCAGAACATCTGGATGGGCGTGCTGTTTGCCGCGATCGTGCTGTTCCTTTTCCTGCGCGACCTCGGTGCAACGCTGGCCGTTACGATTGCAATGCCGTGCTGTATCCTGTTTACGTTCCTGATTATGAACGTGCTGGGTATTACGCTGAACATGATGTCGCTCGGCGGTATCACGCTCGGCGTAGGTATGATCGTGGATAACTCCATCGTTGTTCTGGAGAACATATTCACCTATCGAGCGGACGGCTACGACCGTCTGGAGGCCTGCACCAAGGGCACCGGCGAGGTCATCGGTGCAGTTATCGCCTCCACGCTGACCACGGTTGCCGTATTCCTGCCGATTGCACTGTCCGGCGGCATGGCCGGCATGATGTTCAAGGAATTCTGTATCACCATCGTAGCGCTGCTGCTCAGCTCGCTGATCATTTCCGTCACGCTCGTGCCGCTGCTGTGCTATTTCCTGCTCGGCAGCACCAAGCAGAAGAGTGTCAAGCCGCAGGGCTCGGGCGCAACGCCGATCACCGAAAAGCCGCTGTCGCGTGCATACCGCAGTTCGCTGAATTTCCTGATCACCCACCGCTGGGCAGGCGTCGCGCTGACCGTTGTCATCTGTATTGTCAGCGTGCTCAGCGTCAGCCAGGCGGGCATGGAGCTCATCCCGGAGATGGATGAGGGTCAGGTGAGTGTTACGGTTTCCATGCCGAACGGTTCGACTATGGAGGACACTGCCGCCATCGAGGACCGCATTGCGGCCATCGCAGTTGATACCATCCCGGAGCTGGAGCAGATCTACTACTCGACCGGTTCTTCGACCTCGATCATGTCCTCGTCCTCGGGCGCAAGCGTTACCATTTCGCTGGTAGATCTCGATCAGCGTGACCGCTCGTCAGCGGATATCGCCAAGCAGCTGCGCCATGACCTGCAGGATATTGCAGGCTGTGAACTGACGGTTTCGACCAGCAGCACCATGTCGATGTCCACGGATTCGGACATCAGCGTTGAGCTGACCGGCGATGACTACGACCAGCTGGCTGAGACGGCAGACGATCTGGCAAACCGGATCAGCGCACTGCCGGATGCTATCAACGTGGAATCCTCGGCAGGCGAGCAGACCCCGCGTGTTGCCGTTAAGATCAACCGCGAGAATGCGTCTCGCTTCGGTCTGAGTGCGACTGCTATCGGCGGTCTGGTTCGTGGTGAGCTGACCGGCTCGACCGCGACCACGCTCCGCATGAACGGTGAGGAATACGACGTTACCGTTGCCGGCGACGAGGATGTAGCAACCAGTCTGGACGCACTGCGCTCCATGCAGATTCCGACCATGACCGGCGGCACCGTACCGCTGTCCATGGTGGCGGATGTCTACACTGAGCTCAGCCCGCAGTCCATCGCGCGCAAGAACCAGAAGGAGACCGTTACCATCACCGGTGAAAGCGAATCCGGTGACAGCAATGCCATTAAGGCAGCCGTTGACGACATTGTTGCCAAGTACGAGCTGCCGGACGGCGTAGAGGTCGGCGAAGGCGATACCGCTGCTTCGCAGATCGCGGAGACCACTGGTACGCTGATGCTGGCCCTTGCGGTGGCAATCCTGCTGGTATATTTCATTCTGGCAACGCAGTTCAACTCGTTCTCGCTGCCGATTGCAATCATGCTGATTCTGCCGATCGGTCTGCTTGGCTCGATGATCCTGCTGTGGCCGACCGGAAATCATGTTTCCATGGTCGCACTGCTCGGTGTTATCATTCTGGCCGGTACAGTCGTCAACTCGTCCATCGTGCTGATCGACTATACCCTGCAGCGCCGTCAGCGCGGTGAGGATAAGAATACGGCTATCCTGAACGCATGTCCGCGCCGTGTCCGTCCGGTGCTGATGACCGCTATGACCACTATCCTCGGCCTTGTGCCGATGGTATGCTCGAGCGGCGAAGGCTCCGAGATGATGAAGCCGATGGGTGTTGTTATGATGACCGGTATGGTTATCTCCACCATCGCAACGCTGTTTATCACCCCGGTTTACTATTCGCTGACCGACAGCGTCGCAGCCCGCCTTTCCGGCCTGTTTAAGAAAATCAAGCTGCCGAAGTTTAACTTCCATAAGAAAAATCCGCAGCAGTAAGCAAAAAGGGAACCGAAATCGGTTCCCTTTTTGAATTGAGAATGGATAATGGAGAATGAATGGCGGGCAAATGGGTGCCGCAGTTGTCCAATGTCTGTACAGTCTACCCCGTAGGGGAGCACAGTGTGCTCCCGCACCCGTTTAACGATGACTTGGGCGAACACTGTTCGCCCCTTACGGGTATACGAGTGCAAATGAATTTACAAACGATGTATTGATTCAACCGCCGCGATAATTTTCCATTCTTCATTCTCAATTTTCAATTCCGATATTCCCTTGCATATCGCACAAGTGAAGTCTATAATATTTGTATAAATTGCAGATAGGAGCGAACAATATGGCTTCGGATAAAACAAATGTAATGCGTGTGCTCGAGCAGCACAAGATCGCCTATAAGCCGCACGAATACCCGCACGGCAAGGACGCTGTAGACGGTGTTTCGGTTGCGGAACTGCTCGGCCAGAACCCCGATCAGGTCTTCAAGACGCTGGTTGCACGTGGCAAATCGGGCGGCTTTCATGTATTCGTTATTCCGGTCGCAAAGGAGCTTGACCTGAAAAAAGCAGCCAAGGCGGCAGGTGAAAAGTCGGTCGAGATGGTGCATGTCAAGGAACTGTTGGGCCTTACAGGATATGTACGCGGCGGCTGCTCGCCGGTGGGCATGAAGAAGGCGTTCCCGACCGTGTTTGACGAGAGCGTAAACAATGTCCCGACCGTGATGGTCTCTGCGGGCAAGATCGGTTTCCAGATCGAATGTGCACCGGCGGATCTCATCAAGTTGACACGCGCCGCGACCGCGCATATTACGACGGATTAAGTCTGCGGCTTCAGCAGTCCTGCCGCATCCGGAAACAGCGCGAACACATTCTGCACGCCGCAGCCCGCCAGCTGTGCCAGCTTGGCCGCCAGCGTGGAATCATCGTCGTACAGGACAAAGTGTGCCTGTCCGTCTGCATTCATGTAGGTGAAGTATTTCGCGCACAGCTCGCGCGAAAAGAACGGCTGTGCACCGGTCTGCGCGAGCAGCGCGGCTCTTGCTGCGGCACTGAGCGAAACGCCGTTCGGCGTGGGTGACGGCAGGGTGAAATCCTGCGAAACCGGCTGCAGAAATGCGGCAATCCGCGCCGCGCCGTAAATGCCCTGCAGGGAGGAAATGTACTCGGTCAGACTGCCGCCCGAAATCGCGGTGGAGACCGTGAGTATCGCGTGCGACAGCGTGCGTCCGCACTCGAGCGGCACATACAGCGGAATATCCGCATCGTACAGTGCTTCGTCGAATGCGGCCAGCAGGCGGCGGTTCAGCGGCGTGTCGTGCTCAAAATCCGCGAACACACCGGGCGCTTCCGTACGCCGCGCTTCGAAAACCAGATCGGCGGCAATGCGCTCTGCGCTGCAGAAGTTGATAGCCTGCGGCGGGTCGGTCACGCCGAGCAGGCAGTGCCGCTGCACCGCGGACACCTTGAGCCGCTGCAGCGCTCCGGACGGTGAAATACCAAGGCAAAGCTGCAAAACCGGCATGCCGAGCGAAGCGGCTTTCGTTGTGTCGCGTCCGGTGCATACCAGAATAAGATTTTTCGTGTAGACCATAATCGTCAACTCCTTGATGATAGAAATACGTTGGAACGGCCCGCGGTCCGTTCCTCCTGTCGGCAAAACTGTAGTTTTGCAACAGCTTCTTTTCTGGACTTTTTGAATAAATTCCATTACACTATATGTAGCATTACGCTAAATTAGAATACGGGTATTAACAGGAGTGTATGAATGAGCAAACTGATTCCCGATTATGTATTTGATTCGATTTACGATATTACGCCGGAGGTGCTGGCTGCCCACGGCGTACGCGGTGTGCTGGTCGATCTGGACGGCACAATGGCGTCCCACAAGGCTGCTTTGCCGCCCGATACGCTGCACCTCTTTGTCGATCGGCTGAAGGATGCCGGCATTGCTGTGCTGGTGTTCTCCAACAACCATCCCGAGCGGGTAGGCAAGTTCTGCGAGCCGCTCGGTGTGGACTATATCAGCCATGCCGGGAAGCCGTTTTCCCGCGGCTTCCGCAAGGCGGCAAACCGGCTTGGCCTGTCCATGCGCGAGATTGCCGTCATCGGCGACCAGATTTTCACCGACGTGTTCGGCGGCAACCGCGCGGGCGCGCTGACCTGCTATGTCGAAACGCTCGACCGCCGGTTCTTCTGGATCAATGTGCGCTATCAGCTTGAGCGCGGTTTTATCGCGCGCGGACGGCGCAGAATGGAGGCGAGAGCACATCATGGCTGAGCCGAAATTCGGTCCTGCGGGCAACTCGGAGTCGTTTGCCGCCGCAGGCTTCAAGAAAAGCGAGGATGCGCCTGCATGGCTCGCACAGATGGGACTGACCGCGTTTGAGTATCAGTGCGGACGCGGCGTGCGCTGCGGCGAGGAGACCGCACTCAAAATCGGTGCGGCAGCCGAGCAGCACAGCATTCAGATGAGCATTCATGCGCCGTATTTCATCAATCTCTCGTCCGAGGAGAGCGAGCGCATGGAGAAAAACGTCGGCTATGTGCTGGAGACCGCGCGGCTGGCCGTGCCGCTTGGCGCAACGCGCATGGTCGTGCACTGCGGCGGTCAGGGCAAGCTGACCCGTGACCGCGCCATGCGCAACTCGCACGAAAACGTAAAAAATATTCTGCGTGCGCTGGATGAGGCTCACTTGACCGGCTGCGCGGTCTGCCTGGAAACCATGGGCAAAAAGAGCGTGCTCGGCACCGCCGAGGAGGTCTGCGAGCTGGTGGCCGCCGATGACCGCCTGCTGCCGTGCATCGACTTCGGTCATCTCAACTGCCGCACGGGCGGGCACATGAACACCCGTGAGGAAGTGAAAGCGCTGTTCGACCTGATGGAAAATACCATCGGTCACGAGCGTACCGCCAAGCTGCACGCCCACTTCTCTCATATCGAGTATAACGATAAGGGCGAGGTGCGCCATTTGACGTTCGCGGATACGGTATACGGTCCGGATTTCACGCCGGTCGCGGAGGAAACCGCTGTGCGCGGCTACGCACCAACATTCATCTGCGAATCCGCCGGAACGCAGGCGGAGGACGCACTCGCCATGAAGCAGTGCTTTATGGCTCAGGCAGAAAAGTAAAAAGTAGGACATTTGCCCTACGGAGACGCTTTGTAGAACTATGCAAAGGGGTATAAACGTATGAAAAAGGTATTATTGATCCACGGTCCTAACCTGAATCTGACCGGTCAGCGCGAACCGGGCATTTATGGTTCGAACACGCTGGCATCCATCAATGCGGAGGTTGTACAGAAGTGCGAACGTCTGGGGATGGAATGCGCGGTATTCCAGTCCAACTCCGAGGGTGCGCTGATCGACCGTATTCACGCGGCTCGTGAGGACTGCGATGCGATCATCATGAACGCCGGTGCGTACACGCACTACAGCTACGCCATCCGCGATGCGATTGCAGCTGTGCGCCTGCCCTGCGTGGAGGTACATATGTCCAACGTGCACGCGCGCGAGGAATTTCGCCACAAGTCGGTCATCGGACCGGTGTGTGCGGGCGTCATTGCAGGCTTCGGCAAGCACAGCTATCTGCTCGCCGTGGATGCGGTAAAATCCATCATCGGCTAATATTTAAGAGGCGATTACCATGAAAAGAAACGAACTGCGTGCCATGCTGCTCGAGCAGCCGTATGATGCGCTGGTGCTGACCAGCGAGATCAGCCGCCGCTACGCCACGGGCTTTCATTCGACGGCAGGCGCGGTGTACCTGTCGGCTAAACAGGCGGTATTCTTCACGGATTTCCGTTATGTTGAGGCGGCACGCGCGGCCATCAAGGATTTTGAGGTGCGCGAGATCAAGGCGGGGCAGAGCTATTCTGCGCTTATCAACGAGCTGCTTGATGAGGACGGCGCGAAAAAGGTCGCTCTCGAGGACAAAACGCTTACCTATGCGGAGTTCATGTCCTGGGGCACGGCGCTGCACGCGACAGCCGTCCGTCTCGAGGACGGTGTGGAGCAGCTGCGCATGTGCAAGGAAGAGGACGAGGTTGAGAAGATCGTCGCGGCACAGCGAATCGCGGAGCAGGCGCTCGAGGAGGTACTGAACGACATCAAGGTCGGCGTGACCGAGAAGGAGATCGCGGCACGGCTGACCTACCTCATGCTGCACTATGGCGCGGAGAACATGTCGTTTGACCCGATCGTCGTTTCGGGCGCGAACAGCTCCAAGCCGCATGGCGTACCGGGTGAAAAGACCATCGAAACGGGCGATTTCGTGACGATGGACTTCGGCTGCATTTACGACGGCTACTGCTCGGATATGACGCGCACGGTCGCGGTCGGTCATGTCACCGACGAGATGCAGACCGTGTACGACACGGTGCTGAACGCACAGCTTGCAGGCATTGCTGCCTGCAAGGCCGGTGTGACCGGTCGGGACGTTGACGCGGCAGGCCGTAAGATTATCGAGGCGGCAGGCTACGGTGATGCCTTCGGCCACGGCTTCGGCCATGGTGTAGGACTGGAGATCCACGAGGCTCCGGTTGCCTCTCCGCGCGGAGAAGCGCCGCTGCCGGCAGGCAGTATCGTCACCGCAGAGCCGGGTATTTATCTGCCGGGCAAGTTTGGCGTGCGTATTGAGGATATGCTGTACGTCATTGAGGACGGCTGCATTGATCTGACCGATGCACCCAAGCAGCTTATCGTTCTGTAAATTGTGAAAAAGGGAGAAAACGCTGTTTTCTCCCTTTTTTATATTCCGTGAATGTTGAAAACCGGTTGCCGTATTATTTGACGGCGGCTTGATGAAAAAGAATCAATTTAACAATTTATCCATAAGGTATACACAAAAAATCCACACAAGTTCGGCACAATGGTTACACCGATAGGAGGAGATGTTCTCATGCGTATTTTGTTAATCAATGCAGAGCAGGACGAGCGCCTGTTCGCCACCTTCAAGCATGAACATATTCTGTATGATCAGCAGCCGGAGAGCGACACGCTTGATATTTCGGAGAATATATATGATGTAATCGTGTACAATGCCACTAAGCTGGATGAGAAGACCGTCGATGCGGTGCGCTCTCTGCGAGAAAGCGGTGATATGACACCGTTGCTCGTCATGGCAGGTCACACGACCGCGCGGGCGCGTATCCGTATTCTGAATGCGGGTGCGGACAATGTACTCATGCGTCCGTGCCAGAGCGATGAGATTCTGGCGCATGTCAATGCACTGGCACGTCGGCCGAGAATGATGCAGAGTGAAATCCTGACCGCCGGTGACCTGACGCTCGACCGCGGCCGCTGTGTGCTGTCGAGCAATGACGGCGAAGTCCGTCTGTCCGGCAAGGAGCTGCAGCTTGTAGAGATGTTCCTGCGGGAACCGGGACAGGTGCTGCCGCGTGAAATGCTGCACGAGAAGGTCTGGGGAGCAGGCAGGGACGCGACCTACAATAACATCGAGGTTTATCTGACACTTGTGCGCCGCAAGCTGCGTGCGGTCGGCTCGAAGGCTGAGCTGATCTCTGAGCGAGGCATCGGCTATTATCTGCAGGAAGCAGAATAAGGGAAAGGACGTACTTTCATGGTACGTCCTTTTATTTTTCCTGCACTGACTATCTGGGGCACACGAGGCACGTTGGTGCTGCGCCTTTCCGGGCGGCAGCCTTTTTTCGCTGCACTGACCCAGCGGGGGAGTTGCGCTCTGCGGAGCGCGGGGATTCGCGGCGCCCGCCGCGGGGGCAAAAAGGAAGGACAACCTGCGGTTTTCCTTCCTCTTTGAACTCCTGCCTTTCCCTTGCTTCCTAATCTGGCGCAGATTGCCGACATGTGACCGCTCCGAAATTAGGTACGGCAGAGGATTTTTTCTTCCGTGTTTTTCTCAACCTGTTCGCAGGGTCACATACCGTACTGCTACACATATGGGCAACTCTACGCTGAGTGCGACATAACAGTGCCGCACAATTCGATAGCGCGTTATAATAGACAGCACCTACGAAGATAAATTGTACCAAACGCCTACATTCGCAGGTGCCTTCCGGTATAACACGTTAAGGAATTGCGCGACACGGGTATGTCGCGCCTGCTTAGCTGAAATCACATGTGTAGCAGTAATTTATCTGACGCTGCAAATATGTCTCGGCATGGGAGCACACTGTGCTCCCCTACGGTAGAAAAAATCCTCTGCCGTTCCCCTGTTTCGAAACGGTCACATGTCGGTAATCTGCGCCAGACCCTCTAAGGGAAAGGGGTAATTCACAAGAGGGTGGAAACCGCAGGTGTCTACCCTCTTGTGCGCCCGCGCGGCGTCAGCGCAACTCCCCGCCGCGGGGCGCGGCATACTCCCGCCGCAGCGGCGGCGCACTCCTCGCTGAATCTCAGCGAAAAACTCTCCGCCCGTTAGGGACGAACACGCTGACGCAGTTCGCGCACCCCGCTCAGCCGGTGCAGAAAAAGAGCCGCCCCGTCAGGACGAACCCGCCTGCGGCAGTTCGTGTCCCCCGCAGAATTGGTGCAGAGAAAAAACGCAGAGGAAACCCTCTGCGTTTCGCATTAAAGCAATTTGAGCTGCTTATCCGGCAGATCCTCATCGGTAAGCAATGCGCCGATGGACGGAATACTGCGGCAGCGGTAGCGCGCATTATCACTGAGCGCGGCGTCCTCGGTGCGGCACGCCCGCGTAATGGTATGCTTGCCGCGCAGCACCATGGTCTGCACGCCCTGCGTGGAACGGCTCGCCTTGACATCAAGCATGCTCGCGCGGAACGTGAGCGCACGGTTGGCAGTCGAGAACATGGTGACCTCGCTCTCCTCCTCGATTGGGTGGAAGAACGCCACAGCCGGCACCTTATCCGAGTACGCGCCGGTCAGGCGGCGTCGGTTGGTCTTGGTCTCGAAGGATTCCATCGAAAACCGGGCTGCCTTGCCGTTTTTGAACACAACGACCATACTGCCCTTGTAGTCACCCGGCAGGACGGCATAAACCGGCGTTTCGCCCTCGTCCATCTCCAGCTTGGACGCAAGGTAATCACCGAGCACAGACGCCTTGCTGTCCTCAAAATCGTACAGGTGCGCCTTGTACGCCTGCTGCATATTGGTGAAAAAGATAATTTCGTTCTTGTTGGTCGCCTCGGCAGTCCAGAACACCTCATCGCCCTCTTTGAGCTTATGATCCTGCGACATGCGCCACGACTGCGGCGTAATCTTCTTGAAGTAGCCCTCGCGGGTGAGGAACAGAAGCACCGGATAATCCTCGATGTGATCCTCCTCGTCGAACTGCTGCACGTTGTCCGCGGTGATGATGCGCGTGCAGCGCTCGGAGGGGTACTTCTTGATGATCTGCTCCAGCTCTTTGATGATGATATTGCGGATTTTCGCCTTGGATTTAACGATTTCCTCCAGCTTTTTAATCTCGTTTTCGAGTGCTTCGGTCTCCTGCGTGCGCTTCAGGATATACTCCTTGTTGATGTTGCGCAGGCGGATATCCGCAATAAATTCAGCCTGGATTTTGTCGATGCCGAAGCCTTCCATCAGGTTCGGGATAACATTTGCGTCCTCTTCGGTCTCGCGGATGATTTTAATCGCCTTGTCGATATCGAGCAGGATTTTGCGCAGACCGAGCAGCAGATGCAGCTTGTCCTTCTTCTTGTTGAGGTCGAAGAACACGCGGCGGCGAACGCATTCGGTGCGCCACGCTGTCCACTCATCGAGCAGTTCGGCTACGCCGAGCACGCGCGGCATGCCTGCAATCAGCACGTTGAAGTTGCAGGAGAAGCTGTCCTGCAGGGTGGTCATCTTCATCAGCTTGGCCATCAGTTTTTCCGGGTCGGTGCCGCGCTTGAGGTCGATGGCGATCTTCAGACCGGAAAGGTCGGTCTCGTCGCGCACATCGGCAATCTCGCGCACCTTGCCGTTCTTGACCAACTCGGCGATCTTGTCGATGATGGCCTCGATGGTGGTCGTGTACGGAATCTCCGTGATCTCGATCAGGTTATCCTTCTTGTTGTACGCCCACTTTGCGCGCACTTTGAACGAGCCTCGTCCGGTGCGGTAGATGGCACGCATTTCCGCTTCATCGTAGATGAGGTCGCCGCCGGTGGTAAAATCCGGCGCAGGCAGCGTGGAAAGGATATCGTGCTCGGGGTTTTTGATAAGCTCGATGGTCGTGCGGCAGACTTCCGCGAGGTTAAAGCCGCAGAAATTGGATGCCATGCCGACCGCAATGCCGGTATTCGCGGACACGAGGATATTCGGGTAGGTCGTCGGCAGCAGGGTCGGCTCCTTCATCTCGCCGTCATAGTTATCCACAAAATCCACTGCATCGGTGTCAATATCGCGGAACAGCTCGGCACAGAACGCATCCAGCTTTGCCTCGGTATAACGCGGCGCGGCGTATGCCATATCGCGCGAGTATACCTTGCCGAAGTTGCCCTTGCTGTCCACAAACGGCATGAGAAGCGCCTCATTGCCGCGTGTCAGGCGCACCATGGTCTCGTAGATAGCCGCATCGCCATGGGGGTTCAGCTTCATGGTCT
>ENA-OQIK01001026-OQIK01001026.1-human-gut-metagenome-genome-assembly--contig:-NODE-1026-length-11580-cov-5.800748_pt1 | contig 11580 bp, 8 predicted proteins | sample MGYA00242578_ERZ504743 | MGnify/ENA primary metagenome ERZ504743 (study PRJEB26092, sample SAMD00036441) | human gut metagenome | host: Homo sapiens | study: EMG produced TPA metagenomics assembly of...
AAAGAAGCTTGTACCGTTATGAATGGTACTCTTGCATGGGATCTTTCTGGCAACAGAGATGAATCCAGTTGTATTGATATTGATCCGTTTACTGTATATGAGTTAGAATCCATTAATAATCTGATTGCTTGAATAATGTGATCACAATTTAATATGAGCAGCATGAAAGCCCTCGGGAGTTAATCCTAGGGGGCTTTTGGTATAGCCAAATCCGGTGAAGTATGTTATTATATGCATCAGTTCTCAGAATCGGGAATATTCAGTTGAGATAAGAAAGGACACAACAATCATATGAACATAGGAAACAATATAGGAAATATCATGAAGATCACAGGCGCATGGAACACCTTTAAGAGCAATCATCCCAAGTTCCCGGCATTCTGTCAGGCAGTTTCACGCAAAGGACTTAAAGAAGGAAGCATTATTGAAATTGCGATCACCACTCCTGAGGGAGAGAAGATAGAGACAAACCTGAAAGTAAAGGACAGTGACCTGGAATTACTGAAACAGTTGTCTGACCTGAAAATGTGAAAAAGTTTACAAAAATTTTATTTGAATAACAGGTATAAATCTGCTATAGTATTCTATGTTGGTTAAGTTGATTATTATTCGTTCCCATATATAAGAATGATAGGTTCTCAAAAGAAAGAAGAGGAAGAAAATTGCGTAAAAAATCACATATTTTATTAGCAAGATACCTTGCGGATCAGATGCAGACCACAGCAAGCCTGCAGTCTCACAGAAAGGCTTTCTGTCTGGGCAGCATTCTGCCGGATATCAAACCGTCCTTTATCACCAGAAGGCACGAGTTCTACGGAACATTTGAAGATGTCAAGAACCGGATGAAAGAACTGGCAGATATCAGACCGGATGAGAGTAACCAGAGAGTTTACTGGCGGCGGTTCGGCGAAGTGATCCACTATATGGCGGATTATTTTACCTTTCCTCATAACAAAACATATACAGGAAGCTTCAGCCAGCATAATCATTATGAGAAAGTACTTAAGAACAGACTGAAAGAATGTATACAGCAGGGAAAAGCACATGCATATCTGGAACCGGCCATCCGCTTCGCAGATTTCTCCACCCTGATCGATTATATCGAAGCTACTCATGAGAAATACCTCAACAAGCTCCGCAGCGTGGAAGAGGATATCCGCTTTATCCTGAATATGTGTTTTCAGGTAGTGCAGGGACTGATACAGATCTGCATTGGTAATAAGAACTTTGCAGGAGCCATTCAGGCAGCCTGACAGAGATACGCTAAGAATACAGGAAGGCTGTGTGGAAATCATATCCGCACAGCCTTCCTGCATTCTGAAATATATCTTTCTCACTGCTTGAGTCGGTTAAAATGTGACAAAAAAATGAATTTTGGTCAAATCTGGAATTTACCTGCCCTGAGCTGTTGATTTCAAAAAATGATTATGCTAGAATAAAACAGGTTAATATTTCGGGATAATTCACTTATGAAATAACATAATAATGTGAAAAGTAATTTAGACAGTATGCCCTTATAAACAGGGGGTAAGGACATGCTCACAGTAAGAAGGGAGCAATTTAGATATATGAAAAACAAGTATCTTACCAGATTCTTATGTCTGACATTGATGTCAGGAATGGTATTATCCGGTCCTGCGTCCGTACTTGCAGCAGAGGATACTGCTGCGTATACAGCAGACGGTTCTGATTTCAGCGATTCCGGTGATTTTGATTCAGGATCAGAGGATCCGGCGCCGGCAGATCCGACTCCTGCAGAGCCAACACCTGCGCCGGTAGATCCGACACCTGCAGACCCGACACCTGCACCGGTAGATCCGACACCAACAGATCCGACACCAACACCTGCAGAGCCAACACCTGCACCGGCAGATCCGACTCCGACACCAACAGATCCGACTCCGACACCTGCGAATCCTACACCAACACCGTCTTCACAGATTACGAAGGCAGCCCAGGATGTGATCGACAGAATCAAAGAGTTGAACGCACAGACCATCACGCTGGAGAAGAAAGCCACTGTTCAGAGCATCCGCACTGCATATAATGCCCTGTCTGATACAGAGAAGGCACAGGTTTCTAATTATAATCTGCTGGTTCAGGCAGAAGCGACTATTGCTCAGCTGGAAGCGCAGAAGAACAATGCGAATACGAATAATCCATTTACGAGTAATACCAGTGCTGCACAGACCGGAACTCCGGTATATTATGCGTCCAATATCCACGCAGGTAAGGATTTCTATCTGGACAGCCTGAAGAATAACTACAATCTGACCTTCTCAGATGATTTCGCTTCTGTTATGGATGAGATTGAGAAGGAATATAAAGAGAAGAACAAAGTAGCAGATGCCAGCGATGTAAACGGCAGCAAGACCACCACATCTGCAGACAGTCTTCTGGTAAGAAACTGGCAGGATATCCTTGCAGTCTATGTATATCAGCAGAGCCAGGACGGAAAAACAGAATTTACCCTGGATTCCTCCTGCAAGAAAGACCTTGCGAAAATCTTTGCAGAGATGAACCCGATCGTAAGGGACAAGCAGGATATCACTCACGTTACATACGCTAATCGTAAAATCAACTACTATATTAAGAAAAATAAAATCGCAAAAAAGGATCGTACGATCCTTAAGAAATATGTGGAGACAGACTGCAAACTCCTCTGCGCGGTAGTAACAGCTGCCAACGGTTTTGTCCGCGAGAGCGTAGGAGATGATGTTTCCGAGGAAAGAGTAAATGTTATCTCCGCAGCCTATTCACTGGTTGGTAAAGTCGGTTACTTCTGGGGCGGCAAATCCACAGTGATCGGTGAAGATCCAGGCTGGGGAACCAGCGAGAAGGTATCAGCCGAGGGAAGCAAGAGCACCGGAACCATCCGCGCATACGGACTGGACTGCAGTGGTTTTGTCACCTGGGCAGTGATCAACGGATATCAGGATAAAGCAATGCAGGAAGCTGTAGGCGACGGAACTTCCGATCAGTGGGAGAAAGCAAACGTGGTAACTGAGGCAGATGCACAGCCCGGAGATCTGGTGTTCCAGAAAGGACCGGAAGCAGGAAGCGATAATCATGTAGGTATTCTCTGCGGTAAAACAGACGCAGGTGACTGGATCGCAGTACACTGCTCCTCCGGCAAGAATGGAGTAACAGTAGGCGAAGCATACAGTGCAAGCTTCCGTTACATCCGCCAGCCATCCTTCTACCCGACACAGGAACAGGTTCAGGAAATGCAGAGCAGCAGTACAGTAAGCACAACAACAGGTGATGCAGCAGTTTCCACAGGAACAGATATCTTTTCTGCAAATGTGACAGTAAGCAATACTCTGCAGGATGCGATGAAGTCAAATACTTCCGACTCAACAGGATTCACAACATTGGAATCCACTGAGAAGACTTCCATCCTTCCGGATAAGATTGATCTGTCAAAAGAGAAAGTCGCTGTATTTAAGGCAAAATAAAATGTATAAAAGAAGAGAAAGTCATACAAAAAAGTCTGGCTTTCCCTTCTTTTTTCGTGTATAAACTTTTTTATCTGTTAACTTAAACGGTTAAGTAAAAACTGACGAATTTGCTTAATGGTCTGCGGAATATGCTTCAAAAACGAAAAAAATATTCGAAAATATGGAAACCCCTGGAGAGTACAAAAACCTGTGAGTAGATGGATATTTATATCATCAAAAGCATATTCGTTGAAGTAGGAATGGAACATAAAAGTTTATAATTTTTTATAAGTTTTCAGTAACGGTGTCATTAATCTATATGAAGGGATTTGAGAGAGATACGATCATGTATGAAAAAGGTCAGGAAGCTGAACGCAAAAATACAGAAAGGGAACGTCAGAGAGCGGATTTTGCTGAAAAAGAAAAAATAAAGGCCCCAAAAGAGACAACAGAAGCACTTAAAAGAGTAGCTGAACTGGAGAAGATTTTGCAATGTAAAACTACGGAGGGTAAATAAGATTATCTTAAGATAGCCACAGACTGGCACCCATCCAGCCTGCGGCTTTTTCACCCACTATTTTTGAGTTGACTTTTTGGCACATTGCGCATATACTAACAGTAGCTAAGGAATGTGGTGAGATTCCGTGAAGCAAAACAAAAGCCCTCAGAGTGCCAGCTCTGGGGGCTTTCTTGCTCGTTACGGTGAGCTATTCCGTTTAGACTGTTGCTGTCTATCGTCTGCTGTCCAGCCATTTGCATATGTAGTAGCTAACTACGCCTGCTATAACAGAGACAAGAAATGTGGTGAGAATTTCTTCCATGGAGTCCACCTCTTTTCTGCTGGAGGTTCGACAGCTTTTTGAGTATAACATGTTTTAGAACAAATTGGAATAGTAAAACCTGGCATGAGTTAACTGATAGAGGCAGTTAGGGGAGAACCCTCTGCCGGGACTGGTATTAATACTGAACAGGTCTGGCGGGGTCGCACGCCTCAATGACTGTTTTTGAGGCGCTCCCTTTATGAAATTAAAAAATTAGGAAAAAATATTATTGTTGTACTGCATGATGAGTAAGTGGTATAATAATACAAGTTTATATTGCAGAAAAAAGCTGTTGTTCGTGAGAGGCTGGGAATAATGATTGAGTGGAAACAAATGACGATGCAGGAAGCAGAGAATAAAATGGAGGTGCTTCGGGAGATTTTTGATGTAGTCCGTCTCCTGAAAGGGAGTGATCTGCAGGCTGTCGGAATGGAAAGTAAGCTTGCGGGAAGAATAAATCTTTGTCAGTGTTATGCTTTCTGGAATAAAGATAAAAGATGTGAGAATTGCATTTCCCTTAAAGCACTGGAGGAAAAGAAACAGACATCCAAAATTGAATTTCTTGATTCTGATATGTATCAGGTATTTGCAAGGTATCTGGAGATTGACAGTGAGCCTTATGTAATGGAAATGCTGAAAAAGCTGGACGAGAACACGCTGACTGATGAGGAAGGATATGAAAAACTGACGGAAAAGCTGACGGTATATAGTGAAAAGCTGTATAAGGATGTGCTGACAGGGGCGTATAACCGCAGATATTTTGAGGAAAAAGTCAAAAATATGTCTTTGAATGCCGGAGTTGCAGTTATCGATCTGGATGATTTCAAATTGTTCAATGACACTTATGGTCATGATGGAGGAGACCTGGTACTGACAACCGTAGTGAATGTAATTCGGCATTATATCCGTCGTACGGATATTCTGGTGCGCTATGGAGGAGATGAATTTCTGCTGATCCTGCCCGGAATTGAGAAGGGAGTCTTTTCACAGAAGCTCCGTATGATCCAAGAGAAGATCCATGCGACGCATATTCCGGGTTTTAATCGTCTGAAGCTTTCAGTGAGCATTGGTGGAGCTATGTTTACCCATGGCAGATTGGAGGAAGCCATCACCAAAGCAGACAGACTTATGTATATGGCCAAGGGACATAAAAATATAGTAGTGACCCGGTGGGAGCAGAAGCAAAATACAGGCAAGATGGAAAAAAGGAACCTGCCTCAGCTTCTGGTTGTTGATGATTCTGAAATGAACCGTGAGATACTTAAGGAAATTCTGGGAAAAGAATACCGGATACTGGAGGCCTGTGACGGGGAAGAGGCTCTGAAGATGTTAGAGCAGTATGGACCTGAAATCTCATTGGTTCTGTTGGATATTATTATGCCCAAAATGGATGGATTTGAAGTACTCGCCTATATGAACAGAGATAAATGGATCGAGGATATACCGGTGATCATGATTTCCAGTGAAGGATCAGAGAGTTATATCCGCCGTGCCTACGAACTGGGGGCTTCGGATTATATAAGCAGACCATTTGATGCTAAGGTGGTATATCAGCGGGTTATCAATATGATCAAGCTTTATGCCAAGCAAAGGCGTCTGATCCATCTGGTAACAGATCAGATTTATGAGAAAGAGAAAAACAACCGTATGATGACCGGGATTCTCAGTCAGATTGTAGAGTTCCGAAATGGTGAAAGCGGGCTTCATGTGTTGCATATTAATATTCTGACTCAGCTTTTGCTGGAGAAATTGATGCGAAAATCAGAGAATTACGATCTTTCCTGGTCTCAGCAGCATATGATCGCCACAGCTTCCGCACTTCATGATATCGGTAAGATTGGAATTGATGAAAAAATTCTGAATAAACCCGGAAAGCTTACAAAGGAAGAATTTGAAGCCATGAAACAGCACACGATCATAGGTGCCCGGATGCTTGACAGGCTGGAAATGTATCATGATGAAGAGATGATGAAATATGCCTATGAAATATGCCGCTGGCATCATGAACGTTATGATGGAAAAGGATATCCGGATGGCCTGAAGGGAGAAGAAATCCCCATATCTGCACAGGTGGTATCACTGGCAGATGTGTATGATGCCCTGGTAAGTGACCGGGTATATAAGAAAGCATATTCTCATGAGAAGGCAATGGAAATGATCCTGAATGGAGAATGCGGAATATTTAATCCTCTTCTTTTGGAATGTCTGGTGGAAATTCAGGATAAAGTACGCAAGGAACTTGGTATTAAAGGTGTGAATGAATGTCTGGAATATCTGGAAGAGAGAAACAGATAAAATCCCCCTGAAAAGAGCTTAAACTCAGCGATGAATGGGTGCACATTTCTGTAGATCTGAATGGATTAAAATGGGAAGACAGAGTGATGCCGCCTGCAGCAGTGGGAAATCAATAAATTTCTATCAGATTGGAAGGATGCAGAGAATGTTGCGGCTTTGAAAAATAATAAATAGTCATTACAGAGATCGATTCATGAAATGCAAAAATATTTTGTAAAATATTTTCCTGAGTATCTTGACAGGGAATAAATAATCCTTTATAGTATAGCACAGATTTGGTGTGTTACTGGACAGGCAGGCATTAACCGGTCATAAATGTTATTTTTTAATGTTTATGGGGGTTAGTGCCTTTTTTTGATGTATTTTATGTGGTAAAACGCGGAATAATCATATGTCAGAAGGTTTTAATCTCCCGGAAACAAGACGGTTTATTCGCACGAATAAGGAAAAGGAGACAAAAGAACATGAAAGACAAGATTTTTGGAGTTTTGCAGCGTGTGGGAAGATCCTTTATGCTTCCGATCGCAATTCTCCCTGTTGCAGGTTTGTTGCTTGGTATCGGCAGTTCCTTCACAAATGAAACAACTATCGCTACCTATGGATTGCAGAAGATCCTGGGAAGTGGAACATTACTTAATTCTCTTCTGATCATTATGAACAAGGTTGGAAGTGCTGTATTTGACAATCTGCCGCTGATCTTTGCGGTTGGTGTTGCCATTGGTATGGCAAAGAAAGAGAAAGAGGTTGCTGCTCTTTCTGCGCTGATTGCATATTTCGTTATGAATGTGGCTGTCAGTGCCATGCTTCTTATTAACAATGAAATCACAGCAGACGGTCAGATAGCAGCAGATGTACTGGAGGGAACCATTACTTCTGTATGCGGGATCCAGTCTCTGCAGATGGGTGTATTCGGCGGTATTATCGTAGGTCTTGGTGTTGCGGCACTTCATAACCGTTTCCACAAAATTGTGCTTCCGAATGCGCTGTCATTCTTTGGCGGCTCAAGATTTATACCGATCATTTCCACAATCGTATATATGTTTGTGGGAATCCTGATGTATTTTGTATGGCCGGTAGTTCAGAACGGTATTTATGCTCTGGGCGGTCTGGTAACAGGCAGTGGATATCTGGGAACTCTGATTTTTGGTATTATTAAACGAGCACTGATCCCCTTTGGGCTGCATCATGTATTTTATATGCCATTCTGGCAGACAGCAGTGGGCGGAACTATGGAAGTTGCAGGACAGGTGGTGCAGGGCGGACAGAATATCTTCTTTGCACAGCTTGCTGATTCTGCAAATATAGCACATTTCAGTGCGGATGCAACCAGATATTTCTCTGGTGAGTTTATCTTTATGATTTTTGGTCTTCCGGGAGCAGCGCTGGCTATGTATCGCTGTGCAAAACCTGAGAAGAAAAAAGCGGCAGGCGGACTTCTTCTTTCCGCAGCGCTGGCATGTATGTTTACTGGTATCACTGAACCGCTGGAATTCTCATTCCTGTTTGTAGCTCCGGCATTGTTCGTAGTTCAGGTGATCCTGGCAGGTGCGGCTTATATGATCGCACATATGCTGAATATTGCAGTAGGACTTACTTTCTCAGGAGGTTTCCTTGACCTGTTCCTCTTTGGCATTCTGCAGGGAAATGCAAAAACAAGCTGGCTGAGGATCATTCCGGTTGGTATTATTTACTTTATCCTGTATTATGTAATCTTTACATTTATGATCAGGAAATTTAATTTCAAGACTCCTGGACGTGAAGATGATGATACAGAGACAAAGCTTTATACAAAAGCTGATGTAAATGCAAGAAAAGAAGCCGGAAAGACAGCCGGTGCAGCTGCAGCAACCTCCGGTGATCCGGTAAGTGAACTGATCACCAGAGGCCTTGGCGGAAAAAAAAATATCGTAGATGTTGACTGTTGTGCGACAAGACTTCGTATCACTGTTGCAGAGCCTGAGAGAGTTCGTGATGAACTTCTGAAACAGACAGATTCCAGAGGAATCGTAAAAAAAGGACAGGGCGTACAGGTTATCTATGGACCTCATGTAACTGTTATCAAGGCGAAGCTGGAAGAATATCTGGAGACTGCTCCCAACGAATTCGCAGATGAGACACCGGATAATGTACAGGTACAGGAAAATACTGCAGCAGGAAATGCAGATGGACAGAACAGTGCAGAGGTTGAGGACAAAAATGCAGGTACAGCACAGTCCTTGGCACCTGTAAAAGAAGAAAAGATCAGAAAAACAGCAATCATTTACAGCCCTGTAGACGGAATCGCAGCAGATCTTTCTACTGCACCGGATGAAGGATTTGCAGGAAAAATGATGGGTGACGGTGCAGTGGTGACACCAACAGAAGGCACTGTATATGCACCTGCAGACGGTGAAGTTGAGTTTATTTTTGATACAAAACATGCCATAGGTTTCCAGACAGATTCCGGTATCCCTATGCTTCTTCATATGGGAATCGACACTGTAAAACTGGAAGGAAAAGGCTTCGAAATCCTGGTAACAGAGGGTCAGAAAGTGAAAAAAGGCGATCCGATGATGAAACTGGATTTGGAGTTCTTAACTGCCAATGCTCCGTCTATCACTTCCCCTATCCTTGATACTGAACCGGAAGACAACCAGAGAATCAGACTTCTGGCAAACGGTGAGATCAAGGCCGGTGAACCGTTGTTTGCGGTGGAGACGCTGGAATAATATTGTTATAATATAGAAATAACGAAGTTAAACATGTCGAAAAACAGTTGGATAATCAAAAGAGATGATATCTTGATTATCTGGCTGTTTTTTTTACGCATGTGAATTGAAAAGCATGACTTTTTGCAGGAGAAATCTGGGAATCAAAAATGTATCAAATTTGTGTGATGGGTAGGATTCTTATTCAAAATATGGTAAACTATATCAAACATGCTTTAAGGGCAAAGGGAAAATTGTTATAATGGCAATAAATTTTTATAGAGGGGATTATGACAGAGATGTACAGAGTTAGCAAGGTATTAAATAATAATGGTGTTATAGCCATTGATATGGATGAAAATAAGGAGTATGTGATTCTTGGCAAGGGTGTTGGCTTTGGAAAAAAGGTCAGCCAGCGTTTTGATAAGCCGGAGGGATGCACTACATATCGTCTGGAACAGGAGACAGAGCGTGGATCTGCGAAGGAACTGGTAAAGGGAATAGAGCCGGAGTATCTGGAGATTGCTGATGAAATTCTGACAGAGTCACAGAAAGTGTTTGGAGATTCCATAGACAGAGGAATTCTTTTTCCACTTGCTGACCATATTTCTTTTGCAGTTGCCAGAATCCGCAGAAATGAGCAGATCAGCAATCCGCTGACAGAGGATATCAAGGTTCTTTTCTACAGTGAATTTAAAGTTGCGGAAACACTGAAAACAATTCTGAGAGAAAGACTTCAGATAGAGATTGATGATCATGAGGTTGGATATGTGGCATTGCATATTCATTCTGCAATTGGTGACGAGAAGGTATCTGTTGCCATGCAGACTGCGAGAGCAGTGAGAGAGTGTATAGATATGATCGAGAAAGCAACAGGTAAGCCAATCGATGTACTGTCACTGTCCTATAATCGTCTGATGAACCATATGAAGTATATGGTAGCGCGTGCATCTACAGGAGAGAAGCTGAATCTGGACATGAATGAATATATGCTGGATCAGTATCCCCAGGCCTATAAGGTTGCCACTGACATCTGTAAAAACCTGGAAGGATGTATTGGACATAAGCTGGATGAAACAGAGACAGGATATCTGGCAATGCATATCCAGAGAGTGTATAAGGATGCGGTATGATAATCAGTGAAAAAAGAAATTCCCTGCCCGACCGGAAATATTTTATTTCTGGTCTGAACAGGGAATTTTTTATAATTTCGGCAGAGTATCCTTATATTCCACATATTTACCTTCGGTAAGTAACTTTTCATATGCATCGTAAGCGTCCTGCAAAGTTTCGTATTTTTGATCTGAAGAAAGATATTTTTTGTAATCGTTTAGCGTAGTTACAGTTGCAAGGATTGTCACATAAGTTTTTTTGGAGCGAGTAGCAGTTGTTGTTTCGGAAACATAGAATTTGCCATCTGTTGTGCTGATGATAACTGGGATTTTTTTATTAACACCTACTTTATTGGTGTCTAAAGAAGTCCAAAAAAGATAATGATCGGATGGAAATCTTCCATTTCCATTTCCATAATATGCCCAGGTACCGTATTTCAGCAGACTTTTTTCTTTTTTGGCAATTTCGTTTTCAATTTTCTCAACTCTTTTGGTACCTGCTTTGGAATCAATTTCAAAGTTATATGCATTCATTATATCAGCATCAGTGTTTAATAAACCAGAATCCTTGAGCGGCCCCATCAAATCTTCATCAATATTAAACGGATATTTCTTCACACCACTCCCATTTCCGCCGGACCATGTAAATTTCACACTGTTATCATCATTAAGGGAAATCTCACATGTTCCATTGGCGACTGGAATTCCTTCCCAATTGGCAGTATCTTCGTCACCTACAGTATGGGAAATCCCGGCGATGGTGATAGTTTTTGCGGACTGCCAGTCATCTATTTTCTGTTTCAGCTTAACTGTTCTCGTTGCATCTTTGGGATCTTTTCCATCCAGATTTATATCTGCCATCATTTCGCCATACTCAGTGCGGACGTTTGCCAGGTCTGTTGATTCGCGGCTTCGTTCCACATATTTTGTGTAAGAAGGTGCCAGGAGTCCGACAAGAATTGCCAGGATTGCGATCACGACTACAAGTTCAACCAGAGTAAAGCCTTTATCTCTTTTTTGCATGTATTTTACCTGTAAATAAAAATGTTAAATAATAGTTATGCCAGGAGTAAAATATATACTTTACCCCTTAAGCTCTTTAAAGAATGATAGCACAGAATCTGTTACTGTGCAATATTTGCGAAAAAAATATTTCATTACAGGCATAGAGCAATCGTATGGATCATTTTTTCCACATCCAGTGGTTTGGCCAGATGTGCGTTCA
>ENA-OQIK01001042-OQIK01001042.1-human-gut-metagenome-genome-assembly--contig:-NODE-1042-length-11335-cov-3.874845_pt1 | contig 11335 bp, 10 predicted proteins | sample MGYA00242578_ERZ504743 | MGnify/ENA primary metagenome ERZ504743 (study PRJEB26092, sample SAMD00036441) | human gut metagenome | host: Homo sapiens | study: EMG produced TPA metagenomics assembly of...
CTTCGTTCCAGATATCTGCATCCTTTTCTCTCTTTGTTAAGATAATTATATTCCTTCAAGTCACTTGAAGATCAAGAGAGTTACCCTATTTTTTCATTTTTATTCGTATTCCCGCTCGATTTTTTCCTCTGCCATCCGTTTTGTCTCTTCGATTGCTTCCTTATATCCGGTCAGTGCCGCAAATGGTGCAAACTGAGCCGCCCGGTCTGCTATCGACATCGGCGGATGTGTCTCCGATACATGATGCGGAAGGTTCAGAATATCTCCATACTTTTGCTGCACTTCGATCACCGATTTCTGTAATTTCCCCGAAACCTGTGTAACATTTTCTTTCAAAACATTATCATTTCTCACGCTTTATGTCCTCCGATCTGCCGGTTCCGTTCCATCGCAGTTCCATCCTCCTGCAGATTCATTCCTTTTAAGATTGCATTCTTTCCATATTTTTTCTTAATATCTAGCATCGCTTTCTGCATCTTCTTTTCCCGTTCCAGCTTCTCATTCTTCTCTTCTTTTTCCTTCTTTGCAGTGCCAAAATCTGTAAAAAGATTCATCTGTTCATACTGCTGTTCTTCCTGTACCTCTTTCTCGCTGATCACATGATTCGCCGCCATCGTAATCCTGCGGATCAGAAGATTCTGATTCACAATTTCATTATACAGCTTTACAACCGCCTGTGTCATCAGCCTCGATGAAGAAGTATGCTGCTTCAGATTAGCGGTTCCGTGTGCATGTTTCGGCAGCTTCCTGCCATACCAGTCCGTCGTGATCTCTCCTACATTTTTCTTCATTCCTTGTTCCAGATTCTTGATGTCATATCCGATCGTCAGAACGATCTGATCCGTTACGAGACGTTTATCTACCAGATCCAATGCCAGCTGGTCGATCATTTCCTTTACCACGATCTTCGTCTGCTCGAAATTATATGGACAATGCAGTACCTGTCCCGCACCCATACTATTATTTTCGGGCTTATACGCCTTCACATCTGCGATCGTGCATGGCTCCCATCCCCATGCATGGTCAATCAGAAGTTCTGCATTCACCCCAAATAGCCGGTACAGCAAATCTTCATTATAATATTCCCCCGGCTTACCAAGAGAACATCTTGCCACATCTCCCATGGTAAATAATCCGACTTCCGCAAGCTTCTTCGCATACCCCTGGCCCACACGCCAGAAATCCGTGATCGGCTGGTGCGCCCACAAAAGCTTCCTATAAGAAATTTCTGTAAGTTCTGCGATCCTCACCCCATTCTGATCCGGCTCAATATGCTTCGCCACAATATCCATGGCAACTTTACACAGGTATAGATTCGTTCCGATTCCGGCAGTTGCCGCAATCGACGTCTCCTGCTGGATTTCCTGAATGATCTTCCCTGCAAGCTGCCTTGCTGTCATCCGGTAAGTATTCAGGTAATCGGTCACATCCATGAATACCTCGTCAATAGAATAGACATGGATATCCTCCGGTGCAACGTATTTCAGATAAATGTTGTAGATCTCTGTACTGTATTTCATATATAATGCCATCCTCGGAACTGCTGTAATATAATCCAGTTCCAATTCCGGATGTAGTTTTATTTCTTCATTATCCACGGAAGTTCCTGCAAACTTCTTTCCGGGTGCTATGCAGATCCGTCTTTTATTCACTTCTTTTACCTTCTGCACGACCTCGAAGAGTCTGGCACGGCCCGGTATCCCGTAGGATTTCAAGGAAGGAGACACTGCCAGACAGATAGTCTTTTCCGTACGGCTTTTGTCCGCTACTACCAGATTGGTTGTCATCGGATCCAGTTTTCTTTCTTTACATTCTACCGATGCGTAAAATGATTTCAGGTCGATTGCGATATAGCTTCTCTGTCCTTTGTCTGCCATGCCTGTTCTCCTCCTTCCTTTACTCGCAAATTTATTCACAAAGTTTTTCTGCTTCGAATATATGTTCTTATTATACCAATATTCTGATTTTTCCACAATACCGAAGCAGTTACAAAATATGGCTGGCATATATTCTTTCATGATATATGCCAGCCATATTTCAAAATCCGTTTACCATTATTTTATTTATAATCCATCACCAGAAACATCGGTTTGATTGCCACCACTTCGTCATACTCTTCTTTCTCGACGACTACGCTGGAATTCAACGCTTTCAGATCTTTTTTCAAAACCTGCAATGCTTCCGGAATATTTCTCGCACGCCCTTCTTTCATAATCTCCTGCATTCTCTTTAGCACAATCGGATGTGCATAGTGAGCCGGTACCGGAAAATCCGGATACACTCTGATATACTCTTCCATCTGACTGATCGATTCCGTCAGCCGCTTCTCAATATAATTCTTATTATTCTTCGAAGTCGGAAGTACATTCGCTCCGGCAAATAAGAAGATTGCAGCCAGACCAAACAAAAGGAAATACATTCCAAATCCTGCATGGGTCGTCAATGCATAGATACCATAGACGAATGCCGCACCGCCCATCAGTACGATTGCAAGAGCTACCCATTTATACGCCGGGTTACTTCTGTCATAAGTACGCTTTTTCTTCGCCGACTGACTTAAGTCCATATAGATATCCGATTGCTTTTTCAAATACTCTTCTGCCTGTTCCAGTTTTGCAAGACATTTTTTTGTTTCTTCCGATATATTTCTTTTTCTTTGCTTTTCTGTCAGCCATCTTTCCTTCTCTGCCAGCTTTCGCTCAGCCTCAAGACTGTGTACCGGAATATCCGGATATTTTTCTTCTATGTATGCAACAAATCTGTCCACATCTTCTTCATGTTTGAAATTACATTGCTTTTCTTTTCCGTCCTCATATACGACCACAAGATAGGATAATGTACCGAATATTCCTTTTCCTGTAAATCCACCCTTACTCATGGCGATTCTTTTGAAGATCCTTTTTACAGAACTGATCGGTATGTAATACCTTCTGTCAATATAGAAGCTGCTAAGATACACCGCCTTTTTTCCAATGCCACAAGGTCCGATCTTCTTACATTCTTTTTTGTCTTTTATCAATTCTTCATCCGGAATCGATACATTACCCAGTCTTTGTGGTTTCATCTTTTCATCATCTCATTTCTGTCAATTCATTCTGCCTTTTTATGTATTAAAATTACACTGTCTTACAACTATGCTTTCATTGGTTTCTTTGTCGCACGGATAAAGATTCCAAGGAATGCTGCTGCCAGAATAATTCCTACCGGATAAGCAACCTTCGTAGAAAGTCCCAGGCACTCTTCTGCACAGAAGAAATATGTCATGGAAACTGCACTCATGAATGTTGCCGGTACCGCTGTGATCCAGTAATTCTTCTTCTCGCGGAACAGATACATACTTGCTGTCCACAGAACGATCATAGCAAGTGTCTGGTTTGTCCAGCTGAAGTATCTCCATACGATTGCATAATCCAGATGTCCGACAAATGCTCCGACTGCCAGAAGCGGAACACATAACATCAGACGTTTCTGCATCTTATTCTGATCAACTTTGAACCAGTCTGCCAGTACCAGACGGGCACTACGGAATGCAGTATCTCCGGAAGTGATCGGGCATACGATAACTCCGATCATTAGATCTGTGTGCATTTTCCACAATGCTATCATCTCGGGAACTGCATGCTTAAAGCCCAATACAGAAAACTCAAAATGAAAATGCCGGCACCCCAAGATACCGGCATTTCCCACTCATAGGAATCAATCATTTAGTTTTAGTTGCTTCTTATTATAATAGCGATTCAATTAACATACAGTTCTGATATCTGTGTATTCATAGCAGTCAAAGCTGTCTGCTACGTTCTTGCATGTTAATTTTCCATCGTATGTATTTACAGCTGAATAGATAACTTCGTTATCTTTGCATGCCTGCTCAAGTCCTTTTCCTGCAATCTGCAGTCCATAAGACAGTGTAGCATTTGTCAGTGCAATTGTAGATGTTCTTGGAACTGCTCCAGGCATATTTCCTACACAGTAGTGAACAACACCATCTTCAATGAAGATCGGATCATCGTGGTATGTAACTTTTGTTGTCTCACCACATCCGCCCTGATCAACAGCTACGTCTACAAATACAGCACCTGGTTTCATCTCTTTGAGATATTTTTTCTTGAAGATCTTAGGAGCTGATTTTCCTGGAATCAGAACACATCCAATTACAAGGTCTGCTTCTTTTACAGCTTTTTCGATATTTGCATCATTAGAAACAAGTGTCTGGATACGTGCTCCGAAGATATCATCCAGATAAGCAAGTCTCTGAAGATTGATATCCATGATTGTTACATTAGCGCCCATTCCTACAGCGATCTTACAAGCGTTTGTTCCTACAGATCCGCCTCCAAGGATTACGATGTTAGCCTTTGGTGTTCCAGGAACTCCTGCTAAAAGAACTCCCTCTCCTCCAAATCTCTTCTCAAGATATTTTGCACCTTCCTGAATACTCAAACGTCCTGCAATCTGGCTCATTGGAGCAAGCAGAGGAATACTTCCGTTTCTTTCGATCAGTGTCTCATAAGCAACACCTTTTACCTTTGCTCCGAGAAGAGCATCTGTCTGCGGCTTGTCTGCTGCAAGGTGAAGATATGTATAAAGGATCAGTCCTTCATGGAATAATGGATATTCTTCCGGAAGCGGCTCTTTTACTTTGATCATCATCTCTACAGTATCCCATACTTCTTTTGCTGTATCAATCATCTTAGCCCCAGCTGCCACATATTCGGCATCTAAGAATCCTGATCCTTCTCCGGCACCTTTTTCGATATAAACATCGTGTCCTGCGTTCACATAGCTCTTAACATTGTCAGGTGTCATACCTACACGGAACTCGTTGTTTTTAATCTCTTTTACACATCCTACTTTCATTTTGAAAAACCTCCTAAAAAATTTTAATCCGTTTGTTTTTTGAAGTGAAGATTATTTTTCTTCTTGTTATTTTGTTGAAGAATATTCTTCATTTCTGTCTGAACTCATACTAACACACTCAAGTTGTTAATGCAATAAAAGTTATTTTTTTCACTAGTAAGTTATTTTTTTGTCTTTCTAATTCTTTTTCTCTTGTTTTGCAAAGTAATCTTTTACCAGTTTTGCCACTGTTCCTGACAACAGGAATAATGCGATCAAGTTAGGGATAGACATCAGACCATTACAGGTATCTGCAATTCCCCAGATGATACCAAGATCCACTGTTGCACCAAGGATTGCGACCAACGCATACACGATCATAAATGGTTTCACAACCTTTGTTGTAAATACAAACTCGACACATCTTGCTCCGTAAAGTCCCCATCCAAGAATCGTTGAGAATGCGAAACAGCACATTGCAATTGCAGTAAAGATCGTCACCCAGCTTCCATACGTTGTTACGAATCCTGAGATGGTAAGCTCCGCACCTGCTGCCACGCCGTACTGGATTCCTTCGCCGCCACAAAGGATAACCAGTGCTGTCAGTGTACAGATCACGATTGTATCTGCAAATACTTCAAAGATACCAAACATACCCTGTTTTACAGGCTCATCTGTATCTGCACATGCATGTGCGATCGATCCGGTACCGATTCCGGCTTCATTTGAGAAGATACCTCTGGAAACACCACGTCTCATAGTCATAAACATGCTTCCAACCACACCGCCGGTAAATGCGGACGGGTTAAATGCTCCTACAAAGATCATCTCAAATACATGTGGAACTTTGTCTGCATTCAGTGCAACTACTCCGATTGCAAGGATGATATAGAATACTGCCATGAATGGAACCAGCTTCTCTGTTACGGTACCGATACGTTTTACTCCGCCAAGTAAAACAATCGCTACCAGTGCTGCAATCACAATTCCGATCACCAGATTCACCATACTTATCTGTGCGTCATCAATCACATTGTAGCTTATAAGTGCTGAATCGATGGATGTCGTAATGGTATTTACCTGTGTTGCATTTCCTGTTCCGAGTACTGTCAAACTTCCAAGGATCGCATAGACCGAAGCCATCCAGTACCATTTCTTGCCAAGACCGTTCTTAATATAATACATCGGGCCCCCAACATAATCTCCCTCTGCATTCTTCTCTCTGTAATGAACCGCAAGTGTAACTTCTGAGAACTTCGTACACATTCCAAGCAATGCGGACACCCACATCCAGAACACTGCTCCTGCTCCTCCGATTGCAATCGCACCGGCAACTCCGGCAATATTTCCCGTTCCTACCGTTGCCGCAAGCGCCGTACACACTGCCTGGAATGGAGTGATACTACCTTCTTTCGCTTCTGACTTTGTGAAGATACGTCCGATAGAATTCTTAATGGCATACCCAAATTTTCGGAACTGTATAAATCCTGTACGAGCTGAAAGTACAAGCCCTACACCGATGATACAGACCATTGCCGGAACCCCCCAGACGAAATTGTTAACGGCCGCATTCACGTTTTCAATTGTTTGTAACATTTCTTTTCCTCTCTTTCGTCGTTCGTTGGTTTGATAATAACATACCATTATTTTTTTGTACACAATTATTTTTGCACTTTATCCATATGTGTTATTATTTTCACACACATTTTTGTGCAATATGCACATAGTTTTCTTCTTTTTTTACGATTTTCATTCAAAAAGATTGGAGTATACTTCATTTGTGTGATATATAAATAACGAGAAAAAATCATCATTATCTATAAGTTCTATCTTCTTTTCCCCATATCCACACGTTTTTTTCTTGCTCTCCGTCTTGCAACTTTCCCAGATTCATGTTTTAATCTAATTATCTATATCACTTTCGGAGGAACTATATTATGAAAGATATGAAGGAATTACTCCATTCTGCACATCTTACCAAAACGCAGAGGATCATTGCGGAATATGTTCTGGATAATGCTTCGGAAGCCTGTTTTATGACATCTACGGAGATTGCTTTAAAGCTCGGGGTGAGTGAGTCTTCCGTAATCCGTTTCAGCCGTACGATCGGATTTGACGGCTTTATGGATTTTCAGAAGGCACTGCGGAAAGATTATCAGGACAAAGTACTCAGCATTTCCAGCAGTATCACGATCCCATCCCAGCGGATTGCAAAGCAGGCAAAATTAGACAACTCTTCTGATTACATCAACCGGCATTTTAAGAATGCTGCTCATAACCTTGAAGAGATATTTATCCAAAACTCCATTGAGACCTTTGAGAAGGCTGCGGATCTTATTGTTTCCAGTAAGCACAAATACATTGCTGCAACGAGAGGAAATATCTGTCTTGCAGATTTCTTCCTCCTGTATTTAAAACAGATGGTTCCGCATGTAACCATGACAACCACAACTTCCATGAGCCCGATTGATCATATGTGCAATATCTCGCAGACCGACTGTCTGGTATTGTTTAGTTTTCCAAGATATTCTTCTCAGGACGAAGTGACCGCCGAGATGGCACGCGATGCCGGAGCTTCAATAATTGTGATCACTGATAAGCCGAGTTCCCTGCTTGCACAATATGCCGACATTCTTCTCACAGTCCCGGTAGACAGTAATACATTCTTCAACTCTATGATCGGTCCGCAGTTCGTAACAGAGTCTTTGCTGGAAATCATCAGCCATAAGGCCAAGGGAATTGAAAAAAGACTTAATACGATTGACAAATATCTGAATAAACTCGGAAATTATTAACAAAGAAAACCTGCCGCAGATTTTCTCCAAGTCTCATCAATGATTATGACTTGTCGGAAATCTGTGACAGGTTTTCTCTCTCTTCTATCTGCGCTGTCAGGATTTTTACCAGTCTGCGCTGTTTTGCATATAATTTGATCATGTTAAATACCCGTTGATATACGATCCTCATATCAAACGGACGCCTAATATAATCCACGGCACCGGCTTCGTAAGCTCTCCAGATATATTCTTCCGAATCTTCTCCTGATATTACAATTACCGGAATGTCATCTATCCACTGTTCCTGATTCATATATTCCAGTACTGCAAATCCATCCATCTTCGGCATCACAATATCTAGAAGTATCAATGCTATATCATTTCCATATTTCTCCAGCTTCTCCACACATTCGTTCCCGTTTTCCGCTTCTATGATCTGGTACTTATCCTGCAGAATTTCTGTCAGAAGTTCTCGGTTGATCTTAGAATCATCTACAATAAGAATCCGTGGCTTTAGAATATCCGTATGCTCATCATGATCCTCCTCCGCTATTTTCTGATCCATTCCCTCTACCATTGCAGTATTTTTATACATTTTAGCAAGGTACATCCGTTTATCCGCTCTCTGGACAGCCTCTTCCACTGTCTCTTCTGTCGCTGACACACCTCCGATGCTGACTGATAACTTAATCCGCTCATATCCTGGGACACTCGTTTCAGCAATTTTTTTCTTAATCTTATTCAGCTTCCGCGCAAAGTTCTCACTGTCGATCTCCGGCAGTAAAAGCAGAAATTCATCCCCTCCGTATCTGATCAGTTTATCTGTCTTTCTGATATATTGCCGTATTACTTCTACCACTGTAATCAGTGCCATATCTCCTGCGTGATGACCACGCATATCATTATATAACTTAAAATCATCTACATCAAGAATCGCAACCCCTGCTTTTCCCTTTACATGCTTAATCTCATCTTCATAGTATCTCCGATTATAAGCCCCTGTCAGCGCATCTCTGTAAAGCTTGTCATTATAAACAGAAAGCTTCTGGACCATCTTCCCATATCCAACCGCATCAATCAATGTGTCTTCATCCAGCTTCTTCAACATCTCCATTACGTACGGTTTTCCATCAATCTCCACATATCTTGAAAACACCTGAAAAATATCCGAATCCAGAAATTCCAGCTTCGCTGCCTGTTTTTTTTCTCTCAGCGATTTCATAGATATGCAATTCTCACACGGCTTTGCCTTATTCCAGAATGAATAGCACTGACACATTTCCATTGCATCTGCATCCGCACTGTGCTCCGCTCTCTTCTCCAGCATCTCACCATCAACCAGGCGTACAATTGAGAACACTTCTCTTAGGCACTCCATCTTCTGTTCTGCCTGCTCCATTGTCATACAGTCCTTCTTATCCGTCATCGCACACCTCATTCTTTCTGTCCTTTCCTGCTACTCTTTTCTCCAAACATACTGTCTATATTTTAACATATAATCTATGATTTTTGAAGATGAGATCCATATGTACTCATTCTTCTTTTCTTCCGCCAGAAATAGTACGGGATCAGACAAAGTAACGTTGCCCCCCATGCCAGCGGATAACTGATCAGCAGAATCTCCACCTTATGATGAATCTTCGTAAGAATTATGATCCACGGAAGCCTTACAAAGAACAGACCTCCGAATGTAAATATGGTCGGCCAGAGGACATCTCCCAGACCACGCAGTCCTCCGGACAGATTCTCAAGCAGCACACTCAACAGATAACTCGGAATCAGGAAACGTAACATATATACTCCTATCCCGATGACCTTTGGATCTGTCGTGAACATATGGTATAACGGTTCGCAGAATGCAAACAGGACTATAATAATAGCTCCTGTAAATATATAAGAGATCACTACATTCACCCGGATACTTTTATATACCCTGTCCATCTTTCCTGCCCCGTAGTTCTGTCCGGCGAATGTGGTCACTGCCGCACCAAGCGCACTCGATACTGTCCAGAAGATCATATCAAGCTTTCCGTAAGCTGCCCATCCTGCAGCGGTATCTGTACCAAAACTGTTGACGGATGCCTGAATCACTACATTTGTCACACCGTAAGCACATGCCTGAAGTGCCCCCGGAACACCGATTTTCAATTCTTTTCTCAATACTCTGGCATCCATCCGGAGTTCCCGGAACTTTAATTTCATAGCATCATATGCCCTGGTCAGCGACCAGGTAACCAGAACTGCACTGACACATTGTGAAATAACGGTTGCGAGTGCTGCCCCCGCAATCCCCATCTTCATTCCTACCACCATGACAATGTCCAGTATGATATTCATCACACAGCAGATCAACAGATAGAGAAGTGGTCTTCTAGAATCTCCGACCGCCCTCATGATTGCCGATCCCATATTGTAGACCAGCGTAAACAGAATTCCCATAAAGTAAATTCTGAGATAAGTTATGGAATCTGCCATCATATCCTGTGGTGTATTCATGATTTTAAGCAGCCATGGTGTCAATACTGTACCGGTCAGTGATACGATCAGACTGATCACGACAGAGAACAAATATGCCGTATGTACCCCCACATGCAGGCTCTTCCTGTCCTTTGCACCATAATATTGTGCGATAATAACTGCTGCCCCGTTCGCCAGCCCATTAAAGAATGTAACAACAATTGTTGATAAGACGGCTGCCGGTCCTCCGACACTGGCAAGTGCCGCTTTTCCCACGAAGCGTCCTACAATGATCGTATCCACAGTTGTATATAACTGCTGGATCAACGTCCCAAGCATGATCGGGAAGAAGAAGATCAACAGTTGTTTCCAGATAACTCCTTCCGTGATCGCATTTTTCTCAATTGTTTTTTTCCCCATTTTTTTGTCCCTCTCCTACTTTTTCCACATTTTTTGTTTTTTCCCTATGTAATTTCCCCTTTATTCAATTTCAAATGAGTGATATTCCCACTTTCATCACTCCGGCCAGGACCATCACCCATATTGGATTCATTTTCACTTTCCGAAGTAATATCATACAAACTACAAAAATCACTACCAGACTCCATTTTGTCCCTGCAAGTGCGATCAGATCCCTGTTTCCCCAGAATGCCGTGATCAGGATTGTGATCCCTGCTGATGCGATCATCGCCACAACGGCAGGTCTTAAAGATCCCAGTACACCTTGCAATACCTCCATACTGCGATATTTTAAATATAGTTTTGCAATAACAGTTACGATAATACAAGAGGGCAGAATGCATCCAAATGTTGCTGCCAGGGCACCCGGTATCCCCGCAATCTTGATTCCGACAAAGGTTGCCGAATTCACCGCGATCGGTCCCGGTGTCATCTGGGAGATTGTAATAAGATCCGTAAATTCCGACATACTAAGCCAATGATGTCCCGTCACAACCTGTCCCTGTATCAGGGGCATCGCCGCATAACCGCCGCCAAAACTGAACATTCCAACCTGTAAAAAGCTTAAGAAAAGCTGCAGATATATCATTTGCCTGCTCCTTTCCTGCTCATACATGTGTGTAAGACACCCAGCAATCCACATATGATCACAATATACACAACATTTACTTCAAATACACAGGATGCCACAAATGCACCTGCCATGATCAGCAGCGAGATTCCGTCCTTTTCTTTCACTAGGCCCGCGCCCAGCTCATAGGTTACGGACGCGATCACCGCTCCGACCGCCGGGTGCAGGCCTACCA
>ENA-OQIK01001051-OQIK01001051.1-human-gut-metagenome-genome-assembly--contig:-NODE-1051-length-11261-cov-5.373122_pt1 | contig 11261 bp, 9 predicted proteins | sample MGYA00242578_ERZ504743 | MGnify/ENA primary metagenome ERZ504743 (study PRJEB26092, sample SAMD00036441) | human gut metagenome | host: Homo sapiens | study: EMG produced TPA metagenomics assembly of...
AGACAGCGTTAGCGGCGGCCGGTATTAAGCTTTTCGGAGGAGTTTCCGGAGATGCGGATAAAGCAGTAGAAGCTTTTATCAATGAAACACTTGATTATAATCCGGATGTTAAGTGTTCTCACCATGAGCATAACCACGGGGAAGGACATACATGTGGCGAGCATGGATGCGGAAGCCATAGCTGTCATTAAGAAGAATAGCAAAAAATAATAATACGAAGGATGTGCCAAGGTAATGGAGAAGTTACCGTAGTGCATCCTTTTTGTGTTAGTTTCCGGAAAGATAACTTGTCTTCTGTAATGCGAGTTTTTCTGAATTATAAAAGATATAATTTGGAAGGGAGATTATGATATACTGTAAACAAGATATAGTGCAAAACGTAACAGAAAGGAGTATGCACAGTGTCAGAGAAAAAGAAATTTACAGTATACGTCGGAAGTGTAGCACTATGCGTAGGTGTGGCAGTTCTGCTGCATTATGTGTCATTTACCAATCCTTATCTGCAATCTGTTTGTCATCTTTTAAGGCCTTTTATTTATATAGGACTTTATCTGGTATGGGCGGTTTCTTTTCAAAAAAGGATTATCCAGAAGGAAGCCAGGCGTTGTTTAATAATGATTGCAGCGATGATAGTTTTTTGGATGCTCATTCGTATGTGTAAATTTGAAATACCGTATGAGATGCCGACAGCACTGCGCTACGCCTGGTATCTTTATTATATTCCTATGGTGTTACTGCCTACGGTCAGTCTTTATCTGGCATTTTATATACGGCAGCCGGAGAATTATAAATTACCGGAAAGACGATGTTTGCTGTTTTGTCCGGCATTGTTTCTGATAGGGATTGTATTAACGAATGATCTGCACCAGTTAGTTTTTACTTTCCCGGAGGGGAGACTGGGGGAAGCAGCTTCCTATGAAGTAGGCGTCTATGGATATGGAGCAATGTATTATGCTATAGTTGCCTGGGATCTTAGCTGTCTGCTAGCAGCACTCTTGATTATTCTATTAAGATGCAGAAAAATTAAAAACAGGAAAATGCTTTGGATGCCTTTTGGTGCTTATGGACTGTCGGTTGTCTATGGCATTGCCTATTATCTGAATCTGCCCTTTTGGAAAATATTTTCAAGCGATATGACGGCTGCATTATGCCTTTTGTTTGCTTTGATCATTGAAAGCTGCATCCAGTGCGGATTGATCCCTTCCAATACAGGATACGCACAATTATTTGCAGCATCTACAATTTCAGCACAGATTACAGATCAGAGTGGAAAATACATTTATCAATCGCAGGATTCGGAATATATTGCGCCGGAAATCGTAAGACAGGTAGTTCAAAGCCCGATCATGTTGGAAAATGGAATCAGACTGTCGGGAAAACCAATTTTGGGAGGCTATGTCTTGTGGAAGGAAAACCTGTCGGAATTACAGGAAATCGTAAGAGAGCTTGAAGACAGGAAGGAAGAATTAAAAGATGCGAATCTGATTGAGGAAGAAAATCTGAGAACAAAAAGAGAAGTAGAAAAACTTTCTGTGAAGAATCAGCTTTATGATAAAATACAGAAACAGACGGCAAGGCAGAGTGCACTTTTGACGGAATTCATTGAAGCATATTCTATGGAAGAAGATGAAAACGAAAGGAAAAAAATATTAGGGAAGATAGTTGTGATCGGAGCCTATATAAAAAGGCGTAGTAATCTTATTTTTATTGCGGAGCAGACCGTAAAATTTCCGATAAGAGAGTTGGAGTTATGTTTCAGGGAAACGATAAAAAATCTGGAATGGAACCATGTTGAGGCAGGTTTTTCCACCGCTTTAGATGAAATACGAAGTGAAGATGCTATGCAGATTTATGATTTTTTTGAAGCAGTCATTGAGGAATCTTTGGAAGATCTGTCGGCATTTACTGTAAATCTGAAACGCAGAGAGGAGCGGATCGTCATGTCTATGAGTGTGGAATGTAAAACAGATCTGCGGGAAATTGCCGGACGATATGGAGCTTATGCGGAGCAGGATTTTGACGGAGCATGGCTGCTTTCTCTGATTCCGGGAGGAGGTAGCGGCAAATGATAAAAACATTTGAAAACTGTTCGCCGGAGTATCAGATTACGATCATTTGCTTTTTTATTTTTTTGACTTTGCTGTATATGATTCTGGTTATTTATGAAGGAACAGGAAAAAGACAAAGAAAGATGTTGCTGCTGGACAGTGTATTGCTTATAGTTATTTTCCTTATAACATCCGGCTTGTGTGCGCGGCAACGGATGTTTAAAATACCATATGTGATTTTAATTGTTATGGGAATTTGTGGTTTTTTATATGTAGGAATGAAGATCTTTGGAATTCATAAGTACCGCAAGAATTGCCTGAGGGAAAATGCAGTTCAGGAGAGTCTGGACAATTTGCCGAGCGGAATTGTTTTTTTTGATGGGAACGGAATGCCTAAACTGATGAATCGGAAAATGTATCAAATTTGTCAGAATCTGGCGGGAAGAGATATACAGAATATTACAGAACTGAAGGAAGCACTGGAACATCCTCTGAAAGAGAATGTATTTTATGATGTTGATTTGAAAGTATACTGCTTTGCGGATGGAAGTGTGTGGAAATTTTCAGAGAAAGAGATTACTACGACAGCCGGAGATCGATTCTTTCAATTTCTTGCTTCTGAAGTGTCGGAATTATATCGGAACAAAGTATTGCTGAAGGAAGAAAATCAGAAACTTCAGGAAATGTCTGTGGCTATGAAAGAACTTTCTAAGAATGTAATAACTCTGACCAGAGAAGAAGAAATGTTATCTATGAAAATGAGAGTGCATGATAATCTGGGATATAGTGTCCTGGCGGCACAGCGGATGTTGATGCGGGAATCAGAAGCAGACCGGGATATTTTTCATTCGCAATGGAAGCAGACATTAGATTTGCTGAATAAAGATAACGAGTCTGTGGAAGGCGAACAACTGCACAGGCAGGTGCAGGAAAGAGCGAAGACTTTGGGTGTGAAAATCATTTATACAGGAGAAAAAGTCTGGGAATCTCATATTTCCGAACTGATGGATACAATACTTTTGGAGGCGCTTTCCAATTGTGTCCGCCATGCCGGGGCAAGCGAACTGTATGTAAAATCCGGCAGTGAGGAACAAGAGTGGATTATAGTAATCACAGATAATGGACAAAAAACGGAGAAGAATGTCAAAGAAGGAGGAGGATTATCCGGTATACGAAAAAGGGTGGAGCAATGTGGAGGTACATTGAGAATCAGTGCGGAGTCAAAATTTTCGATAATCGTTAAGATACCAAAGGAGGTGCGGAGATGATACGGGTATTAATCGTGGAAGACCAGCGTATGGCTCGGGAAGATATGGAAAATTATATCCAGTCCAGTGGGAGATATTGTCTGGCGGCATCTATCACAAACGCAGCTATGGCAGAAACCGTATGCAGGCAGAGCAAATGTGAACTTGTCTTGATGGATGTCTGTACGGAGAATGATGAGAGTGGTCTTGTGGCAGCAGAGAAGATTAAAAGGACCATGCCTCAGATAAAAATAATTATCGTGACTTCTTTAGTAGAGTGCAGTTTTATTGACAGGGCGCGCAAAGCGGGAGTAGAAAGCTTCTGGTATAAAGATGCCGGTAAAGAGGAATTGTTGGAGGTTATGAATCGCACGATGAAAGGGGAGAGCGTGTATCCGGATGCTCCGCCGGTTGTGATGATCGGAACAGCGAAAAGCTGTGATTTTACACCGGGGGAATTAGCAGTTCTGCGATTAGTGGTGGAAGGAGAATCCTATAAAAAAATTGCAGAAAGTTTGTGTATATCACCGGAGACTGTAAAATGGCATATCAAGAATATGCTGCAGAAAACGAATTTTGATTCCAAAACGAAATTGGCGGTAGCTGTTACAAAGAAAAATCTGATTATAAACGGATTTTAAAAACAGCATTTTACTACCCACATGGGGAGTGTTTAAATCGCTGAAAACCGTTATCATATATTGTGTAAAAGTGTCTTAATCCAAAGATCTTATTTTTTGTTGAGATGTCAGATGCTTTATAAGATACTGTCTGGAAGGGAGAAAAATAATATGAGATATATTATGAGAAAAATCTGCCTGTTCCCGGTAATGATTGCGGTCATAGTTTTTACAGGGTGTGGGCAGAAGAAAAACGAAGATCCGGTAACCGTTACATTATGGCATGTATATGGCGGACAGACAGAATCGCCATTAAACGATCTGATTGATGAATTTAATGAAACGATTGGAAAAGAGAAAAATATCCGGGTACAGGTTGGCAGTGTTACAAATACGAATACGATACATGAAAATGTGCTGGCATCCGCATTTGGAGATCCGGGGGCTTCCAAACTGCCGGATATGTTTGTTTCCTATCCCAAAACAGTTCTGGCGATGCCGGATGATACGGAGCTTGTAGATTATTATGATTATTTTACAGAAGAAGAACTGAACGAATTTATTCCGGCTTTTTTGGAAGAGGGTGTCATTCATGAAAGACTTTCCATTTTGCCGGTAGCAAAATCAACGGAAGTTATGTTTATCAATAAAACAGCATTTGATCGTTTTGCGAAAGAAACAGGAGCGAAGATGGAAGATTTAAAAACATGGGAAGGACTCTTCGCAATGGCAGAACAATATGCTGCATGGACAGATAACCAGACGCCGGACATTCCTGATGATGGAAAGAATTTTTTCGTTCATGATTATCATTTTAACTATTTTCAGGTAGGTGTAGAATCCCTGGGTGAAAATTTCTTTAAAGGAGAAAATCTGGCTTTTGGACCGGAATTTCAAACAGTGTGGGAACCTTATGCAAAAGCGGCACTGTCCGGAGGAGTATGGCTTCGCGGCGGTTATGCGACGGAACCTTTGCGAACGGGAGATTCGATTGTATCAGTGGCTTCGTCAGCCAGTGTATTATATTATTCTGACGAGGTTACTTATGCGGATAACACATCGGAAAAAGTAGAGATTGTTTCTATGCCATGTCCCGTATTTTCCAGAGGAGAAACGATGGTTATGCAGCGAGGCGCCGGCATTTGCACAGTAAAATCTACACCGGAAAAAGAAAAGGCCTGTATTACGTTTCTTAAATGGCTGACAGAAGCCCAAAAGAATGTAGAATTTGTGACTAGTCTTGGATATATGCCGGTAAAGCAGGAGGCTTTCGATATTTACCTTCCGGAGGCGATCGAGAAGTTAAGTGATCCGATGTATGTATCACTTTATCAGGCTTTTTTAAAGACGCAGGAGAATTATACATTTTATACTGCTCCGCAATTGGATTCCTATCTGGATCTGGAAACAAAGTTTGAAGAACTTATCAGGCAAATCTTGTCAGTAAAGCGATTGGAGTGGCTGGAAGACCCGGAAGATATGGATAAACTTGTTTCAGAGACATTAGAGGATTTCAAAGCAGCATACACACAATAATGTCTGCCGGATCGGCAAAAGAGGTGGCTGACATATGGGAGAAAAGAGAATAAATTTCCGGAAGATTATAAAAGGAATAAAGAGACAAGGCATCCGTATGCAGCAAAGACTGATTGTTTATTGGTGCGTGGTGATTTTAACACTTTTTTTAGCGACAGTTCTGTTACTGAGTATTATTGGAGTTCTTCCGGGAATGGATTTTAAAGTACGGGAAATGTTGTCTGCCCAGCAGAAGAATACGTTGTCAGCGATGACAGAGCAGACCGACATTATGATGGCAAGAAGTATTTCTTTATCGGAAGATATTACAAAAGAATTGAATCAATGCCTGACAGCCAATGGAAAGACATTTTCAGATTTGAATGATAATCCTCAGCTGATCATGGATTTAGAGTCTGCGCTGTATCCATCCTTGAAATCTGCATTGGATGTGAAGTATTGCAGTGGAGTTTTTGTTGTATTGGATGCAACGGTAAATACGAAGACGGAATATGCAGATACATCACGCATGGGAATCTACCTGCGCCTGTCTGATTTAAAGGCAGTAAATACAAGCAAACAGCACGTAGTTTTTTTCAGGGGAAATGCTGATATTGCAAGAGCAGAGCAAGTACAGCTCCATAACCGTTGGAATTTAGAATTTGATACGTCCGCATTGCCGGGTTATGAACAGATTATGCAGTTTGATGGGAACCGGCTGGTAGAGAGCTGCCTGTGGACAGACCGGCTGGAGCTGAGTGACACATGGGAGGATGTGCAGCTTTTATATGTCCCGGTTTTAGACAGTACCGGAAAAGTACGCGGTTTGTGCGGTATGGAGATGAGTAATCTGTATTTCAGGCTGTCTTATCCTATGGTGGAAGGTTCCTGTGGGAATATAGTGACAGTACTGGCTCCTATGGACAAAAAAGGAAACATCTATCTGGATAAGGCGATGTTCGGAGATACAAAGGAAACGTATCTTTCACCATCAGGAACGATGACAGTGAAGAAAGGAAAGTATTATAATACATATTCTACCGCTTTTGGGAATTATATAGGCAGGCATGAACTGCTTGAATTGAAGAGTTGTAATGGGATGCCGCTTGCGGTACTGACATTGATATCAGAAGCGAATTATGAAAAATTAACAGCGGACAATCGAAGGGACTGGATCATCGGTACGTTGTTATTCCTGATTTTATTATTGGTTGTTTCTGTCAGTATGTCCCGTCGTTTTGTGAAGCCGATTCTTCGGAGTTTAAAAGCACTGCAGGAGGATACGCTGACAGATGAAAATTTATCAGGAATTTCAGAAGTGGATGCACTGGTTGATTTTATGCAGAAAAAAAGAAATACGGAGAAACTGGAAAATGGAGGCATTCCTCCGAATATAGAAGAAATGCTCAAGGCGTTTGCTTTGCGCGTGGAAACTCTGACTCCGTCAGAGAGGATGGTTCTTCAGTATTATGTTGATGGATATACGATACAGGAGATTGCTTCATTGCTTTATATCAGTATTGGAACAGCTAGAAAGCATAATACAAATATGAATCGAAAACTGGGAATAACTGTCAGAGAGGAATTAATGCTGTATATTGAGTTGTTTCGAAAATGCGATCAGTTAGATAAGCTGACATATAATAGAACTGAGTAAAAGAAAAAGAGTCTGTACAGGCTCTTTTTTAGTTTGACCGACAGATATCGTTTACATTTTTACAAAAAAAAATTGCGTATATATAGTAGATAGATAAAAAAGAAACACTATATATAGTATACTAATCGTTCGTATTTTGGAAAATAAGCAAAATATACGAATGGCGACCATAGTATTTGCTTTCCGTATCTGCTACGCTTTCATTACGAAATGGTGGCCGCCCGATAAAAGAAAAAAATAAAGGAAATGGATAAGGAGGGAGAACTGAGAGTGGGATGGTGATAGAGCAAGGAGGTTAACAAGGAGGTTGAAATGTGGAATATATTACGAAAAAGGATTTAATAGATTGTTCTACACCGGATGAGTTTTGCTTTTCACTATGCTGCATGGAATGTAAAACAGTATGGAAAAGCACACCAATTCGTTTTTCCAAAGCGGGGAAAAAACCGGAAAATGAAAATCGGAAGATTATTTATGATACGCTTTATGACCGGGAAAAGAATTTAGCATTTCAAAAAGCATTGAATCAGGCGAAAGAAATATTTAATATTTGTCCGATATGTAAGCGTCTTGTATGTGACCATTGCTTTTTGATCTGTGATGATCTGGATATGTGTGTGCAATGTGCCGCAAAACTTAATGAAAAAGGTACTGTTGTAGGATAAAAACGAAAAAAGAAAAACGAAAAAGAAAGGAGAACTTTACTATGAAAAAATATGAGATTTTAGGAGGAAATTTACCAGTTGTCGTATGTGAATTAGCAGCAGGAGAATCTATGATCACAGAAAGCGGAAGTATGAGCTGGATGAGCCCGAACATGAAAATGGAGACGGTTTCCGGTGGCGGAATGAAGAAAATGTTCGGCAGAATGATGTCTGGTGATTCTGCGTTTCAAAACAGATATACCGCAGAAGGTACAGACGGAATGATTGCATTTGCATCAAGTTTTCCGGGAGCAATCAAAGCGCTGGAGATTAGCAGCGGTCACTCCATGATCGTGCAGAAAAGTGCATTCCTTGCTTCAGAAGAAGGCGTGGAACTGTCCATGCATTTCCAGAAAAAATTAGGAAAAGGCATATTTGGCGGAGAAGGTTTCATTATGCAGAGATTGAGCGGAAATGGAACTGCATTTGTAGAAATTGACGGACATGCAGTGGAATATGATCTGAGTGCCGGACAGGAAATGGTGATCAGTACCGGGTACTTAGCGGCAATGGAAGAAACCTGTACGATGGATATTGTAACCGTAAAAGGAGTAAAAAATATGCTGATCGGAGGAGAGGGCATTTTTAATACTGTTGTGAAAGGACCGGGAAAGGTGATCTTACAGACAATGCCAATCAGCAAGGTGGCAGAATTGCTGACTCCGTTTTTTGCAGATAAGAAGTAGTTAAAAGGGGAGAGGCTTATGAGAAAAAAGTTGAATTTGTTATTAGGATTAGTGTTTATCATCAGTATGGCAGCACTGACCGGGTGTGGAGGCTCCGGAAAAGCAGGAGAGAAGAATCCATATGAAGGAAAATGGGTAGCGGTCTCCGCTCAAATGATGGGAATATCCGTCAGTCTAGATGAAACTTTCGGTGGTGATTTTGAATTTGAAGTGAAAAATGGAGGAAAAGTATCCTTTTCAGTCGGAGACACTACCGGAAATGGAAAATGGTCTGTCGAAGATGATCAGTTTACCTTGAGCATCGAAGGAGAAAAAATGGTGGGAACCATCGGAAAAGATATCATTTCTTTTGACGATATGCTGGAGATGGGAGTAAAGGTGATTTTTGCAAAGGATGGAACCGATGCAATGGATCCTTCGCTCTATCTGACAGAGGAGGAAAGTGCAGTCATAGGTAAGTGGGCTTCTGAAAGCGTAGAAGAACTTTTAGGAGACGGACCGCAGACTTCTATGGAAGGAGTAGACAACATCAATGATGCACTGCGTCTTGATTTCAAAAATGACCGTAATGTAACAGTTATTTATAAAGGAGAAGAGATAGGGACATTCCCATGGTCAGTTGCACTGGGGTATTGTGCGATTGAATCAGATAACCCATCTCTCTCAGTGGCGATAAATGACGATGGCACGTTGAAAGTAGATTACAGTAATGACGAAGACTACTACACATTTCATTGTGTGAAAAGTGACGGTGAATAGCTGAAACGGATATGGAAAGCGTGAAGGGAGGGAAGATACCATGAAAAAGAAATTGTGGTGTGTGTTGTGTATCATGACATGCATGATGATGATAGCGGCATGTGGACAAAAAAAGGCTCCGGAGAAGAAAAAAACAGAGCAGGCAGAAACAAAATTTAAGGACAGGAAAAATCTTAAATTAAATTTATTTACAGTGTATTATCCGAAAGCATGGAACTATGATAAAGAAAATATGAAGAAAGATAAAGACTACGCTCGCGTTAGATTTTTTGATGGAGATACAGTAGATGAATCCGAGAATGTCATTTATATAGAAGCAACAAAGGAGGATTCCTATAAATATCGAAATAGTTTAGTTGACTTCGGCGTGGATTTAGAGACATATGCAAAAGGAAAAATGGACACTGTAACAATAGGAAATGCAGAATATACAGCAATGCCGGAAGGTAATTCCGTAGAGAAAACGTATATGTATCGCCATGAAAAGTCTGGTACATCCTATGATATCAGAGTAAAGGGACAGGAAATAGATGATTCTGACAAAGAACTGCTGGAAGGAATTGTGCTGAAATTAAAGGATGAAGGAAATAAAGACGCACCATGGCCATGGGAGGGAGAGCCTCTTGAACCTGTATTGGCAAAGCAGATGGTAGGTTCTTATACAATCGTTCCGGAATATATTCCATTTAAAGAAGCACAGGGTGTCATGCAGATCATGGAACATCAGTTTGTAAAACAGGGCAACCAGGTATTCCATTTGCTGGAGAACAAACTGGATACTTATGAATATTCAGAAAGCGGACTCAAATTCGTTTCTTCGATGGAACTAGACGATGATTGTGAATATTTGTCCGGAGACAACAGTGGAATGTTATATCTTTCGCCGGGAATCGGAGATGTAATTGGCGTAAAAGATGGAAAAAAGGCAATGCAGACAACCGTAGATGGACATTTGAATATGCATCCATCCGGAGAATGGGGAATCAGTTTCTGGGTGAACAGTGATACTCAGAAGATTGCAAATCAAGGTGGTAACCTGACGGCTGAGCCGTGGATACTGACAGGATTAAATAATGATGAAGAACGCAAGGGACCATTTTCCATGTTAGATGACGTACAGATCACGAATAGTCATATCATGGTTGCCGGCTCAATGGCTGCGGAAGATGAAGGTACAAAAATTATTGTCTATGATTATGAAGGCAATCAGCTTTTGAAACTAGGCGGAGAAGACATCAGTTCTAAGGACAAGCTCGGTTCCATTACGGGCATGGCGGAAACAGAAAATGGTTTTGTGGCTGCAGATGGAAATATGCGTGAAATACAATTTTGGGCAAAAGATGGAACGCACGTAGGTGCAATTTCTACAGAGGACATATTTGGTGTCAGTTATCCATGGCTGGAAGATATGCAGCTTTTAGATGACGGCTCTCTGTTAATTATGCTGACACAGGAACGAGACGACGGATCAGCAAATGAATTGATGTTTTTCAGATTGACAGGATTTTAATTGAAAAAATAAAAATCGCTTGTCGGCAGAAATTTATCTGCCGGCAAGTGATTGTTCTGTTTCCTGTTTCCAATATAAAGGTAGAATTTTATCACATCAGTGAATCAATAGTGGTTCGCATATATTTTTTCTGTAAAAACTGATATGCTGACTTCAGATAGAAAGTGAAAACAAAGAGAAGAAAGGAGATTTGTTTATGGGACTGATTAAAGCTGGTATGGGAGCATTGGGCGGCACACTTGCGGATCAATGGAAAGAGTTTTTCTATTGTGAGGCGCTGGGAAAAGATGTACTGGTAACAAAAGGACAGAAACGTATAACAGGACGTTCGTCCAATACGAAAGGAAATGACAACATTATTTCCAATGGAAGTGGTATCGCAGTTGCAGATGGGCAGTGTATGTTGATCGTAGAACAGGGCAGGGTCGTTGAGGTCTGTGCTGAGCCGGGTGAATTTACCTACGATACTTCTTCAGAACCAAGTATCTTTGCAGGAAAACTGGGAGAGAGCATTC
>ENA-OQIK01001056-OQIK01001056.1-human-gut-metagenome-genome-assembly--contig:-NODE-1056-length-11199-cov-11.057634_pt1 | contig 11199 bp, 8 predicted proteins | sample MGYA00242578_ERZ504743 | MGnify/ENA primary metagenome ERZ504743 (study PRJEB26092, sample SAMD00036441) | human gut metagenome | host: Homo sapiens | study: EMG produced TPA metagenomics assembly of...
TCGGCGTGATCGTGGGCACGGTCATCGGACTGCGCAAGGCATTGCCGGAATTCGAAAAGACCGTCGAACAGCTGGCCAGGCGATCAGCCGGCACCAAGCCATTGCATTAGCGGCATTCTTGATCATCGACGTACTCGCCTTAGCGTTCTCCAGCAAGATATCACTGCATATTTACGGTAGCAAGGACATCTGAACCGAGCCAACCGGTAGACTCTTATGGAGAACGGATTTGGGGTCTTCCGAATCAACGGAAAGCCCCAAATGCATATATCCCGTACGACAACGGTTCCTACAATGCGGCAGGCGCGTCGTGGAAGTCGAACATGACGCCGTCGGCCAGATCGCAGATCTCAGGCCAGTCGGCGTCGGAGGAATCGTCGTGCATGGCCCACACATGCATGCCGACCGACTTGGCCGAGCGCATGCCGACCAGCAGATCCTCGAATACGGTGCAGTCGCTTGGTTTGATGCCGAGACGCGACGCGGCCAGCAGATATACGTCCGGCTCAGTTTTGCCGACGTCGCCAGCATCGTCGACGCTGACCACGTCATCGAAATAGTCGAAAATGCCGACGTGCTTCATGGCCGGTTCGCGCAGCATCGGCGGCAATGACGTGGCCACGGCCAGTTTCGCGCCGCTCGCCTTCAACGATTCCAGATATTCGCGCGCATACGGTTTGGCTTCAACCACCGTGGCGTACATGACACGTGCCATATGGTCCCACTCCTCCATCAACGCTTCGGGAGTGTCCGACAGGCCGAATCGTGCGATTGTGTATTCGGCGATCTGGCGGAATTGCATGGCCGCGACCTTCTGCATGTAGTCGTCCGGCACCTCGATGCCGCGTTTGGCAAGGAAGTCGACGTCCACCTGATCCCACACGCCCATGGAGTCGAGTAGCGTGCCGTCAAGGTCGAAGATGGCGCCTTTGCCTTGGTTCGCCTTGGTTTTCTGTGTCATATCGGCTCCTTTGTTTTGCAATTACCGCTTTTACGATTTGCGATTACTTTTTACGATTGAATCCGCCGTCAGTCAAGCACCGACGATTTGAGCAGTTCCTCGGCATGTTCCAGAGATGTTTCGCTTTCGCTGCCGGACAGCATGCGGGCGATTTCGTGCACGCGCTCATCCCCGCGCACCTGGCTGATGGTGGTGGCGATGGAACCATCCTTGGTTTCGCCTTTGGCAACCACATACTGTTCGTCCGCCCAGGAGGCGACCTGCGGCAGGTGCGTGACGACCAGAACCTGCGCGGATTGGGCGAGTTTGGCCAAGCGGGCACCCAGCTCCACAGCGGCCTTGCCACCCACGCCGGCGTCGACCTCATCGAAGATGAACGTCATCGGCGGCACGGTTCCGCCGGCCACGACATGCTTTTCAGCGGCCACCAATTCGAGCGCGAGCATCAGACGGCTCAGCTCGCCGCCGGATGCGCTTTTGCCCATCGGCAGTTGCGGGGAGCCGGGGAACGGGGTGAAGAGGAATTCGATGTCGTCCGCTCCGGTGGCGTCCAACTGTTCGCGTTCGGCCACGCGAATCTCAAGTTTCGAAGTGCCCATGGCCAGCGAGTCAAGTTCGGCGGTGACTTTGGAAGCAAGCTCCTTGGCCGCGGTCCTGCGCCGTTTGCTTACAGCCTGCGCGGCTTTTTTCGCCGCGTTAAGCAACTGCGCCCGTTTGGCTTCCAGCTGTTCGACCTTTTCCGGGGAGGCGTCCAGATCCTCCAGATCGTATACGGCCTTGTCTCGCCATGCGATCACGTCGGACAATTCCGGCCCCCATCGGCGGGTCAGCTCGTCCAGCTCGTGGATGCGCCCGTTGATGGCGTCCAAATCCTCCATACTCGCTTCGTTGTCCACTTCTCCCGACAGGCTGAACACCACGTCGGACAAATCGGTGCTGATGGAGTCGAGCCGGTCGGCGAGTTCGGAGAACACGCCTTCCACGTGAATGGCGCGCAATGCCTGCGAGGCACGGTCGATCAAATCGGCGGCGCTGGCCGATTCAACGTCATCCGCCACTTGCGAAGCGTCCAACGCACCCAATGCGCGGGTCACGCCTTCGGCGATTTCGGCGGCGTTTTCGATGCGGTCCCGCCGTGCGCGCAATTCGTCCATCTCCCCCGGCTGCGGGTCGACCCGGTTGATGCGTTCGATTGACTCACGCAGGTAATCCGCCTGCTGGCGCATGGACGATTCCTGGCTGCTGAGCCTTTCCAAACGCTCGTCCATTGCGCGCAGCGCGTTCCACGTCTTGCCGTAGGCGGCCAACGCCACTTCATCCCCCGCGTAGCGGTCCAGGAATTCACGCTGCCGCGAAACGGTCGCGATACGTAACTGGTCGGCCTGGCCGTGGATCGTCACCAATTCGGCGGCGACGGAGGCGAGTACGGAACGCGGTACGCTACGTCCCGACAGCATGCTGCGGGATCGTCCGGAAGCGGGCACTTTGCGCGACAGGAACAGTTCGCCGTCCTCTGGCTCGAAACCCGCCTCCCGTGCCGCGGCCACCGCGGCCGGCGACGAGGCGACTTCGAACACGCCCTGCGCCCACGCCTCCTGAGCGCCGACGGAAACACGGCCTCCATCGGAGGGACCGCCGGAAATCAGTCGGATCGCACTGAGCAGCATCGATTTGCCGGCTCCCGTCTCGCCGGTGATCGCCGTCATACCGCCGGCAGGGGCGATCAGCGCGGAACGGATCGGACCGAGATTGTGGATCTCAAGCTCTTCCAGCATGCCCTGTCACTTCCCGCTTTCCGGTTTGCCGGTTCTAGGGAACGATTGCCCATGATGCGTGCCGCCGGTCTTGCGCGCCTGCTCGCGCCAGCCGACGACAGGCAAATCAAATTTGGTGACGAGCCGGTTCGTGAACGGCACGCCAGACAAACGAGCCAATCGCAAAGTGCATTTCGATTCACGCACTTCGACACGTGTGCCTTTGGGCAGTGCGCGTTGACGACGGCCGTCGCAGCAGATCCAGCCATCCGACGTGGAATCCTCGAGAATGTCGATGGCGAACGTGGAGCCGGAACCGATGATGAGCGGACGTGCGAACAACGCATGCGCCGCCAACGGCACCAATTGCAAGGCTTTCACATTCGGCCACATGATCGGCCCGCCCGCGGAAAACGCGTAGGCGGTGGAACCGGTCGGCGTGGATACGATCACGCCATCGCAACCGAATGAGCTCATCTCCACGTCGTCGACACGGATGGACAATTCCACCATCTTGCCACGGTCCGCACGTTCCAAAGTGATGTCGTTCAACGCCCAGTCCTCGATGGGTTCCGTCGCGCCCGGCAGCCATACGTCGACGTGGGCGATCATACGTTCGTCGATGGAATAGTCGTGGTCGGCGATCCGACGGATCGCCTCGCTCATCTGGAAGCTTTCAAATTCGGCAAGAAAGCCGACATGCCCTAGGTTCACGCCGAGGATGGGCACTTCAGTGCAATGAACCAGTTCGGCCGCGCGCAGAATGGTACCGTCCCCGCCAAGCACGACCACGATTTCCGTGTTTTTCGGCACTACTGGCGTCTTGCTGCCGAAATCGGGCGCTTCGATATTGTCGATGATCGTCACTTCGAAATCGGCGCGCCGCAGCTGTTCGACGGCTTCTTCGACCACCGTGCCGCTTTCACGCAGACGTGTATGCGTCACTACCACCGCATGCCGGGTACCGTGCATCGCAAGCCCTTTCCGAGAACTCTCGTACATACCACGTCCTCGACGGACGCCGATGCCTACCATTGTAATCGAACAAATGAACGAATGGCGGTAGCGGGTGTCCGGACACGCCGCAGACGTTTCCGTTCGTTCACGAGCCACGTACATCCCACCCGCAAAACCTGTTCGTCGTTTTCCCACGAATCCGCCGAACAGGCCGAATGGTATGTCTCTGCACCGTTCGTCACACTACCGTCTACAATAGCTCAAGGAAACGAAGACCGTTTATACAGACAAGGAGCGAGGAACAGCATGTCCAACCTCGTCTTCGACGAGTCCTCCTCCAATCGCGAGGCCTCACATGGCTATGCCTGGTGGTTCTCCGGGGACACGTTCGAGAAGGCCATGGCGGAGGAGCGCAAGCCGCGCAAGCGCAGCCTAATGCACAGACTCACCACACATCCCGGACGTCTGACCATCCTGTACTTCATGATGTTGGGCGCATTGTCCACGCTGCTCCTGCTCACGCCCACCGCCACGCCGAAAGGCGAGCAAACGACATTCACCACCGCGTTCTTCACCGCGATCTCCGCGATTTCGACGTGTGGCATCTCCATCGTCAATTCGACGACGCATTGGTCCGCTTTCGGCCAGGCCGTGCTCATCTTCTCCGTGCAGATGGGCGGCTTGGGTGTCATGACGTTCGCTTCACTCATCGCCTTGGCCGTGAACCACCATCTCAAGGCCACGCAAAAGCTGCTGACGGCCAACGAGCTGGGCACCACGAAACTCGGCGAGATCAAGGGCGTGCTCACCGTGGTCATCGCCACCGCGTTCACCATCGAAGGCATCACGTTCGTGGCGCTGTTCCCCGGCCTGTACAAAGTCAATCATGGCAATGTGCGGCACACGCTGTGGGAATCGTTGTTCTTCGCGGTCATGGCATACAACAACGCCGGCTTCACCCCTGACGGCGCCGGCCTGCATGTCAACAATTGGGCTGTTGGCCTGCCTATCCTCGTCAGCGCGTTCTGCGGCACGCTCGGCTTTCCCGTCCTGCTTAACCTCATGCGCTCATGGCGCAACCATCGTCCGCCGAAGCGTTGGAGCCTGCATACCAAGCTCACGCTGACCACCACGTTCTGCATCGTGCTCGCCTCGTTCACCTGGTTCCTCCTCATGGAATGGAACAACAAACTGCTGTTCGCCACCGAAGGCGTGGAACCGCGGTTGTGGCATGCGATGGTGGCGGCCGTCATGCCCCGCAGCTCCGGCTTCGACCTGTCATGGATGCCGGGCGTGAGCGACGCGACGAAGGTGTTCCTGTCCATCGTCATGTTCATCGGCGGCGGCAGCACTTCGACCGCAGGCGGCATCCGCGTCACCACATTCGCCGTGATTCTGTTGACCTGCCGTGCCGCGTTCACCGGACGCCATGACGTCAACGCGTTCCATCGTCGCATCCATTCGCAAGCCGTCATGACCGCTGTGGCCGTCACCACGTCATGTCTGATGCTTGTCACCGTGGTGTCCATGGCGTTGATGGCCATCACCGGCTGCTCGTTGAGCAACGCGCTGTTCGACACCTGCTCGGCGTTCGGTCTGGGAGGCTATTCGGTCGGCGTGGCCAGCGCTTCTAGTCCAGCGGTCCTGTACATTCTCGCCGCGACCATGTTCATCGGCAGGCTCGGTCCGCTCACCATCGCCTACGCGATCTCCAGGCCGCGCAATGTGGAGCCGGTCCGCTACCCCACCGAGCAGATCGTGGTCGGCTGAGCGGATTCGTCGATACGGTTTCTATACCCGCAACTTCCTATACTTGAATCCGGAACAGAACATCGAAAGGTACGCGAACAATCATGGCTAACAACACCAGAAGCGTTCTTGTGGTAGGACTCGGCCGTTTCGGCAGTTCCGTAGCCACCACATTGGATACGATGGGACAGGATGTGCTCGCCGTCGACAAGGACGGCGAACTGGTGAACCGCTGGTCGTCGCAGATCCCCACCGTGCAGGCCGACATGACCGACGTGATGGCGTTGGAGCAGATCAACGCCTCCGATTTCGACACGGCGGTCGTAGCCATCGGCGACAGCGTCGAAGCGTCCGTCATCACCGCCGGCAATCTGCTGGACGCGGGCATCTCCGACATTTGGGCGAAGTCGGTGTCCAAGGAGCATGCGCGCATTCTGCAGCGTATCGGCGCACGGCACATCATCAACGCGGAGACCGATGCCGGCAAACGCGTAGGGCACTTGGTGTCCGGCAACTATCTGGACTACATCGAGCTTGAAGGCGCGTACAGCGTGGTGAAGATCCACACTCCCCCGCATGTCGTCGGTTACTCCATCGAGGATGCGCGCGTACATGAACGGTTCGGCATCACCGTGGTCGGTGTCAAATCGCCGGGCAAGGAATTCGAATACGGTTCGAAAGAGCTGATTATGCACCGTAACGACGAGCTCATCATCATGGGCAAGCAGGATCAGATCGACAAGTTTTTGAGGGGCTAGGCCCACGGAACATGCAAAAGGCCGGCGGTCCATATGGGATTTTTCATATGGGCCGCCGGCCTTTCATTTTTACGCTATCGATTGGCGGAGAACGGTTTACGCCACTGCATACAGCAGATACTCGATGTTGCCGTGCGTGCCTTCGATCGGTGAGACCGCCGTGGCGCGTACATCCAGTCCGTTGGCTTTCGCGCAGGCGGTGACGGTGTCGAGCGCCTGCTTGCGTAAGGTTTCGCTTTCCACGATGCCGTTTTTGCCGAGGTTGCCTTTGCCGACTTCGAACTGCGGTTTGACCAGCAGCACGACGTGTGCGCCGGGCGCGGCGATGCGCGCGATGACGGGAATCACGTATGTCAACGAGATGAATGACACATCGGATACGATCATGCTTGGCCGGTACGGCAGATCATCCGCTTCGACGTCGCGGATGTTGACGCCGCTCATTTCGATGATGCGCTCGTTGCCTGCGATGCGCGGGTCAAGCTGGCCGTGCCCCACGTCGAGCGCGATCACATGCGCGGCACCGCGTCGCAGAAGCACGTCGCAGAAACCGCCGGTGGACGCGCCGATGTCGAGGCAATCGAATCCTTCCGCGGAACGCAGGCCCGTCTGGGAGAACATGTCGAACGCGCCGACCAACTTGTAGGCTCCACGGGAGACGTAATCGTCTCCCAGATCGGCATCAAGCGTGTCGGCGGCCGTGACTTTGAGCGACGCTTTGGATGCGACGATGCCGTTCACCCGGACCTTGCCGGATTCGATCAGCCGTTGTGCTTTGGAGCGGCTGTCCGTGACGCCACGCTCCACCAGCGCGATGTCGAGTCGGACGACGGCACCGGAATCGTCATTCATGTTGCGCATACGCACGTGCGGCAATCAGGCGATTCGGAATTCCGGCACGATCATGCCGTCGACGCTGTGTCCGCGATCCGCCGCATCCCACATGGCGGCGCAGGCCGCACGAAGACCGTCGACGCTGGTGATGTCGGTGACGTAAAGACGATCGCCGTCGACGCACGCCTGCACGTCGCGGCAGCTCCAAGCGCCAGCCTCATGCACGACTTCGGGGGCCGGCTCGTTAAGTCCGGTCAGGTCCTTGGCGATGTAGGTCGGACGCAGATGCTCCGGAGCGAACATCAGCTCATGCGGATTGGTGACGCCGGTCAGCACGGCCAGGGAATCATAGCCGCCACGATTGCCGGCTTCGATATCGGTATCGAGACGGTCACCGATGGCGAGGCATGCTTCCTTGGCCACTGGTTCGGCACCATCATGCGCGGCAAGCAGTCGGGCTTCGTCATACATGGCGGATTCCGGCTTGCCTGCGGACGAAACCGGTTCCACACCAGTGGCGTTGATGACGGCCATGATCATGGAACCGCAACCGGGGGCGATGCCCAGCTCACGCGGAATGGTCAGGTCGCGGTTGGTCACGAAATACGTGGCGCCCTGTTCTACGGCGTAGGCGATTTGCGCCATCTGGTTCCAAGACATGTCCGGGTACCAGCCTTGGATGGCCGCGACCGGCTTGTCTTCGGCGGAATCAACCACTTCAAGACCCTGCTTGGCGACTTCCTCACGCAGATGCTGTGCTCCGAGCACAAACACTTTCGCACCTTGCGGCACCGCACGGGCCACCATACGGGCAGCCACCACGGACGAGGTGATGACCTGCCATGGTTCGACGTCAAGGTCGAAGCCCTTAAGCTGGTCGGCCACCACGGATTGCAGTCGGGAGGAATTGTTGGTGGTGTATTCCACCGTCATGCCGAGGCCTTCGGCCTTGCGGATGCTCTCTGCAGCATGTTCCACCGGATTCTTGCCGCGGTAGACCACGCCGTCAAGATCAAGCAGCGCCAGCTGGTAGGCTTCGCTCAGCGGACGGGTTGTGGATTTCAGCATTGTTTTGCCGCACCTCACTCGTTGTCGGAATCGGCTGCGGATTCGACCTCATCCTCAGTCTGGTCGTCTTCGGAGTCGCCCGCGTTTTCGCCGTCACCGGCAGGCTCGTCGTCGGACTCGGCGCCTTCCTTGGCCGCTTCGGCATCAAGCTGGGTCTCATCGTTGGTCTCGCCGTTCTCGTCGACGGCCTCGGAATCGTCCTCATCCTCGTCTTCCGGCGCATACTGGGCGTCATCTTCGGAAATGCCGAGCTTGTCCATAAGCTCGTCGTTCAATTCCTGCATGTCGTATTCGATGACCAGATCGTCGGAGGTCTCGTCCTCTTCGGCATCGGCGTACTGCAGCTCAAGCTTGTCAAGCAGCTGGTCGAGGGCCACGGCCTCATCGGAGCGTCCGGCCTGCTCGAGGAAGTACTGTTCGGCCTGCACCGCACGCATGCGGTATTCGCCGGCCAGACCCTTGGAACGGCCCAGCGTATGCACGATCTCAATGGCCTTATCCCACAGCTCGAGGTCGCCCAGCGCGCCCGCGTACACGAGGAACATCTCGGCCTTGGATTCGCCGCGCAGATACTTCGCGTCATCGCTCATGGCGGTTTCGATGGCCTTCTTCGGCTCGCCCATACCACGCTCGCAGTCGGCGATGAACGGCAGATAGTCAAGGAAACCGTTCATGCGGAACGCGGTGCGGAACTCACGCAGGGCCAGTTTGTAATCGCCCTGACGGTAGGCCACGAACGCAAGGGTCTCACGCGCGAAATCAATACGGGAAGCCTGATGCGCCACCCACTTGGCGTGTTCGAGCGCCAGCTCCGGATCCCTTTCCTCAAGCGTGTAGGCGGCGAGGATGTGCAGGCCGATGTTCTCCGCATGTTCCTTGGACAGGCCACGCAGACGCTCACGGTCATCGGTGGACAGCATGCTCCACTCGATGCCCTTCGGCATCTTCGGCTCGCCCGGGCGACGATGCGTGTACGGGTTTTGCGACGGGAAGCTCATCGTGCCGTCGGAATTGCGACGTGGCTTCGACAGGTATTCACCACGCTTCGCCTCGCGGTACTCCATCTTCTCTTCACGGGTGAATTCGCGGCGCTCCTCGCCTTCCGGACGCTGGTCGCGATCCTTGTGGAAGTCACGACGCTGGTTGTCACGGCGGAAATCCCTGCGATCGCCGTCACGACGATCATCACGACGGAAATTACGACGCTCGCCATCACGGCGCTCCCCGCGGCGGTCATCGCGGCGGAAGTCTCTGCGATCGCCGTCCTTGTGGAAGTTGCGGCCGCCACGACGCTCACCATCGTCACGGCGGAAGTCACGACGGTCACCGTCATGACGGAAATTGCGACGCTCGCCATCACCATGGCGGTCGTCACGATGGAAATCCCTGCGATCGCCGTCACGACGGTCATTATGACGGAAACCGGAACGCTCGCCATCACGCTGGTAGCGCGGATTGTCGCCGCGATTGCCACGATAGCCGCCGCGGCGGTCGTCACGACGCTCGCCATCGCGGTTGAACTTGCGCGGACCGTTGTGGAAACGACGCTCCTGACCTTCGCCTTCGCCATCGCGATGGAAATCGCGGTCGCCACGACGGTATCCGCCGCCATTGCCCTTGCGATATCCGCCCTTACGGTCATCGTTGTGGAAGCCGCCGGACTTGTGTCCGTAGGACTTGCCGCCGTTGCCGCGCGGCTTGAATCCCTTGCCACCGCGGTTACCCGGCCTGCCCGAGCCGTAGGACTTGTGGTTGCCGTAGGACTTGCCGCGCGATCCGCGCTGTTCTTCTGCCATGCTGTTCCTTATTGGTCTTGAGATACTTGCGATTATTTACTTACGATTGCCTATGCGTCTCACGCCTGTTCGACGACGCCGAGCGCCTTCTTGCCGCGGCGGATGAGCACGAAACGACCATGCAGGAAGTCACCTTCCTGCAACGTCTGTTCCTCATCCTCCACGCGCGTGTTGTTGAGGTACACGCCACCGGACTTGATGGTCTTGCGCGCCTCGGAAATCGACTTGAACAGGCCTGCCTTCATACCAGCCTCGGCCACACGGTCGCCGGCTGCGACCTTGGCGAATTCCCCATCGACCTTCATGCCGTCGATAGCGGCCTCAAGCGTGGACTCATCGATGTCCGCCAGATCGCCGCCACGTCCGAACAACGCGCCGGCAGCTTCGATGGCCTGGCGAGTGGCTTCCTCGCCATGCACGAAGCTGGTGACCTCCCATGCGAGGGTGCGCTGCGCCTCACGCGCGCCCGGATTGGTCTTGCTTTCCTCGATAAGCCGTTCGATTTCGGCCTTTGGCAGGAAGGTGAACGCCTTGAGCAGGTTCTCCATCTCGCTGTCGGGACGGTTGAACCAGAACTGGTAGAACTTGTAGGGGCTGAGCATCGTGCCATCCAACCAGACGGCGTTGCCTTCGGACTTGCCGAACTTCTTGCCCTGCGCGTCGGTGATGATCGGGCTGGTGAACACGTTCACGTCCACGCCGCGCACCTTGTGGATCAGATCCAGACCGGAGGTGAGGTTGCCCCACTGGTCGGAGCCGCCGATCTCCAGCACGCAATGGTACTCGTCGAACAGGTGCAGGAAGTCGTTGCCCTGAAGCACTTGGTAGCTGAACTCGGTGAAGGAGATGCCTTCCTCGGAGTTGAGGCGACGGGCCACGGTGTCCTTGGCGAGCATGGTGCCCATACGGAAATTCTTGCCGACGTCACGCAGGAAGTCGATGACGTTCATCGAAGCGGTCCAATCGTAGTTGGACACGAAACGTACCGGATTGCTGCCTTCGGTCTCGAGGATGCCGCCGATCTGCTTCTTCAGACGATCGGCCCAGCCGGCCACGACGTCCTTCGGGTTGAGCGTGCGTTCGCCCGACTGGCGCGGATCTCCGATCAGGCCGGTGGCGCCGCCGACCAACGCGATCGGATGGTGTCCTGCGGCCTGCAGGTGGCGCATGTTGATGAGCTGAACGAGGTTGCCGATGTGCAGGGAGGCGGCGGTCGGATCGAAGCCGCAATAATAGGTGATGGGCTCTCCGTTCAACGCTTCGGCGAGTCGATCCCTGTCAGTGGACTGGGAAATCAACCCGCGCCATTCCAGTTCATCGAG
>ENA-OQIK01001059-OQIK01001059.1-human-gut-metagenome-genome-assembly--contig:-NODE-1059-length-11181-cov-28.722713_pt1 | contig 11181 bp, 10 predicted proteins | sample MGYA00242578_ERZ504743 | MGnify/ENA primary metagenome ERZ504743 (study PRJEB26092, sample SAMD00036441) | human gut metagenome | host: Homo sapiens | study: EMG produced TPA metagenomics assembly of...
GCCTGCACTTAGCGAGTGGATGATCGTAAGATCATTCAGGAGCTTAGTACAGCTGCGTAGTGAGTCGAGCGAGAGCGCGTCGCAGACATATAACCATTTTTATAATATTCCACCAATAATTTCCGTCATCAAACTACAAGTTACTCCCCAAAACTAATTCCAATAGTCTTAGCATCTTTGATCATCTGGCATTCTGGATCTACATACTTTAATTTTCCAGCAACTTCTGATAATGGAACTTTCTGAGTATCTCCATCAACGATACCAACCATATAGCCATACTCTTTATTAAGAATCAATTCAGCGGCATATGCTCCAACTCTTGTAGCAAGTACACGGTCGTAAGCACAAGGAGCGCCACCACGCTGTGTATGACCAGGAACGGTAACTCTGATTTCACGATTTGTTTTTTCTTCTAATGCAGCTGCAATCTCATAAGCAACGGAAGGATATCTTCTTTCTGCAAGTTTTGCTTTATACTGTTTCTTCTTTAACTTCGCATCTTCTTTTGAAATTGCACCTTCAGCAACTGCGATAATTGAGAATTTCTTTCCAGCTGCAAAGCGGTTTTCTACAACTTCGGCTACTTTATCAATATCATAAGGAATTTCAGGCAGCAGGATTACGTCAGCTCCACCGGCAATTCCTGATTGCAGGGTAACATGTCCGACTTTATGCCCCATAACCTCGATGATAAATACACGGCTGTGAGAAGAAGCTGTTGTATGAATTCGGTCGATTGTATCAGTTGCAATATCAACGGCACTCTGGAATCCGAATGTCATTTCAGTACCCCAAAGATCATTGTCAATTGTCTTTGGAAGTGTTACAACATTTAAACCTTCTTCACGGAGCATATTTGCAGTTTTGTGAGTTCCGTTTCCGCCAAGGACTACAAGACAATCTAATTTATATTTACGATAATTATTTTTCATTGCCTTGACTTTATCAAGACCGTTTTCATCAGGAATACGCATCTTTTTGAATGGCTGTCTGGAAGTTCCAAGAATTGTACCTCCACGGTTTAAAATTCCAGAAAAATCATCTGGTGTCATACGGTCAGCAATATCGTAGATCAGACCTTTATATCCATCGCGGAAACCATAGATCTCCAGATCATTTCTCTTTACACTTAAACCTTTTATTACACCACGCATGGCAGCATTCAATGCCTGACAGTCGCCGCCACTGGTTAAAATTCCAATTCTTAACATGAATTTATCTCCCTTCTGGTTTTATATTTGTATTTAAACCATCTAACATTAGTTAACTACTATTTTAACATATAATTATATACAAAAATTATAAAATTTAGTAAATAAAACGTTAAGAAAGCGTAAAATCTGATAAAAAGATAAGATCATGATCTTTGTTTTCGTACAATCAAAATATCCGATAAAACAGATTAAGAAAATATAAAAATGTGCATTGAAAATAAATAAAAAACCAGATAATATAAATATAGAAAGTCACATATGAAATGTGGCATATTCACGACGGAGGAAGCCAGATGAAAAGTGATCGTTTTTTAATAAAAGTAGCAGAACTTTATTACCGTGATGGATTATCGCAACAAGAGATTGCGAAAAAATTACATACATCAAGAACCAGTATTTCCAGAGCATTGATTCAGGCGAGAAATGAAGGGTATGTTCAGATCAGGATTCAATATCCCGAACAAAGTGATCTTGCATTGGAACGGAAATTAGAAGAAAAATATGGATTGACAGAAGCATTGATCGCTGTTCCGGCATATGAACAGTCATCGGATCAAGAAGTAGCGTTTCAAGCGGTAGACTATATTCTAAGAGTTTTGAAAAAAAACATGATATTTGGAATGACATGGGGAAGAGCCATGCATGAATTTGTGGAGCAGTTGGCGAAAGATGAACGTCTTAGATCTCTTTCATTTCAGAATGTAAAAGTTGTTCCATTTCTTGGAACACCGGGAGCGATACAGTCAGATTCATGGAATACAACAACATATTCCAATACACTTGCAACGAAAGTCGGAAATTTATTACACTGTGCAAGTTATAACTTGTCTGCACCAATGTATGTGGAAGGTATAAAAGAAAAAGAGTTGATCGAAAGTATTGATGAAATCGCCAAAGTTCTTCATATGGCAGAAACAGCGGACATTGCATTGATCGGAATCGGATCGATGCAGGACGATTCTTCGATTATCAAGGCAGAAATACGGACAAAGGAAGAATACAAGGAACTAGTGAGAAAAGGTGCCGTTGGAGAAATCGTTGGAAGGATTTATGACAAGAATGGCCAGACGGTTGATGAGGATCTGAAAAGAAAAATGGTTGGAATTTCATTGGATAAGATCGCAAAGATACCAGTCAGAGTCGGAATGTCTTATGGAAAAGATAAGATTGAAGCAATCAAAGGTGCGATCGCAGGTGGATTAGTGAATGTGTTGGTAACAGATGTGCCGACGGCAGAGTTATTATTAAAATAATATAGAGATAAGAATATGAAGCTGATATGCAAATAAAAGTAAGCATATCAGCTTCTTTTTTATTGTAAAAATCTTGTAAATCAGCACTTTTTGTGTGATGGAAAAATAAAAAATTGTATTGACAAATAAAAACGTCGAATCTATAATAAAAAATATCAAATGACAATGTACATGGTCATGTGACCACACAACACAAACAGAAAGGAAAAGAGATAAGCTATGAAGACAAGAGCAGTCAGACTTTATGGGGAATCAGATTTAAGATTAGAAGAATTTGATATGGGAGAACTGAAAGACGATGAGATCTTAATGGAACTGATCACTGACAGTGTCTGCATGTCTACTTACAAAGAATCTATTCAGGGAGCAAAACATCAGAGAGTCAACGATGATATCAGCGAACATCCGATCATCGTAGGACATGAATTTGCAGGAATCATTCGTGAAGTTGGGGCGAAGTGGAAAGATAAATATCAAGTTGGAACAAAATATACCATGCAGCCAGCGATCAATATCAAAGGTTCTATGGCAGCCATCGGATATTCTTATGAATACTGCGGAGGAGCAGCAACCTTTATCAAAGTTCCACCAATTGTAATGGAAAAAGACTGCTTATTACCTTTTGATGAAAACAGTGCATTTTTTGAGGCATCACTGGCGGAGCCTATGAGCTGTATCATTGGAGCATTCCATTCTATGTACCACAGTGAACGTGGTGTTTATGAACATAAGATGGGAATTGTAGAAGGTGGAAAGAGTGCACTTCTTGCAAGCTGCGGTCCAATGGGATTAGGAGCGATCAGTTATATGTTAAATTGTGATCGTAAACCTTCTTTACTGGTGATCACAGATATTGATGAAGTAAGATTAAAAAGAGCTAGTGAATTATTTACAGAAGAATATGCCAAAGAACGAGGTGTTGAAATCCATTTTGTCAATACTGCGAAAGTCGATGACCCAGTGAAGACATTAAGAGATTTAACTGGTGGAACAGGATTTGATGATGTATCTGTATATGCACCAGTCAGACCAGTGATCGAGATGGCAGATGAGATTTTAGGATTTGACGGATGCTTAAACTTCTTCGCAGGACCAGTGGATCCAAAATTATCTGCGATGTTTAATTTCTTTGACGTACATTATAAGATGCACCATCTGGTAGGATCAAGCGGTGGGAATACCGATGATATGAAAGAATGTTTAAAACTTGCAGGAGAAGGAAGATTAGATCCAGCTGTTATGATCACGCATATCGGGGGAATTGATGCACAGATCGATACGATATTGAATCTTCCAAAGATTCCAGGAGGAAAGAAACTGATGTATCTTGGAAAGAATCTTGAACTAACAGCAATTGAAGATTTTGAAGAAAAAGGAAAAACAGATGATAGATTTAAAGAATTAGCTAAGATTACAAAAGAACATAATGGATTATGGTCCAAAGAAGCAGAAGATTATCTGTTAGCTAATTTTTAAAAATGATACAAGTGGAACTTATAAAGTAAAATTTTAGAATGAATTTTCGGGAGGATGAAACAGATGTTAGTAAACAGTAAACAGATGTTAGAAGAAGCCAAAGCAGGACATTACGCAGTCCCAGCAGCCAACATTGTAAACCTTGAGAATATCAAAGGAGTGATCGAGGCGGCAGAAGAAACAAAACACCCATTGATGGTGTGTCTGGCGGAGGTACATACACCGACATTAGGTATTGAAGAAGCAGCAGCGATCGTAAAATATTACGCAGAAAAAAGTAACCAAGATATCGCGCTTCATTATGATCATGGATTTACGATCGAGTTGGTTAAGAAAGCTATTGATGTCGGATTTACCTCTGTTATGATTGATGGATCAAGCCTTCCATTTGAAGAAAATGTGGCAAAGACAAAAGAAATTGTAGCATATGCACATGAAAGAAATGTTACGGTAGAAGCTGAAATCGGACACGTAGGAGAAGGAGACAGCTATCATGTTGAAGGAAATACAATGTTAACAACACCAGAAGAAGCAAAGAAATTTGTAGAACAGACAGGAGTTGATTCCCTTGCAGTATCTATTGGAACAGCTCATGGAGAATACAAAGGAATTCCACATCTGAATTTTGAAAGATTACAAGAAATTGCAACCGAGGTTTCTATTCCACTAGTACTTCATGGAGGATCTGGTTCTGGAGATGAAAATTTATCCAAAGCAGTAGAACTTGGAATTGCGAAAGTAAATATCTGTACAGACTTATTAAATGCAGCAAGAGATAATACAAAAGATGGATATGCCGAAAGAAGTTACTATGATAGTGTAACACTTGCAAAAGATGGATTTAAAGATTGCCTGAAACATTATTACGAAGTATTCCATACAAAATAAACAAAAAGAAATGCGAAAACATACAATTCAATATTGACGAACCGCCATTTCAAGTGTTAAGATAACTTAGTATGATAAAAGCGAAGAAAGAGACAGTACTTCTATCATGAACGCATGAGCGAGTCCGGGGCGGTGGAAGCCGGGTGTTAGTAAGATAAGAAGGAAGATCACTCCCAAGCTGCAGGCTGAAGATAGTAAGCTGTGCCGGTATCCTCCGTTAACGGGATAACATATGATAGTATGTGAAATAGGTGGTTTAGAAGCAACAGCGTTGTCCTATTTTGGACAGCGCTTTTTCTTATTTTTTCCTATTTCATTAGATTTTCTAAGAAGTAAAAGGAGAGATGAAGATGTACAAGAAAGTATCATCTGACATGAACTTTGTCGATCGAGAGAAAGAGACCGTAAAGTTCTGGAAAGAAAACGAAATTTTTGAAAAGAGTATCGAAGAAAGAAAAGACGATCCGACATATACATTCTATGACGGACCACCAACAGCCAATGGTAAACCACATATCGGACACGTTTTAACTCGTGTTATCAAAGATATGATTCCTCGTTACCAGACAATGAAAGGTCATAAGATCATTCGTAAAGCTGGATGGGATACACACGGACTTCCAGTCGAACTTGAAGTTGAGAAGATGTTAGGTCTTGATGGAAAAGAACAGATCGAAGAATACGGTATGGAACCATTCATCAAGAAATGTAAAGAAAGCGTTTGGAAATACAAAGGTATGTGGGAAGATTTCTCAGATACAGTAGGTTTCTGGGCTGATATGGAGAACCCATACATCACATACGATAATAACTTTATCGAATCTGTATGGTGGGCATTAAAACAGATCTGGGATAAAGGATTACTTTACAAAGGATTTAAGATCGTACCTTACTGCCCACGTTGTGGAACACCATTATCCGCACAGGAAGTGGCACAGGGATACAAAGATGTCAAAGAACGTTCAGCGATCGTTCGCTTTAAATTAGTAGATGAAGATGCATATTTCCTTGCATGGACAACAACACCATGGACACTTCCATCTAATATCGGTCTTTGCGTAAACCCAGAAGAAACATACGCAAAAGTAAAAGCTGCAGATGGATATGTATATTATATGGCAGAAGCACTGCTTGATACAGTTCTTGGAAGATTAGCAGACGAAGAAGCAGGAACACCTGCATATGAAGTCTTAGAAACATACAAAGGAAAAGACTTAGAATACAAAGAATACGAACCATTATATGACTGTGCAGCAAAAGTTGCAGAGAAACAGCACAAGAAAGCATTTTATGTAACATGTGATGGATATGTAACATTAACAGATGGTACAGGTATCGTTCATATCGCACCAGCATTTGGTGAAGACGATGCGAAAGTCGGACGAAAATATGAGATGCCTTTTGTACAGTTAGTAGACGAACGCGGTAATATGTCAGAAGAAACACCATTTGCCGGATTATTTGTTAAGAAAGCAGATCCAGAAGTCTTAAAAGATTTAGAGAGCCGTGGATTATTATATGATGCTCCAAAATTCGAGCATAGCTATCCACACTGCTGGCGTTGTGATACACCACTGATCTACTATGCAAGAGAATCTTGGTTCATCAAGATGACAGATGTAAAAGATCAGCTGATCGCAAACAATAATACAGTTAACTGGGTACCAAAGAGCATCGGTAAAGGACGTTTTGGAGACTGGTTAGAGAACGTACAGGATTGGGGAATCTCAAGAAACCGTTATTGGGGAACTCCATTAAATATCTGGGAATGTGAATGTGGACATCAGCATTCAATCGGTTCTATCGAAGAATTAAAGAGTATGTCTGATAACTGTCCAGACGATATTGAACTTCATCGCCCATATATCGACCAGGTAACAATTAAGTGTCCACATTGTGGAAAACCAATGCATCGTGTAGAAGAAGTAATCGACTGCTGGTTCGATTCAGGATCTATGCCTTTCGCACAGTGGCATTACCCATTTGAGAATAAAGAAATCTTCGAAGATAACTTCCCAGCAAACTTTATCTCAGAAGCTGTAGATCAGACTCGTGGATGGTTCTACTCCTTAATGGCAATTTCAACTTTATTATTTAATAAAGCACCATATAAAAACGTTGTCGTATTAGGACACGTTCAGGATGAAAACGGACAGAAGATGAGTAAGTCCAAAGGAAATGCAGTTGATCCATTCGATGCATTAGAAGAGCATGGAGCAGATGCGATCCGTTGGTATTTCTATACAAATAGTGCTCCATGGCTGCCAAACCGTTTCCATGCAAAAGCCGTTACAGAAGGACAGCGTAAATTCATGGGAACATTATGGAATACTTATGCATTCTACACATTATACGCTGAGATCGACCAGTTTGATCCTACAAAACATGAGTTAGAATATGACAAGTTATCTGTAATGGATAAATGGCTGTTATCTAAGATGAACACAATGGTCAAATCTGTGGATGATAACTTAGGAAACTACAGAATCCCAGAAGCTGCAAGAGCATTACAGGAATTTGTAGATGATATGAGTAACTGGTATGTAAGACGCTGCCGTGACCGCTTCTGGGCAAAAGGAATGGAACAGGATAAGGTAAATGCATATATGACTTTATACACAGCATTAGTTACTGTATGTAAAGCAGCAGCTCCAATGATCCCATTCATGACAGAAGAGATTTACCAGAACATCGTAAGAAGTGTTGATGCATCTGCAAAAGAAAGTATCCACTTATGCGACTTCCCTGTATACAATGCAGAACAGGTCGATGAGAAATTAGAAGCAGATATGGATCTCGTATTAAAGATCGTCGTATTAGGACGTGCATGCCGTAATGGAGCAGCGATCAAGAACCGTCAGCCAATCGGACAGATGTATGTAAAAGCAGAAGCATCTCTGCCAGATTATGACGAAGCGATCATCCTAGACGAGTTAAATGTGAAGAACATCACATTTACAGATGACGTATCAAACTTCACAACATACAACTTCAAACCACAGTTAAAGACTGTAGGACCAAAATACGGTAAATTAGTTGGAGGAATCAGAAACTACTTAGCAGCAGTTGATGGAAATGAAGCGAAAGCTCAGTTAGACTCTAAGGGAGTATTAACATTTGAAGTTGATGGAACACCAGTAGAATTAGCAGAAGAAGATTTGTTGATCGAAATGGTAAAACAGGAAGGATTCGTAACAGAAGCAGACAACGGAGTGACAGTTGTACTTGATACAAACTTATCCGAAGAACTGTTAGAAGAAGGATTCGTCCGTGAAGTAGTCAGCAAGATCCAGTCTATGAGAAAAGAAGCAGGATTCGAAGTAACAGATCATATCACATTCTCTTACAAAGGATCAGACAAAGCCGCAGACATCATCGGAAGAAACGAAGCAGCGATCGCTGGAGACGTTTTAGCAGATGAAGTGAAAGCCGGAGAAGTTGCTGGATATGAAAAAGAATGGAACATCAATGGTGAGAAAGTTACTTTAGGTGTTGAAAAAAGATAATTTCATATAATGATGAGAGTGTCAATAAGTATAAATTGCTTATTTGTGCAAGCACAAACGCAATTTATACTTTTGACACTTACATCATATAACGAAGAAAATATAAAAAAGATCAGCTGTAGAAAGTTTTACAGCTGATCTTTTTGCTATTATTTATGAAATTTTCTTTGAAAGTGAAATCACAGTAAGACCATGTTCTTCCAGAAAGATATTAATATCAATGAGATTCCATTTTTCATTATTGATATGCATCATGATCGCTGCATCTCTTGGAACTTTTGCATAAAGTTCACCGAGTTGTGCGATTCGCAGAGCATGTTGCGTGGTTTTTAGATCCATATGAGCCCCAAGACACAAAGCCAGCAGATAATCTCTGGAAGGATGAGGTTTCGTTCCATTTAAGATTTCATGGGCATAGCTTTGTGATATCCCACTGTTTTTGATGATCTGCGAAATTTTCAGGTCATGCTTTGCAATATAAACAGAGAAAAAATCCTGCAGGCTTGGTAACTGCTGAAGATTCTTAAGATAATCCGAAAAATTCTCCAAAGAAGTAGATTTTAATTGTTGATTTAAATGATCAGTTAATTGATCCTGCATATGTAAATATCCTTTCTCTCTTTGTGCTTATAATAAACGATCATTGCCCCTTCTTTAAGGAAACTGCTGCAAATACCGCACAAATCAGACACCAGGCAGCCCATACATTTAAATCTGCATAACTTCCTGCCATAGTAAATCCGCAAAGTGCACCAAGTGCAAATAAAACGATTAATGCGATATTACCACCTTTTGAACCATTTCTTGTAGCAATAGAAACAATTCCACCAGCCAATAAAATGATCGCAACGATCAATCCGGCAGAACCGCCACTTTCACCATTTTCTGCTAAAGAATTTGAAATTCCAGCAGCACAAGACTGAAACATAACAAAAGCAAAAAGTACAATTGAGATGATTCCAGAAACTAATTTCCAAGTTTTCATATTTAATTCCTCCCTTCTATATGAACAATAATAAGAGTAGCAAATATTCATATAGAAATGTTTCGCTGACAGCGTAAATTTTTACTGTGAGCGATAAAGAACCTACCATATGATTTCTTCGATCAGCAGCATAAAGATCATAAGAATGACCAAAATCCCCAAAGAAATCAGACACTGTAGAACAATTCGAAGTACAAAAGGGAGAGAATGACCCAGAAAAGATCTGGTTCGGATATTTTTGTAGTTAAAATTATAAAAAATAAGGCTGAGTAACATCAGAAATACAAAAAAACGTTCATGCCATAGTTGTAGCCCAGTTAGAGGAAGTCCGGTTTTTGCATTTGTGAAATCTGAAGTCATACTACAGTAAAGAAAAGAGAGATACCCGAAGAATGCTAAGATCATTTTCCACAGCTTTCCAGTACGAAATCCTGGAATATCAGAATGTATCGAAGAAAGCGTAAATCCAGGTTTTCCAATATCAGAGGAAATATTATCGTGTAAAGCTGTCTTAAGTTCCTCAACCGTCTGGAAACGTTCTTCAGGATTCCAGCGGATACATTTTGAAATGATGGAACGGTATCGGTCATCAGCCAATTGATGTTTCGGATATTCCCCTGTCAATAAGCGATTAAAAATAATTCCCAACGCATAAATATCAGATCGGGCATCAGATTGCCCAAATCCATACTGTTCTGGAGGGGCATATTCTTTCGTTCCAAGTAATTCCGTGTCCTGCTCTTGCCCAGATTCATAATATCTGGCAGTATCGAAATCCACGATATAGACAAGATTTTCACTGGTCAAAATGATATTCGATAATTTCAGATCACGATGAATGATTGGTGGAGTCAGAGCATGAAGTGATTTTAAAATATCACAAAGCCTACGCATGATCGCAAGAGCATCCGAATAGACCAGTGTTGTCTGTTCCTCAAGCAACTGTTCCAAAGTTTGTCCATGAATATAATCTTCAATCAGGATTAAAGAATCATTTTCAAGGATCAGGTCATGAATTTTTGGAATTCCGGAGATTTGTAAGTCCCTCAACTGTTTATAAACATTCAAAGAAAATCTGGATAAAACTTTCTTAACGAAAATTTCACCAGACAACTTGTGTTTGATTAAATATATATGATTGTGATTTCCAAGAGTCGTCAGTTCCTCATAGCAGGATAGACGATATTCTTCTTCTAAAGTCATGTGTTAGGATTCCTTTTGGTTTATGTAATATGTCGTTGAATAATTGTTATATAATTAGTTTAACATAGGTTGATTGTGGAGGAAAGGTGTAGAGAAGATGGATTGAAAACATGAAATAACTATAGTATACTAAAAATAAATAAAATATGTGGAATAAACTGGAAAACACTTAAATGTATTTGAGATAGTGAGGAACAAATAGAGATGTTTCAGAGTGATTTCGGAATTATTGCGGATTATTTTGTGAAGAGAAGGAAAGGGTATAAAACCATTGAAAATCATAAACAAATTAAACATGTAGATGAGATGCTGAAGTTTATGAGGATTTTTGTTGAAGATGAAAGATTTTGAAGTTAAATTTAGAGAAAAAGAAGAAGGGAGCAATTACAATGTGTACAATATTAGATGCAGCAGAAGAAAGAGGAGTTAATAGAGGCGAAACACTAAAATTGATTATGATGGTTCAAAAGAAAATAAAAAAAGGAGATTCAATAGCAAAGATAGCCGATGGTCTTGTAGAAGATGAAATTGTGATTTCGCCAATATATAAAATGGTAAAAGAATATCCAGAAGATAGAGACTGTTTCAAGTTTTGTGTAAACACAAAAAACTGATATAAGATTAATCAATAGTTATGAGGGTTATGAGTCAAA
>ENA-OQIK01001063-OQIK01001063.1-human-gut-metagenome-genome-assembly--contig:-NODE-1063-length-11151-cov-3.857233_pt1 | contig 11151 bp, 14 predicted proteins | sample MGYA00242578_ERZ504743 | MGnify/ENA primary metagenome ERZ504743 (study PRJEB26092, sample SAMD00036441) | human gut metagenome | host: Homo sapiens | study: EMG produced TPA metagenomics assembly of...
TATCTGAATTGTATTGAACCACGATATTAAAAGAAAGGAAATATGTGATAATTAACTTCCTAATTATCATACAAGGAAAAGAAATGAAGAGTAATAAGAAGTATTGGAAGATTATTTTTTCCATCATGTGTATAGGTGCAATTTTAAGAATAGGTTGTTGTTTTTGGGGACATCCATACTATCAGTTGCATCCGGATGAGGGAACAATTGTGAATAATGCAATAGACATGCTTTCCAGACATTCATGGGAGGCATATGTATATAACAGGCCGGATCAGTTTGAAATCAAATGTTGCGCTTTGATATTTCAAATAGGTTCTTATTTACGATATCATATCCCGGCATATGAGGCGTTTGCTGCGCATCAGGGATATTTCTATGTATTGGCGAGATTATATACTGCTTTTTGGGGAATTATGTTAATTCCTTTGAGTGCTTTACTGGTGGGAGAAATCTATAAAAAAGACGATGTAAATGTAGGTGAAATTCAAATTTTTACAGCTGGAATTTTTGCATTTTCATATATTTTTATTCAACATTCTGGTTATGCTACTCCGGATGTAACTTTGACATTTTTTGTTGTAGCAATTGCATATTGTTCAACCAGGTATATAAAAACTGGTAAAAATAAAGATGTTTATTTTCTTGCAATATTAACGGGAATAGCAACAACAATAAAATATCCGGCGATTATTATGGCCGGGTATATAGCTCTTACCGTAGTTTATAAAAAAATACAAGAAAAGAAATTCCTGGAAATTATTCAAATAGGAGTAGTTTGTCTGTTGATTGCTTTAGCAACAATGTGGGTTATAGCTCCAAATTTATTTACAGATTTCGGAAGTGTTGTTGATACTTTTCGATTTGAAGCAAGAAGTACTCACCTGGGAGCTGACAGACTGGGATTTTTGGGTAATATGCGTTTTTATTTTGAACAAATATGCGAATCCATGGGAAGCATAAGCCTGATTACTTTTTGCGTGGGTATTATCCAGATATTCAGATTAAGAAAAAAAGAATATATACCATTTTTATGCAGTGCTCTTTACTGGATATTTCTTAGTGCTATGAAGTTACATTGGCAAAGATGGGGAGCACCTATGTATGTTGCTTATATGATTATTTCTGTTGCCGGATTTTTCTGGATGATAGAAATTTGTAAAACAAAAATAAAGGGAAGAAAAAAGATATTATTTGCAAAAAGCGTAGTTTATTGTCTAGGAGGAATATCTGCCATAAGTATATGTATGTCCGGAATTGGGATGGCTGTATGGAGCTCAAAACAGGATGCAAGAATCCCGGGAATCGAATTGTGTCAAAAGAATAATATAACTGTTGATAATAGTATTGTGGAAGGGTATACACCGTTGTCGGTGAAATCTGGAAAGTCGGGTGTAGAAGAGTTTGAATTAACTTCTAATAGTATAAGGGCAAAAGATGGACAAAAAGAGTATTTTGTTATGACAACAAATTTCTTGGAACGGTATCAAGAAGAACCGAAACGATATAAAAATGAAATAGAAATTTATAAAAGGATTGAGAAAAATTATACTCCGGTTTTTAAAATAAAAGGATGGAAGTTCCAATCAAATATAAATGAATTTATTAATATAAAAGATCAAATAGAAAACATATCAAATACGCATAAATATACAGGGTGTTCTATTTATGTATATGATTTGAAAGAAAATGGGGAAAAGAGATGATGATACCTAGTTTGTACATAGTTATACCATGTTATAATGAGCAAGAAGTATTACCTGTTACAGCACCTGAGTTTGCAGAACAAGTAAAAAAGATGCAGGAAGAAGGATTGATATCTGAAAAAAGCAAAATATTATTTGTCGATGACGGAAGTAAAGACAATACCTGGAAAATTATAAAAGAATTATCGGAATCAAATAATGTATTTTGTGGAATTAAACAGAGTAGAAACAGAGGGCATCAGAACGCAGTTCTTGCAGGTCTTATGGAGTCAAAGGATAAATGTAATATTACAATTTCCATAGATTGTGATGGACAAGATGATATAAGTGAAATGGAGTCTATGGTAAAAGAGTATCTTGATGGATGCGAAGTTGTATATGGAGTGCGTAGCGGTAGAAAGACAGATACGTTTTTTAAACGATTTACAGCAGAATCTTTTTATAAATTTTTGAGTTTTATGGGAGCAGAGGTTGTATATAATCATGCGGATTATCGATTGATCTCTTCCAAAGTATTGCAGGAATTTGCAGATTTTAAAGAAGTAAATCTTTTCCTCAGAGGAATGGTACCGTTAGTAGGATTTAAGAGTGGAACGGTATATTATGAACGCCATGAGAGAATTGCAGGAGAAAGTCATTATCCATTAAAAAAGATGCTTGCACTTGCATTTGATGGAATTACCAGTTTGAGTGTAAAACCGTTAAGAATGATAACAATGATGGGGGCGGGAATCTCTATACTCAGTGTGATCAGTATAATTTGGGTAATCATTTCTTACTTTGCCGGAAGAACAGTTGCAGGGTGGTCTAGCATTGTATGTATCATATGTTTCCTGAGCGGGGTACAGCTTGTGGCTCTTGGTGTAATAGGGGAGTATATTGGAAAAATCTATATGGAAGTGAAACACAGACCGAGATATATTATTAGTGAGCGGACCGGGATGTAAAGATTTATATAAAACGATATGATATTTATGCCAGAATTATTAAATGTTATTTGAGACGATGAAATGAATGAAACGATAAAAAGAATTCAGGCTTATGATATAGCAAAAGGAATTAGAATTATATTGGTTGTATGGGCGCATGCAAACGGACCTTTATCGGGGTATATAGATCAATTTCATATGCCTTTTTTTCATGATATCAGGATTGCTATATAATGAAAAAGCGAAATTAAATGTTTTTATCCGAAGAAAAATATTTAGTTTATATATACCATTTGTTTTTTGGAATTTAACGTTTTGTGTACTTAGATTGATTGTGTTAAAACAAAATGTATTGGAAACTTTAAAAAGTATGATCAAAATAGCATTAACATTGTCGAAAGATGGACAATTTTTAGGAGCAACATGGTTTTTTGGTGCTTTGTTTTTTGTTTCGATAGGGTATAAGATGATAGATATCTTTTTGGCAGGATTTAGATATAAAGAAGTTTCCTTGTTAGTTATATTTGGGTTGATAGCTTTGAATGGAATTAAAATAACGTTGCCGTATATGTTGAGTAGAACTTGTATTTTGAGTTTTTATTATGCAGTAGGAGCTTATGTAAAAAAAGAGATATAAAAATATTGGAAAGATGTAATGATTATGTTATTGTAGGAGGCGCAATATTTTTTTGATATTTGGACATTTTAATTTTGAAAATATGGGAAGTAATATATATACATATCCGATGTTATTTCTTATAAATGCATTTATAGCATCAGGTGTGTTATTGTATCTATGTAAACATATTGATAAAAAAGAGAATAGATGTATAACTATAATTAAAAAAATCTCATTTTTTAGGCATGAATTCTATTGATATTGTTATTTGGCAATTTGTGGTTTTTCGATTAGTAATATTTGCACAGTTGCTTGCTTATGGAGAAAAAATTTCTATATCTAATATTTTGTCGTATTATCCGATATATAGCTCGGATAATGGATGGTGGTTGATTTATTTAATTGTTGGAATAGTTGGATCATTAGAAATTGGAAAAATTTTGCGTATAGGTATTTGGGGAAAAATATTAAAAAGAATGCATGTTGTTTAGTCTGAAGATTAAAGACGCTCTAGTTGCTAGAAAAATGAAAGAATGATATAATATTGTATGTTAGTGGGAAAAATATGAATGATAATATAAGTGAAAAAAGAAAAATCAGTTGTTGTAAATCTTGTTGCAAATGGAATTAAAACATTAATGAGTGTGTTGTTTCCTTTTATCCCATTCCCGTATGCTTCAAGAATATTAGGTGCTGAAGAAATTGGGAAAGTTAATTATGCGAATTCTATTATTTCTTATTTCTCTTTAATAGCTGCCTTGGGAATAAGCACTTATGCTATACGAGAGAGAGCAAGGATTAGAAATAATAAAAAAGAAGACCAAGATAAACATTGTTATCTTGTGGCTAAGATTACCCAATTGCTTTCAAAAGTATTCGTTTTAGTGTTTTTCTGTGCAACAGCAATTCCTTTAATTCCAATACAACACATTGTTTGGTATATGCTATAAGATTTTATTATAATAATTCCATCCCCAATATCTTTTGGTGGCTGCTTATATTCTTCAGGAACTGTCTCCGTAGTATTAATATTGAAAGAATATATACTGTCTTCAATGTCTCGGAAGTCAGTGTATTGATTGTAAAATTTCTCATTTATCATCGTCTGAGCCTTGCTATTTAGCGAAAAAGAATTTATTGCAGGAAGTTTAGCAGCTAAGATTCTTTCTGTCAGAGTATTGATAGGAGCAATTAACAGAATCTTGGCTTATCAAATTTGTATACCTTATAAAAAAGAAAGAGATGTCTTAGTATCAACAATAGCAGGAGCAGTCTTCAATTTAATTGCAAACATATTGCTAATACCATTGTGGGGAACAACAGGGGCATCCATAGCAACGTTATGTTCAGAAGTTGTAGTATTCATTGTTCTTGCAATGCGTTCAAAGAAGTTTTTTGACACAAAAAAATTGAATGACAAACTTCCAAAATATCTTTTAGCTTCCGTTTGGTTTTTTGTGATAAGGTATATAGTTGATATATTGGTAAAAAGTATTATGTCAAAATTATTGTTAACAGTATTTGTTTGCGTTATTGGCTATTTTTTTATTTTAATTTTATTAAAAGATCCATTTGTTTTAGCTGTAATTGACACGATAAGTAAGAAGAAAAATAAATAAGATATGTAGAGGTGTGAATAATGAAAAAAGAATATATGCATTTTATAATTACGAGATTCAATATACCTACAAAATATGCGGGAAGAAAAAATACAAGTATGGATAATGTAGATCCAAAAACAAATGAAAAGTATTTGGATTATCGGATGAATTTATTTGATAGATATACTTTTCCGTCTTTAAAAAATCAGACAAATAAAAATTTTAAGTGGTTAGTATTGTTTAGTAATCAAACACCGCAAAAATATAAAAAACGATTGCAGCTATTTGCCGAAGAATTCACAAATTTTTGTCCGTTATATTTAACAGATGAGGAGGCTTATAATTTTGATATTTATTTGGAATCAGTTTTGAATCAATATGATTGTGATACTTATATAACGACTAGGATTGATAATGATGATGCAATATCAATAAATATGATTGAGGAAATACAAAAATACTATAAACAAGAATGTAATGAAAATTTGCTCCTTTCATTTACGTATGGACTTCAATATACTGAAAAAACAAAACGATTTGCAACTCAGAATATTAAAGGAAATCATTTTATTACTATGATATTAACAAATCCGAGTAAAACTGTAATATCTTTTCCACATAATAAAATACCGAAAGAAATTACTACAGTTACTATGGGAGAAAAGAAAAAACCAATGTGGATTGAAGTTATTCATGAAAATAACTATGCAAATCAAACATTTTTTAATATAAAAAATGCTGTCAAATCAAGTAAAATAATAGATGATTTTATGTGTGATATTTCTTGGAATCAATTAGATGTTATAAAAAACATTATAATAAGTATTCCAGATACGTTTAAATGTATATATCAGTTGATAAAAAAATAGAGGTATTAACATGAAATATAAGATAGGTTTTGTTGTTCTTCATTATAATGCGATTAAAGAAACTATAGATTGTGTGGAATCTATTAAAAAAAGAATAGACACAAACAAATATTATATTGTTGTTGTAGATAATGCTTCATCAAATCATACGGGAGAAGATTTGGAAGAAAAATATCATATGGATGATAAGGTTCTTGTTCTTAAATTAACATCTAATCTTGGATTCGCAAAAGGAAATAATGTAGGATATAAATATGCTGTTAAAGAACTAAAATGTGATTTTATATGTATATTGAACAATGATACATTGTTAGTTCAGGATGATTTTTTTTCTGTAATTCAAAACGAATATGGAAAAAGTCAATTTGGAATTTTAGGGCCAAAGATATTATTGAATGAGAAAAAAGTTCAACCGGTTTATTATCATTTTCCGAATGTTGAGTATTTTGAGGAAGAGCTTGCGATTCATAGAAAAGATTATTGGCTGATGAAATATAGATTAAATTATATAGTTGTTCTTTGTAGGTTGATTAGAAATTATTTATATAAAAAAATGGGAAAACCAAGGAAACCGAGATCACGTCATATTCAATCTTTAAAATATGTAGATAAAAGGATGGAGAATGTGGTGTTGCATGGTTGTTGTCTTATATTTTCTCCTCTATATGTAGCCGAATATGAGGACGGATTTCAGCCGGATACTTTTTTATATAAAGAAGAAGAACTGTTATATTTAAGATGTAAGCGGAAAAATCTAAAAACAGTATATAATCCTGAGTTAAAGATTCGTCACTTGGAAGATGTGTCTACAAATTCAACGACGATGAGGAGAAGAAAGAAAATAATGTTTTGGCTTCGGAATCAAATTGATTCATTAGAAGTTTTAATCGGAGAATTAAAAAAAGAACAGAAGTAGGAAATGTGTTATGGAATTAGTATCAGTAGTTATACCGGCATATAATAGAGAAAAAACAATAAGAGAAGCAGTAGAGAGTGTTTTGGAACAGTCATATACAAATCTTGAAGTGATAATTGTCGATGATTGCTCAAATGACAGAACAGTAGAAATTGTAGAAAGTATTCCGGATGATAGAGTAATAATAATTCGGTGTAAGGAAAATGGAGGGGCTTGTAGAGCAAGAAATATAGGAATTGAAAATGCGAAGGGAGAATATATAGCTTTTCATGATAGTGATGATATATGGCATGCTGATAAGTTGGAAAAATCAATGTATTATTTAAAAAAGGAAAATGTAGACTTTGTTTTTTCGGCATTAAATCGAAAAGAAATGAAATCAGGAAAAGAGGAAATATTACCATCGTATAACTTGAATATGGAGAAAGACAAGCTTGGCAAACTTTTATCATTTAATTGTGTAAGTACACAAACAATATTAGTAAAAAGAGCTGTGTGTGAAAGGTGCAAGTTTGATATTGATCTTCCAAGATTTCAAGATTGGGATTTCGCAATTCAAATTTTAAAAAGTGGATTTTCAGTGTATTATATTGATGAACCCTTGGTTGAGTGTTTGGTTTTAAATGACAGTATCACTTCGAACGGTGAAAAAGGGAAAAAAGCACTTTGTATTTTTGATAAAAAATATAAAAATGACTATATTAGAAACAAAGAATCCGGGAAAGAATTTTATTTTCGAGCAGCTGTTATGATGGAAAAAATGGGGTATAATGGAAAAAAATATTTCCGAAAAGCATATGCAGCAGAAAAAGGATTAGGAATGTATATTAGATATTTAATGTCCGCAATAAGAATTTACAGACCGATTAATAAGATATTTGATAGAATAATTAATGGTATTTAAATAGTTACGGGAGAAAATTATGGTAAAAGTAAGCATTATTATGCCAGTTTATAATTCGGAAAAATTTTTGAAAAAGGCAGTGGATAGTGTTTTGAATCAAAAATTCGAAGACTTTGAACTGATATTGGTTGATGATGGAAGTCCGGATGCCAGTGGAAGTATTTGTGATGAATTTGCTGAAAAAGATTCGCGAGTAAAGGTAATTCATAAAAAGAATGGTGGTATTTGTTCAGCAAGAAATGCTGGATTGAAAATCGCAAAAGGAGAGTATGTCGGTTTTTGTGATAATGATGATCTGTATTTACCGGATTTGATTGAAGATAACTATAGGCTGGCAAAAGAAAATGATGTCGATTTAATGCGCTATGCAAAGATTAAAAGGTTGGAAAAAGATGATGGACGTGTCTGGAAAATCCATGCAAAGATTCAGGATATGTTTATTGAAAAAAAAGACTTTGCTAAACATTACCAAAATATAAGAAGAGAAGATACTATATGGACAGCTTTTTATCGGCGAGAAATTATAGAAAAATATAATATAATGTTTGATGAACGGTTTAAGTATGGATCTGAGGATCTTAATTTTAATCTACAATTTTTATTACATTGTGAAAAATTAGGATTTAACTCTAAAGAATATTATTCTTGGACACAAAGAGAAAGCCATAGTACATCCAGAAAATTCCAGAGAGATTATCTGAAAAAAAATTTCATTAATATGAATTTGGAATACAGGTTTATGAATGAGTGTTGCGATGACAGAGTCGACAATGTGATGAAAAATACATTTTTAATAAATTCATATGTATATCCACTTGTTGATTATATGGCAATTGCTTCTTGTGATATGAGTTTAAATGAGAAGAAAGCATATCTTGATAGTGTGCGGAATCACAATTTGTTCGACAAGCAAGTTAAAAAAAGTACTTTGAAAACAGTGAAAAGCAATAACATTAGATTGTATATTACGATGAAATTATTTTACGAGAGAAGGTTTAGAAGTCTGATTTTTTTACTGAATTATGGAACTGTTATTTTAGGAAAGTTTAGATTTAAAAAATGATATTTTAGAAAAGAGAAGAAAATGTACGGAGAATATGAATCAGAAACACTGGAAAAATTACATAATGCTGAATTATCTATGCTGAAGGACTTCGCAAAATTATGTGATGATAATAATATTGAATATTTTGCAATTTCAGGTACTGCGATAGGTGCTGTGAGACATAAGGGGTTTATACCGTGGGATGATGATATTGATGTGGCTCTTCTTAGAAAAGATTACGAACGATTCGTGAAAGCAATGAGTAAGGATAAAGAGTTTAATGAAAAATATGAACTCTGGGGACCAGATAGATTACATAAATACTATAACCTTCAGCCTACATTAATGATAAAAAATACTGTTTTTATAAATGAAAATGCATATGCAGGCGGATATAGACCGGGAATTTTAATGGATCTTTTTATATATGATAGTATTCCGGAAAAGGGAAAAGAAGCTGACAAAATTATAAAAAAGTGCAGATTATATAAAATGTTATATATAATCAGAAATGTGAATCATTTTAAACTGTTAAAAGGAAAATCGTCAATACAAAAAGTGAAAAATATTATTAGCGGATTTTTGAGAATCCTTTTGAGAATATTTCCTAAAAGTGACGAAGTGTTGTATAAGCGGTTTATGATGTATGCAACGGCATATCGCGGGAAAACAGACAGATATACATGCTTATTTGATCCGGGATCAGATATTATGGATATACATAAAAGTAAATCTTATCCAACTGTAAAAATACCATTTGAAGACATGGAAATTCGAGTGGTGAAGAATTATGATGAACAATTAAGACAACATATGGGAAATTATATGGAAATTCCACCATTAGAGAAAAGAACAAATCATTGTCCGGTAGAATTGAAATTTGGAGATGTATAATGAAAAAAAAGTATAAAGAATATGATGATATAACTTTAAAAAAAATACAAAGCGTTGAAATGGAAATCTTAAAAGATTTTATGGATATTTGCGACAGAAACGGATTGGATTATTTTGGAATTGCCGGAACTGGAATAGGGGCTTTGAGACATGGAGGGTTCATACCATGGGATGATGATATCGATGTGGCAATGCCAAGGGATGATTTTGAAAAATTACTGGATTTAGTGGAAGAAGAAATGGGAGATAAGTATTTGATTATGAATACAGAAAGATATCCCAATTATCCGCTGATGACGACAAGAATGACAATGCGTGGAACAAAATTCAAAGAAGAGGCTTTGAAAAATATAGATGCACCTTTGGGGATTTTTTTGGACTTATATCCATTGGATAAAGTGAGCGATAATCCAAAAGAGGTGAGAAAACAGGCAAGGGATGCCTGGTTTTGGAGTAAAGTGTTGATTCTTAGAAGTATTCCGTTTCCGATGCTTGGATTTTCAGGAGCAAAAGCAAAAATCATACATGCTATATGTGGGATGATTCATTTGATATTAAAAATTTGTCGAGTGCCAAAAACGTGGATATATAAGAAAGCCTATGAAGCAGAAACAAGGAGCAATCACTATGAAAAAACAAAGAATTTAGATTTCTATTGTGATACAACACCATATATGAATTTATACGCAGTAAAGGATATTTATCCCTTACGTAAAATGAAATTTGAAGATGTGAAATTGAATTTTCCTAATAATTTAGATAATAACTTGACGGCAATGTATGGAGATTATATGCAGTTGCCGCCGGAAGAAAAAAGAAAAAATCATTATCCGTATGAATTGAAGTTTTTGGAGGATGAATAAAAATGATTAATTTTACAGTTGGTCCAGTTCAGGCAAGTGATGAAGTGAGAAAGATAGGTCAGGAACAAGTACCTTATTTTAGAACACCTGAATTTTCAAAATTAATGTTTGAAAATGAAGAAATGATGAAAGAATTTTCAAAAGCAGATGAAAAATCAAAAGTAGTGTTTATTACAGGATCAGGGACGGCTGCAATGGAAGCAGTCATTATGAATACATTAACAGAGAAAGACAAGGCGTTGATTGTTAATGGAGGAAGTTTTGGGCAAAGATTTGTTGAACTGTGTGAATTACATGAAATACCATATTCGGAAATAAAGCTTGAAACAGGAAAAACACTGACACGTACAGAATTGGAAAAATATAATTGTAAAGAATATTCTGCATTTATAGTAAATGTGCATGAAACATCGACAGGTGTATATTATGATATGGATATGATCAGTGAATTTTGCAAAAGAAATAAGTTGTTCTTGATTGTAGACGCAATAAGTTCATTCCTTGCGGATCCATTTGATATGAAAAAATTAAATGTGGATGTTATGATTACCGGATCTCAAAAAGCATTGGCTTGCCCGCCGGGGATTTCTATTATCGTGATGTCAGAAAATGCTATTAAAAGAGTGGAGCAGATCAATGCTAAATGTTTGTACCTAAATTTAAAGGCTGCATTGAAGAATGCAGAAAGGGGACAAACTCCTTTTACACCTGCAGTGGGAATTTTGAGGCAAATTAATTGTCGATTAAAAGAAATAAAAAAAGAAGGCGGCGTTCAAAAAGAAGAAGAGCAGACAAAAGAAATAGC
>ENA-OQIK01001071-OQIK01001071.1-human-gut-metagenome-genome-assembly--contig:-NODE-1071-length-11116-cov-3.281638_pt1 | contig 11116 bp, 10 predicted proteins | sample MGYA00242578_ERZ504743 | MGnify/ENA primary metagenome ERZ504743 (study PRJEB26092, sample SAMD00036441) | human gut metagenome | host: Homo sapiens | study: EMG produced TPA metagenomics assembly of...
CTTGTATATTTGATCTGGATGGAACATTAACAAATACATTGGAATCTATGACATATTCCGTAAATCTGACACTTGAGGAGATGGGACTTTCCAAGATCACAAAAGATCAGTGCAGGTTGTTCGTCGGGAATGGAGCCAGGGTATTAATAGAAAAGTCACTGAAAGCAGCCGGAGACACAGATGCTTCAAGGATTGAAGAGGGGATGGAAATATACGGACGTATATTTGACCGGAATTGTACATATCATGTAACACCTTATGAAGGAATCCCGGAGATGTTGAAAGCATTGAAAGATAAAGGAATTCAACTGGCAGTCCTTTCCAATAAGCCGGACCGTCAGACAGTAAAAGTTGTGAAAGCAATCTTTGGAGAAGAATTGTTTGATTATGCACAGGGACAGAAAGAAGGTATCCGAAGGAAACCGGAGCCGGACGGAGTATGGTATCTTATGGAACAGATGCACGTATCAAAAGAAGAATGCCTGTATATCGGAGATTCAGAAGTTGATGCGGCAACCGGAAGGAATGCAGGCCTTAAGACGATAGGTGTGTTGTGGGGATTCCGGGACAGAAAAACGTTAGAAACTGCGGGAGTAGATGATCTGATCGACAGACCGGATGAACTGTTGCAGTTTGTGTAATATTACGATAAGGGAGGTTGAGATGTATGTACGAGTATGATGAAGAATGTCTGCAGACGTTTATTTTGAATCAGGGACAGCTGTTTGATGAACCGGTTGCAGAGACTTTGGAAGAGGCAGAGGCTTTTCTGGAGGACTGTATGGCTTCTATCGTAGATAATATCGGAGAAGTCAGGGAATTCCTTGATCAGGAAGGAATGGATGTCAGTGGAATGTCTGACGAAGAGATTGAAGATGCATCAGAAGTATTTGCGCTATCGGATGGTCGTTATCTTATCGTTGAAGGATAAAAGCAAAAAGACGAAAGTACCTGCCGGGTGGCATCGCACAGGCCACTGTCAGATGTAAGAAAAAGCCGCAACTACTTTGTAGTTCCGGCTTTTTTCAATGCAGTTTCAATGGCCTGGACAATCAGCTGGGAAGTGTAAGGAGTGTCAGATGAATACTGGATATTGTCGAGTGACTGTTTTTTGTAGACCTGTTCGGCAATATCTTCGATCGCAGGTTCGATGAACGGATACATGGTTGTGATAGATTCGTTCAGATTGGTGAAACGGATGGAATTGATATGGGATTCATCTACAGTCACCTCAACTTCCAGCGCAGTATTGTTCAGAGTGATATCTGAGGTGTAGATTCCCGGAGTATAGATCCGGTTATCTTTTGAGGCGGAGCGATGTTCCGGGCGGAACATGAATATCAAAAGCAGGATCAGAATAATGGCCAATACTGCGAAAATAACGGTATAGATGATTTCTTTCATGTGAAGTACAACAATTTTTGTTTTGGAACTCATAGTGAGACCTCCTGGTAATTGGTTTCAAAGATTGTTTCATTTTCTATAATGTATGAAAAATGTGGAAGAATTATTCGTTTAATTTTTCCGTGACAAATGGAAAAGGTTCTTGTAGAATGATAAAAGAAATGGAAGGTGAAAAATTATGTTTATTATTGCAGGACTTGGAAATCCTACACTTCAGTATGAAGGAACCAGACACAATGTAGGGTTTGATGTCATAGATATGTTGGCAGACAGATATAATATTTCTGTAGACGGAAGAAAAGGAAGAGCACTGATCGGCAAAGGAATGATCGGGGGACAGAAGGTGCTTCTGGTAAAACCGCAGACGTATATGAATCTGAGCGGGGAAAGCTTAAGAGAACTGGTCAATTATTATAAGATTGATGAAGAACACGAACTTCTTGTGATCTATGATGATATCAGTCTGGATGTAGGGCAGTTGAGAATCCGTAAGAAAGGAAGCGCCGGAGGGCATAATGGAATAAAAAATATTATTGCCAACCTTGGAACCGATGTGTTTCCGAGAATTAAGATCGGTGTTGGGGAGAAGCCAAAGAAATACGACCTGGCGGATTATGTACTGGGACATTTTTCGAAAGAAGACCATGAATTGATGGAAGAGGGATATGACCGCGCAGACCATGCGGTGGGAATGATCTTAAATGGAGAGATCGAGGCTGCCATGAACCAGTATAACAGGAAAGTAAAGCCTAAGGAGGCATAAAAAGATGCAGGGCTTAATCGGACCGTTAAAAGAACTTGCAGAGTTTGAAGAACTCTGTAAAAATAAGAAAAAAGATGCAGGAATGATCCGTGTATGCGGATGTGTGAATTCCCAGAAATCTCATATGATGTATGCAATTGGCGATGGCTGTAAATACAAGGTCATCGCCTGTTCCAGTGAGACAAAAGCAAAACAGATATATGAAGAATACCGATTCCTGGACAACAATACTTATCTGTATCCGGCAAAGGATTTTCTGTTCTATAAAGCAGATATCCGTAGTAAAGAGCTGGTGAAGCAGAGAATGGAAGGAATCCAGGCAGTGCTTTCCGGAACACCTGTGACGATTGTGACAAGTCTGGACGGGTTCATGGATCACCTCGCACCAAAAGAGAGTATTGAAGAAAAAGTACTGAAGATACAAAACGACAGTGTCCTTAAACTGGACGAGATGGCAGAGAGACTTTCTGATGTAGGGTATGACAGGGAAGTACAGGTAGAAGGCCCGGGGCAGTTTGCAGTGCGGGGAGGAATACTGGATATCTATCCACTGACGGAGGAGTTTCCGGTAAGGATTGAATTTTGGGGAGATGAGGTGGATTCTATCCGGACTTTTGACGTGGAGAGTCAGCGGTCCATTGAGAATATGACAGAAATTACCATCTATCCGGCGGTGGAATTTCCGCAGGGAGAAGAGAAGGGAGTATCGTTCCTGGATTATTTTTCGAAAGAAGATACCATTCTTTTTCTGGATGAACCGGTGCGTCTTGTGGAGCGCGGACAGAATATTGAAGAAGAGTTTATGGAAGCGCAGAAAAAGCGTCTGGAGAACGGGTATGAACTGGAAGAGGAAGAGGCAAAGATATTTCCGGTTGCAGATATCCTGAAGAAGATCAATACTTACAGCAGTATCGGCTTTTTTGCGTTAGAGATGAAGTGCAGGGGATTGGAAGTAAGAGAATCTTATGAAATCCAGGCTAAGAGTGTGAATCCGTACAATAACAGTTTTGAGATGCTGACACAGGATCTTAAGAGACTGAAAAGAAACGGATACAGGGTAGTCCTGCTGTCAGGATCGAGAACCCGTGCAAAGAGGCTGGCGGAAGATTTAAGAGATTATAATCTAAGCAGTTATTACGGTGAAGAATTGGAGCGCGAAGTAAAGCCTGGAGAAATTATGACGGCATATGGATACATTGCGGAAGGGTATGAATATCCAATGCTTAAATTCACTGTGATCGCAGAGTCGGATATTTTCGGAAAAAGAAAAAAGAAGAAAAAGAGAAAGACTTATGAAGGACGGAAGATCCAGAGCTTTTCGGAACTGAAGCCAGGAGATTATGTTGTTCATGAGAATCACGGTGTAGGCATCTATCAGGGAATTGAAAAGATCGTTGTAGACAAGATTTCAAAAGATTATATGAAAATCTCGTATGCACAGGGCGGGAATCTCTATATCCCGGCAACACAGCTGGATCTGATACAGAAATATGCCAGTGCCGATGCAAAGAAACCAAAGCTGAATAAGCTGGGAACCCAGGAGTGGAATCGGACCAAGACCAGGGTGCGCGGTGCCGTAAAAGAGATTGCAAGAGATCTGGTGAAGCTGTACGCGGCAAGACAGGAGCAGGATGGTTATGTCTACGGAGAAGATACAGTATGGCAGAGAGAATTTGAAGAGATGTTTCCGTTTGAAGAGACGGAAGATCAGATGATGGCGATCGAGGCTGTAAAAAAAGATATGGAAAGTCATAAGATCATGGATCGTCTGATCTGTGGGGATGTTGGATTTGGTAAGACGGAGGTTGCAATCCGTGCGGCATTCAAAGCTGTACAGGAGAGTAAGCAGGTAGTCTATCTGGTTCCGACAACGATTCTTGCACAGCAGCATTACCGGACATTCGTACAGCGTATGAAAGAGTTCCCGGTGCGGATTGACCTGCTGTGCAGATTCCGTACACCGGCACAGCAGAAAAAGACGATCGAGGATGCGAAAAAGGGACTGGTAGATATCATTATCGGAACACATCGGGTACTGAGTGAAGACTTGAAATTCAAAGATCTGGGGCTTCTGATCATCGATGAAGAACAGCGGTTCGGTGTTCAGCACAAAGAAAAAATCAAGAAATTGAAGGAAAATGTAGATGTATTGACACTTACAGCGACTCCGATCCCGAGAACACTTCATATGAGCCTGATCGGTATTCGCGATATGAGTGTATTGGAGGAAGCACCGAATGACCGTATGCCGATCCAGACATATGTTATGGAATATAATGATGAGATGGTACGTGAAGCAATCGAACGGGAATGCGCAAGACAGGGGCAGGTATACTATGTCTATAACCGTGTGGAAGATATCGATGAGGTAGCAGGACATGTGCAGAAGCTGGTGCCGGATCTGTCGGTTGCCTATGCGCACGGACAGATGCGGGAGCATGAACTGGAGAGGATCATGTACGACTTTATCAACGGAGAGATCGATGTGTTGGTATCCACAACGATCATAGAGACCGGACTGGATATCTCAAATGCAAATACGATGATCATTCATGATGCAGACCGGCTTGGACTTTCACAGCTTTACCAGCTGCGCGGACGTGTCGGACGTTCCAACCGCATGGCATATGCATTCCTTCTCTACCGGAGAGATAAGATGTTAAGAGAAGTGGCAGAAAAGAGGCTGGCTGCTATCCGTGAATTCACGGACCTTGGCTCAGGATTCAAGATTGCGATGCGTGACCTGGAAATCCGTGGAGCGGGAAATCTTTTGGGTGCGGAGCAGCATGGTCATATGGAGGCGGTCGGATATGACCTTTACTGTAAGATGTTGAACGAAGCGGTGAAGCATCTGAAAGGTGAGATGGAAGAAGAGGAGACCTTCACAACTACGATGGATCTGAATGTGGATGCATTTATTCCGGCATCTTATATTCCGAATGAATACCAGAAACTGGATGTCTATAAACGAATCGCTGCAATTGAGAGCCGGGAAGAAATGGAAGATATGGCAGAAGAACTGACAGACCGGTTTGGAGATATTCCGAAGAAGGTGGAGAAACTTCTGGAAGTTGCCGCATTGAAAGCACAGGCACATCAGTTGTATGTAACGGCTGTCGAACAAAAGGGAGAGGTTTACACATTTATCATGTATGAAAAAGCGAAGGTACATCCGGAACGGATTCCGAAGCTGATCGAAGATTTCCGTGGGGAACTGACATTCAAAGCAGATGGAGCCCAGCCGTGTTTTATCTATGAGAAGAAGAGAAGAAATCTGAAAGAGAAGCAGACAGATGCACTGGAAATTACGAAAAATGTGTTAAATGGGTTGAAAGGATTGATAGGCGGAGAAAAAAGCGGTATAATTGACCCATTAAGCAAATAAAGGCAGGTTAGGATAAATGAAAAAAAGAGCATTAATATTAGCGCTGGCAGGGATTATGGCAGCATCACTTACCGGATGTGGATCGCTGAAGGATGATGCGGTGGTCGTAAAAGCAGGAGATGAAGAGATCACGGCAGGGGTTGCAAATTTCTATGCAAGATATGCACAGGCTCAGTACGAAACATACTTTGCGAGTTATTTCGGCGGAGATGATATGTGGACGAAAAATGCGTCAGACGGCAAGACCTATGAAGAATCGATCAAAGAAACTTTGCTGGATGATCTGAAGAATATGGCACTTCTGGAAAAGCATATGAAGGATTATGACGTAAAGCTTACAAAAGCAGATAAAAAGGCAATCGATGATGCGGCTGAAGAATTTGACAAGGCCAACTCCCAGAAGAAAAAAGACAAGGTATCTGGTTCCGAAGAGAATGTAAAACGTGTCATGACATTGATGGTGATCGAGCAGAAGATGCGTTCGGCAATCGTAGCGGAAGCAAATGTGAATGTAACAGATGAAGAAGCAGTACAGAAGCATATGCAGTATGTGGAGTTTGATTATACTACATCATCAGATTCGTCCGATTCATCAGATACGACTGTATCCGATGATGAGAAGAAGCAGGTAAAGGAAAAAGCTGCGGTATTTGCAGAGGGAGCAAAGACGGCGGAAGATTTTGCATCCTATGCAACCGAACAGGGAACCGAAGCAAAAGATGCAACGTTTGATTCGGATTCTGTAAGTCCGTCTAAAGAAGTTGTAAAAGCAGCAGACAAATTGGGAGAAGGTGAGCTTACGGGTGTGGTTGAAAGCGATACCGCATGCTATGTGGCAAAAGTTACAAGCCTCAATGATGAAGCAGCCACAGAGACCAAGAAACAGTCCCTGCTCACGGAGAAACAGGATAAATACTATAAAAAAGTATTAAAGAAATGGAAGAAAGAGGAAAAAATCACTGTTCACAAAGGAACATGGAATAAGATTGATTTCACGAAATTGAGCGTAAAAGCCAAAGATACAAGTACAACCGGAACAAGCACAGACAGTGCTTCGGGTAACTAAGACGAATAGAGATAAGAAGAATGGGCAGCATCCAACCGGGTGCCGCCCATTAATAATGGTACTGTCTTAATTCATAAAAGCAGATACGATCTCGTTAACGAGCTTTCCGTCTGCCTTGCCTTTTACTTTAGGCATCAGGTTCTTCATGATCTTTCCTTTATCCTTTGCAGTAGGAGCATCCAGTCCCATTTCTGCAAGAACAGAAGCAACAACTTCTTTGATCTCTGCTTCATCCATCATCTTAGGAGCATACTGTTCCAGAACTGCAAGACGCTTATTGCATTCTTCGATGATCTCTGTACGGTCTGCAGGAGTCATATCGAGTGTCTCTTTTGTCTGCTTGATCTCTTTTAAGATAACCTGTGTCTCTTCTTCCGGTGTCAGATCCGCACGTTTGTCGATTGCTTTATTCTTAAGAGCTGCAAGCAGCATGGATAAAGTTTCCTTTGTGTCTTTGTCTTTTGCTTTCATGGCTTTGACCATATCAGCACGTACTTCATCAATTTTACTCATGATTCATTCCTCCTAATATTTTCTTCCAACTATTATACAAAACTATTGAAAAAATATCCAGTCTAATATCAGAATGAATAATTCCATCTTTTTCTCAGCATACTAACCATATGTTAGAAAATATGGAAAAAACAGAAAAAAACAGGAGGAAGATAAATGCTATGAAAGCAACAGGAATCGTAAGAAGAATCGATGATCTGGGACGTGTAGTCGTTCCAAAAGAAATCAGAAGAACACTGAGGATCAGGGAAGGCGACCCACTGGAGATATTCACGGACAAGGAAGGAGAGATTATTCTGAAGAAATATTCTCCGATCGGAGAATTATCGGCATTCGCCAAACAGTATGCAGAAAGTCTGTCGCAGATGCTGGGATGTCTGGCAGGAATCTGTGATATGGATCAGGTGGTCGCAGCGGCAGGAAACGGGAAGAAAGAGCTGCAGGATGAAGATATAACAAGGGAACTCGGAGAGTTTCTGAAGGAAAGAAAGACGCAGAATGCAAAAGCAGGAGAAAAAAGATATGTGCCGGTGGTGAGCAAAACAGAACCTTACAGTCAGGAGGTGATCAGTCCGATCCTGTGTGCGGGGGATGTGATCGGGGCGGTACTCCTGCTGAACATGGATCAGAAAGACCTGTTTGAAGAAAGAGAAATCTGCCTTGCGGAATATACAGCGAAGGTTCTGGGAAAACAGATGGAACAATAGAACAATTATGGACAGAACAGAAGCATAAATGAGAGTCTCTCTTCATAATCTGTGATAGATGAGGAGGGAGCAGATGAGAAAAAAAGAACAAAATGAAGTATGGATCATGTGGATGGTGAAAGCTCTTCTTGCGGCATATGTAGTGACAGGTATTCTTCTGATAATACTGGCGCTGGCTCTTTATAAATTCGAATTAAATGAAGGCGCGGTGACGGCAGGAGTGACGGCAGTCTATCTGATCTCGACATTTACCGGCGGACTTGTGGTGGGAAAACTTGCAAAAGTCAGGCGGTTCCTGTGGGGAATTGTTCTGGGAATATTGTATTTTGCGTTACTTTTGCTTGTCACAGTCGGAATCTACCGCACATTTCATGGAAGCAGTACAGAGATATTGGTGACATTTGCGTTGTGTGCGGGAGGCGGCATGGCCGGCGGAATGATATCCTAAGAAAAGGATTGCGAAACCTATATTGAAATGTTATAATAACATAAGTTAAGCAATAGTAAGGAGGGACATGAACATGAAACATGTAAAATCATTGAATAAACCTATGAACAGCAACCTGAAAAAAAGTGGATGTGGCGAATGTCAGACATCATGCCAGTCAGCATGTAAGACATCCTGCACAGTAGGAAATCAGACTTGCGAACAGAACAAATAATTTAAAATCATATGGATACTCGGGACAGCGGTCTTTAGGGTCGCTGTTTCTTGCTGTTCATGGAATTATTTGACAGCATGAGATTTCAGACAATCAGAGAAATAACAGGAATTTTCCGATATAGAATATGAAAAACAAGAAAGGGGTACCAGATATGATTCATCAGTACCGTAATAATGGATACAATATCGTTATGGATGTGTACAGCGGCTCTGTACATGTGGTAGATGATGTCTGTTATGATGTGATCGCAAAATTGAACGGATCAGAGACAGAACCAACTGCCGGAACATTAAAAGAAACAGATGTAAAAGATCAGCTTCTACAGTCACTGGGAAATAAATACGAAGCGTCAGATATCGAAGATGCATTGTCAGACGTGATCGAGCTGACAGAAGGCGGACAGTTATTTGTAAAAGATACATACGAATGTATGATTGAAGAGGTGAAGAAGAGGAAAACGGTCGTAAAAGCATTGTGCCTGCACATTGCACATGACTGTAACCTTGCCTGTAAATATTGCTTCGCAGAAGAGGGAGAGTACCACGGAAGACGTGCACTTATGAGCTTTGAAGTGGGTAAGAAGGCACTGGATTTCCTGATCGCAAATTCCGGAAACCGCCGCAACCTGGAAGTTGACTTCTTCGGAGGGGAACCTCTGATGAATTGGCAGGTTGTAAAAGATCTGGTGGCTTACGGAAGAGAACAGGAGAAGATCCATAACAAGCATTTCCGTTTTACCGTTACGACCAATGGTGTCCTTTTAAATGATGAGATACAGGAATTTGTAAATAAAGAGATGGACAATGTTGTATTAAGTCTGGATGGAAGAAAGGAAATCAATGACCAGATGCGTCCGTTCCGTAACGGAACGGGAAGCTATGATTTGATCGTTCCGAAATTCCAGAAGCTTGCAGAAAGCAGAAATCAGGAAAAATATTATATCCGTGGAACATTTACAAGAAACAATCTGGACTTTTCCAATGATATTATGCATTTTGCAGATCTTGGATTCAAACAGATGTCGATCGAGCCGGTCGTTGGAGATGAAAGCGATCCGTATGCGATCAGGGAGGAAGATCTTCCTAAGATCATGGAGGAATATGATAAACTTGCGAAGATGATGATCGAACGCGAGAAAGAGGGAAAAGGCTTCAATTTCTTCCATTTTATGATAGATTTAAATGGTGGTCCGTGTGTGGCAAAACGTTTATCCGGATGCGGTTCCGGAACAGAATATCTGGCTGTTACACCATGGGGCGACCTCTATCCATGCCATCAGTTCGTCGGACAGGATGATTTTCTGATGGGTAATGTGGACGATGGAATCGTGAAGCCGGAGATTGCGGACGATTTCAGAAGCTGTAATGTGTATTCGAAAGATAAATGCAGAAACTGTTTTGCAAAATTCTATTGCAGTGGTGGATGTATGGCAAACTCTTACAATTTCCACGGTACGATCCATGATACCTATGAGATCGGCTGTGAGATGCAAAGGAAGCGTGTAGAGTGTGCGATCATGATGAAGGCTGCACTTGCAGAAGAATAAATAATTCGAGAGGATGTGTAGGAGAACGATGAAAAAGTCAAAAAGCATACTGAGTCTGCTTCTGACGGTAATCCTCATCGTCGGTCTTGGTTTTACTGTTATCGCAGGAATTGGAAAATCTAAGACCGGTGCGATGAAGAACATCAAACTTGGTCTGGATCTAGCCGGTGGTGTCAGCATCACTTATCAGGTAAAAGATAAGAATCCGACCAAAGAAGAGATGAGTGATACAATCTATAAGCTGCAAAAGCGAGTAGAGCAGTACAGTACAGAAGCAAGTGTATACCAGGAGGGAGACGATCGAATCAATATCGAGATTCCTGGTGTTACAGATGCCAATAAGATTCTGGATGAACTTGGAAAACCAGGTTCCCTTTCTTTCCAGACGGCAGATGGTGAGACGGTCCTTACAGGAACCGATGTAAAGAGCGCATCTGCAAAGAGTGGTCAGGATGATATGGGGAATAAAGAATACTCCGTAGAACTAAACCTGACAAAATCAGGAACAAAGAAATTTGCTACAGCAACACAGAACAATATCGGAAAACAGATTGCGATCATTTATGACGGTGAGACCATCTCCAGTCCGGTTGTCCAGTCTGCGATCACAGGCGGACAGGCTTATATTACCGGAGACTTTACATACGAAGAAGCTGATAATCTGGCATCAACGATCCGTATCGGTGGACTGAAACTGGAACTGGAAGAATTACGTTCGAATGTAGTCGGAGCACAACTTGGAGAACAGGCACTTAGCACAAGTCTGAAGGCGGGAGTGATCGGTCTGATCCTGGTATTCCTGTTTATGATTTTGGTATACAGGCTTCCGGGACTGGCATCCAGTCTTGCACTGCTGATCTATACAGAGATTGTACTGGTGATCCTGAATGCATTTGATGTAACCTTAACCCTTCCGGGTATTGCAGGTATCATTTTAAGTATTGGTATGGCGGTGGATGCGAACGTTATTATCTTTGCCCGTGTGCGTGAAGAGATGGCGAAAGGAAAAACTGTGAAGTCATCACTCAAGGCAGGATTCCAGAAAGCAATGTCAGCTATCGTTGACG
>ENA-OQIK01001077-OQIK01001077.1-human-gut-metagenome-genome-assembly--contig:-NODE-1077-length-11018-cov-3.419431_pt1 | contig 11018 bp, 10 predicted proteins | sample MGYA00242578_ERZ504743 | MGnify/ENA primary metagenome ERZ504743 (study PRJEB26092, sample SAMD00036441) | human gut metagenome | host: Homo sapiens | study: EMG produced TPA metagenomics assembly of...
GTGGAAACAGATGGGACACAGTGTGTTAAATAATCTGATGGATCTGTGGATTGTGGTGAAGGTTTTCTGGATGTAGGGAGGTGCACCTATGTTTACAGCCGAAATCGGTATCGGCGTGGTCGTAATGATTGTTTTTGCGGCATTCTGGCTGGCTTTTATGCTTTGGGAGGACTGGGGACAGGCCGGAAAGACCGCTCGTGCACGCGCTTCCGCGAAGGCTAACGGCTGGGAGCAGGACGAAATGCAGAACACGATCACACGCAATGGTGCGATTATCGCCTATCGCTTGATGACGGTCGGGCTGTTCGTGGTGATGCTGGTGGATATCATTGCATTCGGCAAAAATGTGAGCGAGTTTGCAATTCTGTGGTTCGTGTGCATGGTGTTCGAGGGTGTTTACAGAACAATCGCGACCTACCGTGCCGCAAAAGACGACGAGGAAGATCCGCCGTCTAAAAGTGCGCTCGCTGGGGATATTGTAAAGCGTATTTTCATTCCGGTCGTGATATTCGCGGATTTGATATGGAAGTTCTGGCGCTGAAGATGAGGAATAATATTAAAACGCTCCGCAAGGCGCGCGGCCTGCGGCAGGAGGACATGGCAAAGCTGCTCGGGGTATCGCGGCAGACCATCGTGGCGATGGAGAACGATAAGTATGACCCGACCCTCGAACTGGCGATTAAAACCGCGCGGCTGTTGGAACGGCCGGTTGAGGAGATTTTCTTCCTCGATGAAGAATCGTGAAAATTGAGAATTGAAAATGGAGAATGAAGTGCGATGGCATACCTCGATTCTGGGCGGCCAATGGCCACCTCTGCGGGTACACGTTTGCAAATGGTTCGGAAAATGCAATCTTTACGTTCATTTTCCATTCTCCATTACTGCATGAAAAAAGGACTTCCCGCAGGAAGTCCTTTGAGGCTGTCGAAAAACTAACGTTTTCCGAGCAGCCTCTCGCTCGAAACCACGCTTTCGAGCGAATACCGAAGAAAAACCGCGCCCTACGGGCACATTTTTTCTTCCCTTGTATAAATTCCGAGATACATGCTCCCGGAATTTATGAATTTGCTTCGCAAATTCTATTTTATGCGTGCTGCCGCACGAAGCGTAAAAATTAAAATAATACTTTTTTGACAGACTGAAACCCCGGAAAGAAGCTCTTTCCGGGGCTTTTAATTGCGAATGGAGAATTGAGGATGGAAAATGATCGTAACGGTCAACCATTCGCCATTCCGATTGAGAGAGGCGTAAAATGATACTGTAGGGTGCGACGACCTCGGCGCACTATGTAAACCGACTGCACAAACGTAACCGTAGGGGCGCACAAGGTGCGCCCACGTAACACCACATCAAATGGTTAGCATTACCGATAAAATGAATCGTTTTGAAAAATTGTTTTTAATTCTGCGAGAACGTCCGGTGTATCCGCGTCCATCAATTCCGCCGGATGTCGAGCAGGAAACAGCGTTACCCTTTCCGCATGCCGCTTGACGACCGCGCCGCCGCCCCTGCCCTCGGGAAGAGAACGCAGTTCCTCAAAATAATCTGCGCCGAACAGCACCGGACTGCCCGGCGTACCGCTTTGCGGCTCGCATAGACGGAAAATCTGCGATTTCCGGTCGGGCTCCGCGCAGAATGCCGATACCATACCGCAGAGCGTTTTCCTCGTCAGCAGCGGCTGATCACCCGGCAGAAACACGCAGCCGGACATGGCAGGAAACCGCGGCAGCAGGTACTCCAGTCCCAGCCGCACAGTGTCACTGCGAAAGGGAAGGGCATGGTGCAGGACGGGAATGCCGCATTCTTCACACAATGCCTGCACCTCGGTCGAGCGGGTAACGACCACACGGTGCAACCCCTCTGTCACGGCGAACGCACGGCAGAGCAGCGGTTTTCGGTCAAATTCGGCGAGCAGCTTGTTGGAGCCAAACCGTTTTGCCAGGCCGGATGCCATGATCACACATCCGATTTCACTTTTCATCGGGGAAAAACTGCGGATAGAGCTGTTTTCCTGCCTGTTTGCAGGCGTCACGATACTGCTCATAGCGATAGAGAAACTCCTTTGCCTCGTCGGTAAGTACGCTGCCGCCGCCGCCCTTGCCGCCGATTTTGCGCTCGGTGAGCGCAAAACCGAGCACCTGCTCGGCATGACGGACGAGTCCGAGCGCCTTGGTATATGCCATCTGCATGGACTGCGCGGCGGCGCGAAGCGATCCGGTCTGCTCGATGGCATGCAGCAGGCGGCACGGTCCCTCACCGAAAAAGCGTTCGCCGTCCTCATCGAACAGCATCACGCGGATATTTGGCTGCATGGCGGCTCCTTTCCCACAACTTTTTCTTTTCGTTGTATTTTGATATTCACAACGGCATTATAGCAGATTTTGTGGTAAAATAAAAGTAGTATACTGAAAAGATAACACATTCCCCTGAAAGAGAGAGGATATAACGTATGTTGACGATACGGGAATACAAAAAAGCCGAGTCGCTCGAGGAAGCGTATACGCTCAACCAGAAAAAGTCCAACCGCGTGATCGGCGGCATGATCTGGCTCAAAATGGAGACGCTGAATGTCGGCACGGCAATCGACCTGTCCGGTCTGGGACTGGACACTATCGAGGAGACCGACACCGAGTTCCGGATCGGTGCGATGGCCTCGCTGCGCGCGCTGGAGCTGCACGAAGGACTGGCAGCCTACACGAACGGTGCGATGCGCGAATCCGTGCGCCACATTGTCGGCGTGCAGCTTCGCAATCTGGCGACCGTCGGCGGCAGTCTGTACAGCCGGTTCGGCTTTTCCGATGTGCTGACCATGTTCCTCGTGCTGGACGCACAGGTAGAGCTGTACAAGGGCGGCATTGTGCCGCTTTCCGAGTACGCCGAAAGACCCAAGGACCGCGATATTCTGGTGCGCGTGATCGTTCCCAAGCGAAAGGCGAAGTTCAATTACCAGTCTGTGCGCATCAGCCAGACCGATATTCCGGTGCTGACCTGTGCGTCCGTCAAGGACGAAAACGGCTACCGGTTCGCCATCGGTGCCCGTCCGGCACGCGCACAGATTTATGCACAGCCTGTGGATAGAACGGCAGAGCAGATGGCGGAAGTTGTTCGGGCGGAAATTAAGACCGGCAGCAGTCTGCGCGGCAGTGCGGAGTACCGCAGACACCTCGCGGGTGTGCTGGTGCGCCGCGCGGCACACGCACTCGATGCAGAGTAAGGGGGAACGGATATGCTGATCACAATGACATTGAATGGAAAGAAAGTAGCAGACGATGTGGCGGCGGACACGCTGCTCATCGACTTTGTGCGGGGGCATGGCTGCCTGAGCGTCAAGCGCGGCTGCGAGACCGCGAACTGCGGTCTGTGCACCGTATTTATGGACGAAAAGCCGGTGCTGTCCTGCTCGGTGCTGGCAGCGCGTGCAAGCGGACATACGATCACGACCTTGGAGGGCTTGCAGGGCGAAGCCGCCGAATTCGGCGCGTTCATCGCGGATCAGGGTGCGGAGCAGTGCGGCTTCTGCAATCCCGGCTTTATGATGAACGCGATCGCGCTGTTCCGCGAAAAGCAGGACCCGACCGATGAGGAGATCAAGGAATATCTGGCGGGCAATCTGTGCCGCTGCTCGGGTTATGAGGGACAGCTGCGCGGTATCCGCGCCTATCTTGACTGGAAAAAGCAGAGAGAGGAGGACGCACAGTGAAGGTAGTCAATCAGCCGCTCCGCAAAAAGGATGCGATGCAGCTCGTCACCGGCCAGCCGGTGTATGTGGACGATGTAACGCCGCGCGACTGCCTGTGCGTCAAGCTGCTGCGTTCGCCGCACGCGAACGCCATCGTCAAGTCTATCAACAAGACCGCCGCGATGAAAGTCCCCGGCATGGAGGACATCTTCACATGGGAGGACGTAGACCAGGACGGCCGCCGCTACACGCAGGCCGGCCAGACCTATCCGGAGGCGAGTCCGTATGACCGCCTTGTTATCGACCGCCATGTGCGCTTTGTAGGCGATGTGGTGGCGATTCTCGCCGGTGCGGACGAAAAATGCGTTGATAAGGCGATGAAGCTGGTCAAGGTGGAGTACGAGGTGCTCGAGCCGGTGCTCGATTTCCACACTGCAAAGGACAATCCGGTGCTCGTGCATCCGGAGGACAACTGGGAGAGCCTTGCACCGGTCGGCGCGGATAACAAGCGCAACCTGTGCGCGCACGACGAGTGCGGCAACGGCGATATCGATGCGGTCCTCGCGGACTGCGATGTCGTTATCGACCGCGTGTACCACACGCAGGCATGCCAGCAGGCGATGATGGAAACCTTCCGCACCTACTGCGAGATTGACACCTACGGCCGCCTGCATATCATCAGCTCAACGCAGATCGTGTTCCACACCCGCCGAATCGTGGCGAACGCACTGCATATCCCGAAAAGCAAGGTGCGCGTCACCAAGCCGCGCATCGGCGGCGGCTTCGGCGCCAAGCAAACCGCGGTCAGCGCAGTGTATCCGGCGTTTGTCACCTGGATGACGAAAAAGCCGTCCAAGATCATCTTCAGCCGCGTGGAGAGCCAGATTGCATCTTCGCCGCGCCACGAGATGGAAATGCACGTCCGTCTGGGCGCAAACAAGGACGGCATCGTGCGCGGCATCGACCTGCACACGCTGTCCAACACCGGCGCGTATGGCGAGCACGGCCCGACAACGGTCGGTCTGTCCGGTCACAAGTCGATTCCGCTGTACGGAAAGGCCGAGGCATTCCGCTTTACGAGTGACGTTGTGTACACCAATCACATGTCGGCGGGCGCGTACCGTGGCTACGGCGCAACGCAGGGCCTGTTCGCGGTGGAGAGCGCGGTAAACGAGCTGGCGAACATCCTCGGCATGGACCCGTTCAAAATCCGTGAGATGAATATTACGCACGAGGGTGAGATTATGCCCGCGTACTACGGTCAGCTGAACACAAGCTGTGCGCTCGACCGCTGTCTGGCGCGCGTGCACGACATGATCGACTGGGATAACAAGTATCCGTGCCGGGACATGGGAAACGGCAAGATTCGTGCGGTCGGCATGGGCATGGCAATGCAGGGCTCGGGCATCACGAGCATGGACGTCGGCAGTGCGACGCTCAAGGTCAACGATGAGGGCTTTTACACGCTGCTCATCGGCGCGGCTGACATGGGCACCGGCTGTGATACCACGCTTGCGCAGATCGCGGCAGAGGTGCTTGAGTGTCCGCTTGACAACATCACCACGCTGAGTGCGGACACCGACTGGTCGCCGTATGATTCCGGCTCGTATGCCTCGAGCACGATCTACGTCACCGGCAAGGCGACCGAGAAGTGCGCGCTCGAGCTGCGCGGCAAAATCTGTGCGCTCGGCGCAAAGCTGCTCGGCTGCGATAAGAAGCAGGTCAGCTTCGACGGCAGGGAAGTCCGCGTAGAGGAAGGCGAAAATGCAGGCAAGACCATTAGCCTGAGTGATATTGCGACGGCTTCCATGAACGGCAACAGCATCGAGCTGCAGGCGACGGTTACGCATTCGTCCGAGATTTCGCCTCCGCCGTATATGGTCGGTGCGGCTGAGATCGAGGTGGATACCGAAACCGGCGAGGTAACTCTGCTGGATTACGCTGCGGCAGTGGACTGCGGTACGCCCATCAATCCGAATCTGACGCGCGTGCAGGCCGAGGGCGGCATTGCGCAGGGCATCGGCATGACGCTGACCGAGAGCGTCACCTATGATGACCGCGGCTATCCGATGGAAAATTCGCTTTTCCAGTATAAGATTCCCGCACGCGTGGACATCGGCAAGATCCGCGTGGAATTCGAGAACAGCTACGAGGGCGAAGGCCCGTTCGGTGCGAAATCCATCGGCGAGGTTGTTATCAATACACCGCTGCCAGCGATTTCGGATGCAATCCGAAATGCCGTAGGCAAGCGGTTCTATGAGCTTCCCATTACGCCGGAAAAGATTGCGATGGCAGCGCTGGAGAAGAAATAAGCATGAAAAAGGGACGTATCCGATTAGCTCGGCACCCATAACGAAGTATTATATAAGCAGTGGCACAGTTTCACATTTGTGGACTGTGCCGCTGCTGTTTTTATGTGGTGATTGCCTGCTTGCGGCTGTGCTGGAGTTCCTCCATAGCGGCTTTCATCTCGGTTTCGGTCGGAATATTTACCATCCCAACGGCAGTAAAGTAAATGTCCACCTTCACTCGGTTGCGTTCGTTTACCTTCTGCTGCTGAGCGTTTTCAAGCTCTAACTTCCAGTTCTCCACCGATGCAGTCAGATTCTTCTGCTCTTCTTCGTAACGTGCGGTCATCTTGATAAAGCGCTCATCCGTGATTTTTCCATAGATATTGGCCTCAAACAGTTCTTCGATAGCCTTGTCGATCTGCCGGATACGCTGCTCGCCTTTGTCAATGGACTGCCGGAGCACTTTCAAATTTATTTGATGCTCCGCGTTATTCTGCATAGCGAGGAAATACAGAAACACCGGCTCATAGCAGCGCACATAATCCGCCAGACTGCTGACCGCTTCCAGAACGATTTCTTCAAGCACCACGTTGCGGATGTAGTGGATTTTGCATGTTCCGCGTCCGGAATTGTAGTTGGCGCAGCGATAAAATTCCTGATTCGGTTTCAGGCTTTTCGCCGCACAGAGATGAAGTTTTGCGCCGCAGTCCGGACAGTAGAGTAAGCCTGCAAACAGGCTTTGCCTGCCGCTGCTGTCAAAATGCGTGCTCACCTCGTATTCGGTGCCGCTGATATTCATTCGGAAATTGTTTCCCTGCGCAGTCCATAACTCGTTCATGCTGCACCTCATCGTTCCTGTTCGCGCCGCCGCTGAAATTTCCGATAATGTTCACATGCCTTGATCACATAATCTTCGGTTTCCGCTGCGTTCAGTCCTTGCGGAAGAACCGCCTGCAAGTAGGATAGGGAACAGGCGTTGATTTCGCACTGTTCCAGAACATCACGCTGCCGCTGTCGGTATCGGAAACCGCATTGCGGGACTTGTGGCCAGCCTGTCCACAAGCAGCACCTTGATGGGACAGCGCTTCCATTTTCAGTTTGTGCGCAAAGGCTTTCTCAGACGGAAGGATATGCTCTTGATGCAGATTGCTGTCCACAAGAGCGATAGCGGCGGCGTTGCGGGTCTCACTGTCGGGAGTTCGGTCAGACCCAGCTTGTGTGCTGCGTACAGCCTGCGGTGGCCGGAAATAACCTCATATTCCTCTGCTGCACCGATTTTCCGAACAAGCAATGGCGACAGAACCCCATTCTCCCGAATGCTCTCGCACACAGGAACTGCATTTTCTCGTTGTCCTGCACCTTGTACGGGTTGTCCTCGAATGGGTGGATATTCGCGATGGGAATGGTTGTAACAAAGTTTACGATGGCGTTCATGATGCTGCTCCTCTCTTCTGAATTTTGCTGGATTTGTCCCTCTGCTAATCAACTACAACCTTTGCCCTCAAAAACCGACAAAAACTTTTTAGAAATTTTTATGAACGCCAATCTAAGCAGCAAAAACCGGAGCGTACAGCCTGAAATTCAGCTGTGCGCTCCGGTTTGTTTTGCTGGTGCCAATATTGCGTTTTTTGCGTAGAAGATGTCGTAATAAGCAACGGATTTGATTGTTCAAATCCAGCCCCGCAGGGAATTTTCCTGTGACCCTTACTGCCTTTTTGCAGCGACTCGATATTTTTCTTCATTTTGCGCGACGGCACATCGGGTAAAAACGAAAGAAAGCAGCAATGCAGCCTCCAAATACGAGGCGCATCACTGCTTTGGTTTTCTGTTTTTTGAAATTCGGTGTGGTTTACAGCTCTTCCACCGACACAATTCCCTCTCGCTTGCCGACAAGTGTCAGCAGCTTTTCTACGCCGCAGCTGCGCGGCAGGCGCAGCGAAAAGATAGCGCAGGCGTTATGCTCACCGTTTTCTGCCGAGCGCGTAATCTGGATGTTCAGCACTTTAATATTGCAGCTGCGGTAGAGCTGAAGCACATCATCCAGACAGTGCTTGTCCTCGTATTCCATATACAGATTGATCTCCGGCACGTTTTCGAGTACGCGGTACTCGATACGCGAGAACACAAGCTCGGCGAGCATGATGAACACGGTCGCGAGAATGCCGCCCTCGTAGAAGCCGCCGCCAAAGGTGAGGCCGATGATGGCCGAGGTCCAGAGACCAGCCGCCGTGGTCAGACCCTTGACGCGCTGCCGCTTGGTAACGATGATGGTGCCCGCACCGATGAAGCCAATACCCGCAACAACTTGTGCACCGAGGCGCGCCATATCTGTAAAATAGTGCATATTCAGATACAGATACTGACTCGTCAGCGTGGTGATGGCCGCGCCGATGCAGATGAGGATGTGCGTGCGGAAGCCGGCCGGGCGGCGCTTGTACGAGCGCTCGATACCGATAATGCCGCCGCAGATGAGCGCGCAGGCCAGACGCACGAACACGGAAAGCGTCGTCACGTCGCGCAGGCCGTCAAAAACAGATAACATAGCAGTCCACTCCTTACAGCTCTTCGATCACGCAAAAGCAGTCCAACTCCGCCAGATCGGAGAGAAGCTGCGTGTGCGGTATTTTTTCATTGAGGCGGATCGAGAAGATCGCACTTGGGTGCAGCGCCTCGCCACTTTTGTTCCGCTCGATATCGATGTCGTAGATCTGCACGTTCTGCGATTTCAGCTGATTGATGATGGTACTGATGTCCCCGAGCGAATAGAACTCCATGTACAGATTGATGTCACGCGCGTTCTCCTGTATGTACGCATCCACAATTGGGAACAGGCGGATGCTGAGAAATATCATCGCGAATGCGATGAGCACGCACTCGTAAAATCCTGCGCCGACCGCAAGGCCGGTGCAGGCCGACGCCCACAGACCAGCGGCAGTGGTCAGGCCCTTGACCTGCTGGCGGCCGGTAACGAGAATGGTTCCTGCGCCCAGAAAGCCGATGCCGTTGATGACCTGTGCGCCGAAACGCGAAACGTCGGTTTTTATGCCGATCTCTGCGCAAATATCCGACCACGGCCCTGTCACCATGGTAAATTCGTACAGGCTGAGCAGCACGGTCAGCGTTGCACCCAGACACACCAGCATATATGTACGGAAGCCCGCCGGACGGCGTTTTCGTTCCCGCTCCAGACCGATACAGCCGCCGAGCAGCATAGCCAGAGCGAGCCGCAGCACGACCGATGCAAAGTGAAATTCGCGAAGATATGCAATCGTTTCTGTCATGTTCTGCTCCTCCTCATTTCCTGCGGAAACCATTTACGCACACGTTTGCGCTGATGGTCGTTTTACACCCTGCGCTCCTTGGTATATATACAGTATAACACCGAATCAGGCAAAGTTTCATCCCTCACATTGTAAGAAGTATTTTGTTTATTTTTGTGTAATTTGTACATTCGCAAACGTTTGTGTATTTAATTATCACAATTTTATTATATATTAAGTTCTAAATATCCGCATTTGTGAAAATTTTTATTTCGATGTACCCTCTCCGAACTGTTTTTTCCCTTCCGCAGAGCGTAAATACCCCCATTCTGCACAGATTGTGCAGGACGGGGGTATTCATTCTGTATCGCACGAACTGCGCCTGCATGCAGCACAAGGCACTTCCGCCTCACATGGTCCCTTCCTCCTCCATTGCACTGAGCAGCGGCGTTACCATCTGCTTTTTGCGACTGACTACACCCGGCAGCACGACCGAATGCTCCCCACATTCCTTGCGGAACGCGGTATGCACCAGATTCTTTGCACCCCTGCCGACATAAAGCAGTTCGGTCTTTTCCTCGATGATATTAGTCAGCATGACAAACTGCATGGACAGTCCGCTCGTCTTGAGATAGTCCTCCATATAGCCCAGCATTTTATCCCGGATGCCGTTCAGCTCATTCTCGCTGACACTCGTGAGCTGCGAAATGGCGATTTTTTTATTCTGTACCTGAAAGTACTTGAAATCCATGTGGAACAGCTCATCCATTGAACGGTCGCGCAGGCGCGAGCTGGAGCGGAACATCTCCGTTGCATACTCTCTGATATCCAGACCTGCGATCTGCGCCAGCTCCTCTGCGGCAGCGCGGTCGAGCGGCGTACAGGTCGGAGAACGGAACATCAGTGTATCCGACAGAATCGCAGAGCACAGCAGACCCGCGATTTTCGGCTCGATCGGCACATTATGCTCATGATACATTCCTGTGATAATGGTCGCAGTACAGCCGAGCGGCTGATTGCGGAAATAGATCGGCCCGCTCGTTTCAACCGAATCAATGCGGTGATGATCGATGATCGAAATGATATTGGTCGAACGAATACCATCTGCCGCCTGATCCCGCTCGTTATGATCGACTAGAATGACCGACGGACGCCCCAGATCCAGCAGATTGCGCTGAGAAAACATTCCGATATACCGTCCCTGCTCATCCAGCAGCGGATAGTAGCGCATACGCTTTTTGGATACTGCGCGCTTTACATCCTCTACCACGTCATCGGGTTCAAAGGTGATCAGTCCCCTGCGGCGCATGACATGGCGCACCGGCACAGCCTGACTGACCACCTTGGCGCAGCTGTATGTCGTCAGCGGCGTTGCGATGATGGATACCTGATTTTCACTTGCCAGCTTGCGGATGGTACGCGAGACTTTCGCGCCGGGCCCGATAATAATGCAGCCCGCGTTCATCTCAATGGCGCAGAGCTGACTCTCATAGCGATTGCCGAGAATGACCATGTCACGCGGCCCGATATAATCCTCCAGAACATCCGGATTGGCTGCCGCAACCACCACGCTGCCCTGCTCGAACCGCTTTTCGATATCACCGACAATCAGCGTACCATCCAGTACATCCACCAGGTTGCGATAGCTTGTGCCGGCCTCCGCCAGTGCGTTCGCGTCCTTATCCTCCATATAGAAGCGCGCGATATCACTCAGCGTCAGCAGTCCTTTAAGATGACGCTCCTCATCGACAACGGCCAGCGTCTGAATGTCATTTTCGTTCATGTAAT
>ENA-OQIK01001090-OQIK01001090.1-human-gut-metagenome-genome-assembly--contig:-NODE-1090-length-10929-cov-3.186233_pt1 | contig 10929 bp, 8 predicted proteins | sample MGYA00242578_ERZ504743 | MGnify/ENA primary metagenome ERZ504743 (study PRJEB26092, sample SAMD00036441) | human gut metagenome | host: Homo sapiens | study: EMG produced TPA metagenomics assembly of...
GTAGTGTTCACCGAGATTCTCAGTGCGGTATTCATGATCTGGGACGACTTTTTTGTCAGCATTTACACCACGAGCAGCGCCGTCGCGGCGTTTGCCATCAGCCGCATGCGGCACGTCTGCTCGCTCGAGGGTCTCACCGCCACCTACGAGGTCGAAAGCGCAGCGCTCCGCGGCATGGGCAAGTCGCTCGAGCCTGCCATCTTCACCGTGCTCGGCACGGTCGTTTTCCGACTCATCTGGATGGCAACGATTTTCCGTCTCGTGCCCACGTTCGAGATGCTGATGGACGTTTACGTTGCCTCGTGGGTGTTCACCGGCGGGGCGCTGCTGATCGTCTATCTGCGGCACATGCGAAAGGTTTCGCACGCATAACTTCAGAAAACACGAAAACCGAGGTACACGCCCCCGGTTTTCATGCATTTGCTTCGCAAATAATACTATTTCATGCGCGCTGCCGCGCGGCAGCGTCAGCATCGCGAAAACGGACTTTATTGACAGACTGACCGCAGGTGTCCCTTCCTTTTCGCCCCAGCTGCGGGTGCGGCAAACCCGCGATAGATTATCGCATAATAAGATACACTGTATAGACAGCATACGTTGCCACCATGGCGATACCCGGCACACGTCCGAGCTTGCCCTTGCGCGCCGGCAGATAAAATACCGCGCTGATGGCAATCAGGAACAGGCAGTCAACGATAGAGGTTGCCTGTACCGGAATCGGCGTGATAACCGACGAAACGCCGAGAATCAGGAAAATATTAAACAGGTTTGAGCCGATAACATTGCCCATTGCAATGTCGTTCTGTCCCTTGCGTGCAGCCACGATGGAAGTAACAAGCTCAGGCAGACTGGTGCCCATGGCCACAATGGTCAGACCGATGAGCGTTTCACTCAGGCCGAACATACGCGCAATGCCGGTCGCGCCGTTTACGGCCAGCTGACCGCCGATCACGATGCACGCCAGACCGAGCAGGATATTCACCCCGATCATCGCAGCAGACATGGGTGCTTCTGCTTCCTCGGCCTCGGCTTCTGCAGCTGCGGCAGCAAGCTGCTCGCGGTTCTGCAGTGCGGTGCGAATCTGGTATGTCAGGATGAATGCGAATATAATCAGCAGTACAACGCCCTCCCAGCGGGCGATGGTCAGGTCGGGTGCGATGGCGCCCAGCAGCAGCACAGCCGCGAGAATGGACAGCGGCCAGTCACGGCGGAGCAGCGTTTTATCCATCACAAGCGGGCAGACAGCGGCGGACAGACCAGCCACCATCAGCAGATTAAAAATGTTCGAGCCGACAACATTGCCGACCGCAATCTCGTTTGCACCGCGCAGGGCCGCGGTGACACTGACCGCCAGCTCCGGCATGGACGTGCCGAATGCAACAATGGTCAGACCGATCAGCAACGGTGATACGCCCAGCTTGCGCGCCAGTGCGGATGCACCCGCAACAAATTTATCCGCACCCCAGATCATAAGTGCAAAGCCGATCACCAGAAATACAAATGACAGCATACAGTTTCCTCCTTTGTTTCCGGAAAATCTCGGGCAACACCGCTCCTTCACGGCAATGCCCTTGTCCCCAACAGTGTACATGCTTACGAGGGAGTTTTCGCTCGATTTCCGGCTACAGAGCACAAAAAAAGACTTTTACCGCATACTGCGGTAAAAGTCTTGCTGCTTACGGCTCGGTACGGATTGACTTTTCGTCAATCGGGCTTGTCGGCACCGACCACGCGCTCTCGCGTGAGCTACTCCCTTTTACAGTAACTATCATATGGGAAAAAAAGCGATTAGTCAAGCCGAACTTGTGGAAATGTACACAATCTTTACGGGACAACCCCTTATAGCAGTTCAGACAAATACTGCAACAAGTGCGCGCATACAGCACGCAAATAGCATCGTCAATTTCATTCGCCATGCGCCCAGCATGGCTTCATAAAATTTCCTTGCTCTTTGCGCGCTTTATACGCTACTTTTGCCGCATTATTTATCTAAACTGCTATAATTCACGAAAAAATCTTTACAAGTCCCTCGTGAACCTATATACTATAAGGTACTGAAATTTTGAACAATCTGAAAGTGAAGGAGCATTTTCATGCTGGAATTTGAGGAATACAAGGTCAAGCTGAACAACCTCAAGCCCGAGCTTGAGGAGCTGTACACCTCGCTCGGTCTGGAGCAGGCGAAGCGTGAGGTAGAGGAGCTGGAGATCAAGTCCTCTCAGCCGGGTTTCTGGGATAATCCGGAGGAGAGCCAGAAGATTGTCTCCCGCATGGGCTCGCTCAAGGGCAAGGTTGAAGCGTACAACAAGATGACCGAGCTGTGCGATGACCTGCTCACCATCTGCGAAATGGCGATCGAAGAAAACGACGAATCCATGCTTGAGGAGCTGGAAAGCGGCTACAAGGAGCTGGAAGACGGCATTGCCGAGCAGAAGCTGCGCACGCTGCTGACCGGCGAGTACGATAGCCACAACGCACTCGTTTCCTTCCACGCCGGTGCCGGCGGCACCGAGGCACAGGACTGGTGCGCGATGCTGTACCGCATGTACACCCGCTGGGCAGAGCGTCACGGCTTTACCTATAAGATCATGGACTACCAGGATGGCGATACCGCGGGTATCAAGTCCGCCGATATTCTCATTGAGGGCGAAAACGCCTACGGCTTCCTCAAGGGTGAAAACGGCGTACACCGTCTGGTCCGTATCTCTCCGTTTGATGCATCCGGCCGCCGTCAGACCTCGTTCTCGGCAGTAGAGGTCGTTCCGGATATTCCGGATACCTCCACGGACTTTGAGATCAAGCCGGATGATTACGAAATGCAGGTTTACCGTTCGTCCGGTGCAGGCGGTCAGCACATCAATAAGACCTCGTCTGCGGTTCGACTGATTCACAAGGCAACCGGCATTGTTGTAGCCTGCCAGACCGAGCGAAGCCAGCTGCAGAATAAGGAGAACTGTCTGCGCATGCTGCGTTCCAAGCTGGTTGAGATCAAGGAGCGCGAGCATCTTGAGAAAATCTCGGACATCAAGGGCGTTCAGCAGAAGATTGAATGGGGCAGCCAGATTCGCTCCTACGTTTTCATGCCGTATACGCTCGCCAAGGATACGCGTACCGGCTTTGAAAATGCCAATATCAACGCTGTAATGGATGGCGATATTGACGGTTTTATCAACGCATACCTGTCTGCACTCGCTACCGGCGTGTGGGAAGGCAGCAAGGGCGGTAATATGTAATTTACCGCACTTCGCGTTACCGCCGTACCCACGGCGGTGGGCACAAGGATGGACACCAAGGTTTCCACCCTTGTGAATCCCGTTTCCTTTATTTCTTAGTCTGGCGCAGACCAGAGACCGGCGACCGCTTCGAAAAAGAGGAACGACAGAGGATTTTTCCTCTCATAAGGACGGACCTACTTCGGGTCCGTCCTTTTCTTTTACCTATTCGCAGTTCGGTTACCCTACTGCTACACATATCACCTTGTGCCGCGCCTGCGTAGACTCAACCGTCTGTGTAGCAGTACGCTGTCTGTGAACTGCGAAAAGGCGGAGAAAGACACGCAGCGGTAACCCGACTGCCATTCCCCTATTTCGGAGCGGTCCCGCCTCTCCGATTTTCGCCGTGCTATCCCCAAGGGAAAGGTAGGAGTTCAAAGAGGAAGGGAAACCGCAGGTGTCCCTTCCTCTTTGCCCCAGCCGCGGGCGCGGCAGTCTCCCGCGCTCCGCAGAGCGCAACTCCCCCGCTTGATATAAGCAAAAAACTCCCCGCCCGTTAGGAACGAACACGCTCACGCAGTTCGTGCTCCCCGCCCAGCCGGTGCTGAAAAAAAGGCTACCGCCCGGACAGGGCGTATCGCTGACGCAATCCGTATGCCCCGGAAAATCCCGCTTGCTGAAATTTCCATTTTGACAAATCCCGCGCATTCCGCGTGATACAATAACACTCCGCGGCACCGGCATGGAACCATTCGATTATCCACAAGTCTGTGGATAAATCCGTGCAAAATCACGCCGCAACGGAGGAGTTTTTACGCAGACAGCAGTTTTCACCGCAGCGGCTAAAACAAACGCGCTTCCGCTGCGATTTTACCCGTTACGCAACAATATCGCGCTGTGCACGCTCGGTGCAGACGAACGGCCGCTGACCGGTCACGATGAAGTCACCTCGGTGGACCGCAGTCTGGTGCTGAGCAGCACCGCCGTCCATCTCGGTGAGCACGGCAGCATCCACGACCTCGCCGAAAGCGAAATCTACCGCTGGGCCAACGTGCGCGGCTACGTTGCACTGCACCGCACCCAGCCCATCTATCTTAGCGAGAACCGCTGCATGATGCACCTGCGGCTGACCGGCGTGCGGCTCGGCATGGAGCAGGTGGTAGTCTACACCCGGCTTTCCGGCGGCATGGCGCGTGTAGACCGCCTGTGGCATCCCCTGTCCGAACAGGAAAACGACCCGTCCGCCGCCGTGTTTGCCGCCACAGCCGCCGCTTTAACAGCTTTATAATATCAGTAATTTGCTTATTCACAAAAAATTTATTTATATCCTGTCCACTTTATGCTATAATATTATCGTATATGTAACAAATGGGGCTATTGCGCCCTTTTGAAAGGCTGAAGAAAAGTAATGGCTAATTTTTTGACCAAAATTTTCGGCACGCACTCGTCGCACGAGCTGAAAAAGATCTACCCCATTGCGGATAAAGTGGACGCACTCGAAGAGCAGTTCAAAAAGCTGACCGACGACGAGCTGCGCGCCAAGACAGACGAATTCAAGCAGCGCTACCAGAACGGCGAAACGCTCGACCAGCTTTTACCGGAGGCATTTGCCACCTGCCGTGAAGCCGCATGGCGCGTACTCGGTATGCGTCATTACCGTGTACAGATCATCGGCGGTATCGTCCTGCATCAGGGCCGTATCGCAGAGATGAAGACCGGTGAAGGCAAGACCCTTGTGGCTACCCTTCCCGCTTATCTGAACGCACTGACCGGCAAGGGCGTACACATTGTCACCGTCAACGACTACCTCGCCAAGCGAGACAGTGAGTGGATGGGCAAGGTATACCGCTTCCTCGGTCTCAAGGTCGGTCTTGTCATTCACGAGGTTCCGCCGCAGGCCCGCAAGGCGATGTACGCCGCTGATATCACCTACGGCACGAACAATGAGTTCGGTTTCGACTACCTGCGCGACAACATGGCGATCTACAAAAATGCAATGGTTCAGCGTGACCATGCGTTCGCCATCGTCGATGAGGTTGACTCCATCCTGATTGATGAGGCGCGTACGCCGCTGATCATTTCCGGTCAGGGCGAGAAGTCCTCTCAGCTGTACGAGATTGCGGACCGCTTTGCCGCTCAGCTTTCCTGCCTGCGCGTCAAGGAAGTGGATGCCAAGGAGGAGCAGGACGACATCGATGCCGATTACATCGTCGATGAAAAGGCCAAGACCGCGACGCTGACCCCGCACGGTCAGAAGCGCGCCGAGGCTTACTTTAAGGTAGAAAATCTGTCCGACCCCGCGAATACCACACTGCAGCACCACATCAACCAGGCCATCAAGGCACGCGGCGTTATGCAGCGCGACGTAGATTACGTTGTCCGTGACGGTCAGGTCATCATCGTTGATGAGTTTACCGGCCGTCTGATGTTCGGCCGCCGCTACAACGAGGGTCTGCATCAGGCGATCGAGGCCAAGGAAGGCGTAAAGGTCGAGCACGAGAGCAAGACGCTGGCAACCATCACCTTCCAGAACTACTTCCGTCTGTACGGCAAGCTGTCCGGCATGACCGGTACCGCGCTGACCGAGGAAGAGGAATTCCGCCACACCTATCAGCTGGACGTTATCGAGATCCCGACCAACAAGCCGGTAGCCCGTAAGGACAATCCGGATGCGGTTTACAAGAACGAACGCGGCAAGATCATGGCGACCATTGCCCGCATTGAGCAGTGCCACGCAAAGGGTCAGCCGATTCTGGTCGGCACGGTTTCCATCGAAAAGTCCGAGGAACTGAGCAAGATCCTGAAGGCCAAGGGCATCAAGCACACTGTCTTGAACGCAAAGTATCACGAGCGCGAGGCAGAGATCGTTGCACAGGCCGGCAAGCCGGGCGCAGTTACCATTGCGACCAACATGGCAGGCCGTGGTACCGATATCATGCTCGGCGGCAACGCTGAGACCATGGCGCTGGATGAAATTAAGAAGTATCTCCGTCACGAGGTCGAGGACCGTGTGCAGAAGGGCGAGATGGACGAGCGCGTTGCGCACGACTACATCGACCATATGATCTACGAGGCAAACGGCCATGCCGACACTGACGATCAGGAGGTTCTGGCTATCCGCGCCAAGTTTGAGGAGCTGTACAGCAAATTCAAGACCGAGACCGACGCGGCAGCCGAAAAGGTTCGTGCGGCAGGCGGTCTGTATATCCTCGGCACCGAGCGTCATGAATCCCGCCGAATCGACAACCAGCTGCGCGGCCGTGCCGGCCGTCAGGGCGACCCCGGCGAATCCAGCTTCTACATTTCACTGGAGGATGACCTCATGCGTCTGTTCGGCTCCGAGCGTATCCAGAACATGATGGACACCCTCGGCATTGCCGATGATGAGCCGATCGACCAGAAGATTCTGTCCGGCGCGATTGAAAATGCCCAGAAGAAGATCGAATCCCGCAACTTCGGCGTTCGTAAGCACGTCCTCGAGTACGATGATGTGCTGAACACCCAGCGTCAGACCATCTACGCACAGCGTCTGCAGGTGCTCGAGGGCAAGGACGTTAAGGACAACATTGTCAAAATGATCGACGATACCATCGCCCATGCGGTGCATGCTGCCATCGGCGAACACAGCCTGATTTCGACTGAAATGGTTGAACAGGCACGCCGTCCGTTCATCGGCGTATTCCTCCGTCCGGAGGACTGCACCTTCACGCCCGAGGAGTGCGATGACCTGACCGCTGACCAGCTGACCAACATTCTGTCCGATCAGGCGCACAAGGTCTACGAAGCCAAGGAGCAGGCCCTCGGCTCGCCTATCATGCGTGAGCTGGAGCGCGTTGTACTGCTCAAGAACGTAGACAGCAAGTGGATGGACCACATCGATGCAATGACCGAACTGCGAAACGGCATCGGCCTGCGTGCATACGGTCAGTACGATCCGGTTGTCGAGTACAAGCGCGAAGGCTTTGATATGTTCGACGCGATGATCGACTCTATCCGCGAAGATACCGTCCGCATGATCTTCCTTGCACAGGTTCGCACCCGCGAGGAACCCAAGCGTGAGCAGGTAGCCAAGGAGACCGGCGCGGCAGGTGCAGCCGACGGTTCTGTCAAGGCAGAGCCCAAGCGTGCCGGCAAGAAGCCCGGCCCGAATGATCCGTGCCCGTGCGGCAGCGGCAAGAAGTATAAGAAATGCTGCTACCTCAAGCCGGACGACCCGTATAAATAACTGTCGCGAAACCGGACTTTATTGACAGACTGAAACAGGAGAGAACCAAGGTTCTCTCCTGTTTTTTATTTAGTTGAACGCTTCATCATTTTGTTCGGCGAACATGCGCTGCACACGGTCGAGCAGGATGGGATATCCGGCGAGTGCCGGATCGGCAGCCAGCAGCGCTTCCGCTTCCTCGCGGGCGTTTTGCATGAGCGCAAGGTCGGCCGCTAAATCCGCAACGTGCAGTGCGGGCAGGCCGTGCTGCCGCTGACCGAAAAAGTCACCCGGACCGCGCTGCGCGAGGTCTGCGCGTGCGACCTCGAAGCCGTCGCCGGTCCTGCACAGGATGCGCAGACGCTCCCGCGCGACCTGTCCCTTGTCCGCGCCGAAGAACACGCAGTACGACTGCCGTGTGCCGCGGCCGACACGTCCGCGCAGCTGATGCAGCTGTGACAGACCGAACCGGTCTGCGTCCTCGACCACCATCAGATTGGCGTTCGGCACGTCCACACCGACCTCGATAACCGTTGTTGCGACCAGAATATCGTATTTCTGCGCTGCAAAATCGCGCATGATCTGATCTTTTTCCGCGTTTTTCATGCGTCCGTGCAGTACAGCCACGCGCCGATGCGGAAGCAGCTTCTGCAGGTCTTTTGCATGCTGCTCCGCGCTTTTCAGCTTTGTTTCCGCATTTTCGCTGTTCTCGATAAGCGGACACACAACGTAAGCCTGCCCACCGAGACCGACCTGCTTATCAATGAAGGCAGTAATACGCTTGCGCATATTTTCGCCCACGGCGTAGGTCTCGACCGGACTTCTTCCGGGCGGGATCTCGTCCAGCACGGACACATCCAGATCGCCGTACATGATGAGTGCGAGCGTGCGCGGAATCGGCGTAGCCGACATGACGAGCACATGCGGCGAGCCGCCTTTCGCGCTCAGCGCGGCACGCTGCGCCACACCGAACCGATGCTGCTCATCCGCGATAACGGCACCCAGCCGGTGGAACTGCACACCCTGCTGAATGAGCGCGTGCGTGCCCACGACCACCTGCGCCGCACCGGTCTCGATGGCGGCCAGTGCCGCACGTTTCTGCGCGGCAGTCATCGAGCCGGTGAGCAGCGTGCACGAGATGCCCAGCTTGTCCAGCATAGGTGCAAGCGTCTCCGCGTGCTGCGCGGCGAGGATTTCGGTCGGCGCCATGAAAGCCGCCTGCCAGCCGTTCTGCGCGGCCAGCGCACACAATCCGGCCGCTACCACTGTCTTGCCCGAGCCGACATCACCCTGCACCAGCCGGTTCATCGGCCGTCCGGAGGCACAGTCTGCCGCGATCTCCATAATCGCACGCCGCTGTGCACCGGTCGGCGTAAACGGCAGGGCTTCAAAGAACGAATCCAATCCATTCGAGGTAAAAACAATGCCGGAATCCGCTTTTCGGCGCTCCTTCAGCTGCTGCAGGCCGCAGCAGAGCAAAAACAGCTCCTCGAATACCATACGTCGGCGTGCCTGCGCCACATCGTCCTTGGTTTTCGGCCGGTGAATTGCAGAAAGTGCGTCTACTGCGTCCGGCAGGCGGTATTTCGCCCGCAAAAGTTCAGGCAGCGGATCGGGCCATTCACCGGTCAGCGTGTCGAGCGCGGCAGCGGTTACACGCTCGAGATCGCGCTGGGTCAGTCCCGCCGTCAGCGGATAGACCGGCACGATGCGTCCCGGATGGTCAGCGTCCGGTGCGACCTTCTCCGACTGCGGTGAAACCATTGTGCGGCCGCGCCCGAATCCTTGCACCTTGCCGTAGAACACATACTCCTGTCCCACGCGGAGCTGCGCCGCAGCATACGGATTGTTGAAATAGGTGACGTTCAGCGTGCCGGTTTCGTCGTAAATCGTGCACTTGACCAGCGTCAGGCCCTTGCGGATACGGTTGACCCTGGGTTCGGTGCCGACCACAGCGCGCACAGCATACTTGTCCTCCATGTCGATTTCCGCAATCGGCGTGATGTGAGTGCGATCCTCGTAGTCGCGCGGGTAGGTCTCGAGCGCGTCACGAAGCGTACGGATATGCAGTTTTTCGAGCAGCTTCGCCTTTTTCGGGCCGATGCCCTTGACGAACTGGATGCTGTCATCAACCGATGGCATGGGGATTCTCCTTTAGGAATTTTGATTTGCAAGGCGCCCGCTTTACGGGGCGCACGAACCGCGCAGGCGGTTCGCCCATTCTGGGCGGCACCCTTTTTCTGCACCGATTGACCGGGGCGCACGAACCGCGTAGGCGGTTCGCCCTTGACAGGCGGCAGCTTTTTCCTGCACCGGAAAGCCGGGGTGCGCGAACTGCGTTAGCGGGTTCGCCCTGACGGGGCGGAGAGTTTTCGCTGAACCTCAGCGAAGGAGCTGCGCTCTGCGGAGCGCGGGAGACTGCCGCGTCCGCGGCGGGGACAAAAAGGAAGGGACACCTGCGGTTTCCCTTCCTCTTTGGACTCCTACCTTTCCCTTATTTAATAGCCTGACGCAGACCAGAGACCGGCGACAGCTTCGAAAATAAGAGTACGACAGAGGATTTTTTCTTCCGTGTCTTTCGAAACCTGTTTGCAAGGTCAGATACCGTTCTGCTACACATGTGGGTTAGTTTCCGCAGGCGCAACATACCTGTATTGCGCAACTCTTTGGCACGTTGTAACGCACGGCACCTACGAATTAAGCGTTTGGTACAATTTATCTTTCGCCGGCCCTATCTATCATAACGCGCTCACGAGTTGCGCGGCAATGTCATGCCGCGCCCTGCGTAGAGTAAACCGCCTGTGTAGCAGAACACTATCCGACACTGCGAATATGTCTCGACATGGGAGCACACTGTGCTCCCCTACGGTAGAAAAACTCCTCTGCCGTTCCCTTTTTTCGGAGCGGTCACATGTCGGCAATCTTCGCCAGACTAAGAAACAAAGGGAAACGGGAGTTAAGAGGGTAGAAACCGTAGGTGTCTACCCTCTTGCCCTCGCTGCCGGAGCGGCGAAGTCCCCGCTTGATTTCAAGCGAAAAACCTCCCGCCCGTTAGGGGCGAACACGCCTGCGGCAGTTCGCGTCCCCCGCTCAGCCGGTGCCGGAAAAGGCTGCTCTCAATACTCGCGGTAAACCGCCTTGACCACGCCCAAAATCTGGCATCCGGTGCCGTTGATCGGCGGATACGCCGGATTCTCCGGCATGAGCCATACGCCGTCCGGCGTGATGTTGAGCGTCTTGCAGGTAGCCTCATCCTCGAGCAGCGCGATCACGATGTCGCCGTTGCGCGCCTGTATATCCTGCCGGATAATGACCAGATCATCATCCATAATTCCCACGCCGATCATCGAATCGCCGCGAATACGCAGCGCGTAATACTCGCCGCCGCCCGCTGCCGGCTCGAACGGCACATAGCCGATATGCTCCTCCACCGCGAGGATCGGCATACCGGCGGGGACACCGCCCCGAAACGGCACGCGCGGCACCCTGGGAAGGCCGCTGACCGGCGGCAGC
>ENA-OQIK01001098-OQIK01001098.1-human-gut-metagenome-genome-assembly--contig:-NODE-1098-length-10859-cov-4.743369_pt1 | contig 10859 bp, 8 predicted proteins | sample MGYA00242578_ERZ504743 | MGnify/ENA primary metagenome ERZ504743 (study PRJEB26092, sample SAMD00036441) | human gut metagenome | host: Homo sapiens | study: EMG produced TPA metagenomics assembly of...
GGAGAATCCTCCGACCTGCTGCTCGGCCTGGCTCAGGACGTTATCGAAGAGGGTGTCGATCTCGATGAGGATGCGCTGTTCGACCTGCCGGTCATCTACTGCGCGGCCAAGGCCGGCTACGCTTCCGAAAACCAGCCGGAGAATGGCGGTCTGCCGGATAACGAAGATCTCGAACCGCTGTTCGAAGCCATCATCAAGAACATTCCGGCTCCGGAATACGAGGAAGGCGCGCCTTTGCAGGCACACGTCGCCAACATCGATTCCTCTGATTTCCTGGGTCGACTCGGCTTGGTGCGTATCTACAACGGCACTCTCGAAAAGGGCAAGACCTACGGTCTGTCCCGTGTGGACGGCTCCGTCGAAAACTTCCGCGTCTCCGAACTGCTGCGTACGCAGGGTCTTGAGCGCACCCCGGTCGATTCCGCGGGTCCTGGCGACATCGTCGCAGTCGCCGGCGTGAATGACATCATGATCGGCGAAACCATCGTTGATCCGTCCGATCCGCGCCCGCTGCCGCTGATCCACGTTGATGATCCGGCCATCTCCATGACTTTCGGCATCAACGATTCCCCGCTTGCCGGCACCGAAGGCAAGGACCACAAGCTTACCGCCCGCATGATCAAGGATCGCCTTGACCGCGAACTCATCGGCAACGTGTCCATCAAGGTGCTGCCGACCGAACGCCCGGATGCATGGGAAGTCCAGGGTCGTGGCGAGCTCGCCTTGGCCGTGCTTGCCGAACAGATGCGTCGTGAAGGCTATGAGCTGACCGTCGGCCGCCCGCAGGTGGTCACCAAGACCATCGACGGCGTGATCAACGAACCGATGGAAAACACCACCATCGACGTTCCGGAAGAGTACATGGGCACTGTCACCCAGCTGCTCGCCGACCGTAAGGGCCGTATGGAGAACATGACCAACCATGGCACTGGCTGGGTTCGTCTGCAGTTCACCGTGCCGTCCCGTGGTCTGATCGGCTTCCGCACCGCACTGCTTTCCGCCACCCGTGGCACCGGTATCGCATCCTCCATCTCCGCCGGCTACGCTCCGTGGGCTGGCCAGATCGTGACCCGCCAGAACGGTTCCATGGTCTGCGATCGCAAGGGTATCGCCACTCCGTACGCCATGCAGCGTCTGCAGGCACGTGGCAACTTCTTCGTCGAACCGCAGTCTCCGGTGTACGAAGGCCAGGTCGTCGGCGTGAACAACAAGCCTGACGAGCTGGATGTGAACATCACGCTGGCCAAGCATATGACCAACATGCGTTCCTCCACCGCAGATGTGCTCGAAACCCTGACTCCGCCGATCAAGATGAGCCTCGAAGAGTCCTTGGACTTCGCCAACGAGGACGAGTGCGTGGAAGTCACTCCGGAATCCATCCGTGTGCGCAAGATCATTCTCAGCCGTGAGGATTGGTACAAGTGGCGCGCCAAGCAGCGTCGCCAGAACAACGCTCAGAATAACAAGTGATTCTTCACGTTGTTCTGTCGGCTTCGCAAGCACGGTAGTGCTTGCTCACTTCGCCTATGGTGAGCCCGCTGGGCTCTCCGTTTGACGGCTCAGCAGAATAACGCTCAGAAGAACAAGTGATGCTGTTATTGCTTCCATGAAAAGAGATACGTGTCCTCGCGTATCTCTTTTTCTTTTCAGGTTGGTGAGCGATAGTAGGGGATATGATGCAACAGATGAAGCAATCGCATGATACGTATGGGTCGAATCAAGACGTGGCGTCCGATGCGCAACTGATGCCATGGTCATACCGTCTGCCGATTTGGGGACGGTTCCTCGTCGATCTGGTTTCCGGAATCATAGTCGGAGTAGTGGGAACCATGGCCCATCGCATGGGCGCATCCATGAATATTCCCTACGGATTGGCGATCGCCTATCTCATGGTGATCATTTCGACATGGTCAGCTCGATCACGCGACGGTGTCTCAGGCCTCGCATTGCACCTGATCGGCTCCTCTCTGGTGGTCTGGACGGTGATGTCGGGGTATGGTCCGGGAGGAGACGCCATGATTCCTGTGGGATTCGGTGGAGATGATCCCATGCCGTTCTTCAGTGAACAGGCAGGATACATGTGGCTGTACGGTGTCGTGCTGATTCCGGTTGTGATGCTGGTGCTGCCGAAACGTTGGTTCGTCACACCTCCGCGTAAGGAGACGCGTGATGGTGCGTTTGCTGCTGATACGCAGACGAACGAGGGTAAAACATCTGATAACGCCCAACCGGTGGAATAATCGGCAGTCGATTCCACGGCAATGAGGTAAGGTTCAGGGGAACACCAAGAATAAGGAATGGGGTTGAATGAGCGCACGAAAGCTGTTCTATCTAGGTCCGCAAGGCACCTTCACCCATCAGGCCGCAGTCAATGCATCGCAGGCACTGGCCCATCTTGAGCCGGAAGGATTCGAATTGGTGGCTGCGGATGACGTACCGCAAATCCTTGATGCCGCGCAGCGGGGCGAAGGATGGGGCGTCGTGGCATGGGAAAACAACGTCGAAGGTTACGTGGTGCCGAATCTGGACGCGCTCATCGACGCCAAAGATCTAGTCGGATTTGCGCGAGTGGGCGTCGACGTAACTTTCGACGCATATGTGCGTGCGGGATCCAATCCGGAAGACGCCACCGTGGCTACCGCACACGCGCATGGTCTCGCGCAATGCAAACGTTTCATCGCGGAACACCATTTGGACCCGACTCCAGCGCCATCCAATGCTGCCGCATGTCGCGATATCAAAGCAAACGAAATAGCTTTCGGGCCAAGTATTTGCGGTGAACTCTACAATGTGACGCGCATCGGTACCGCCGTGCAGGATTATCAAGGCGCACAGACTGATTTTCTTGTGCTCGCACCACGCAAGGAAGCCGGAAAACTGTTGGAACAGCCTCGTTCGCAAGCTGATATGGAATACGAATCCGTGCTGACGCTTATTCCGCTTGTCACAGGTCCTGGCGTACTCGCGAACCTGCTGGACGTATTCCGCGATGCAGGCCTCAATATGACAAGTTTCATCTCGCGGCCAATCAAAGGACGCACAGGCACATACAGTTTTATCGCGACGCTCGATGCGGCGCCATGGGAGCAACGCTTCCATGGCGCGCTGGTCGAAATCGCCGAACACGGTGACTGGGCCAAAACTCTGGCCGTATACCCACGAAGAGAACGCCCCAATCCTCCAGTCACCTCATGGATGCTGCCGCAGGGAGGCGTACGGCTTGACGAACAGCATCTGCCAGATGATTGGCAGAACGGCGAAACGGTCGGAAAGGAGCTGATGTGGTGAAGCAGCGTATCGCAATCGTAGGCCTTGGTCTTATCGGAGGGTCACTGGCTCGCAGACTCGTTAATGCTGGCTGTGAAGTCATCGCATGGAACCATAACGATCGTCCATATGAAACTGCGAAAGCGGACGGCATACGATGTGTGTCCACACTGGCCGCGCTCGCCGACACAAAACCTGACGTGCTTGTGTTATGCAATCCGCTCAAGGCCATGCCGCAAATCCTGGGTGCGTTGAAGCCACTGATCGATACGGACATCACCACGCTCACCGATGTCGGCAGTGTCAAAGCAATGGTTCGGGAACAGGTTAAAGCCGTTGGATTGGAACATTGCTATGTGGGCGCGCATCCCATGGCAGGCAATGAGCTGTCCGGATGGGAATCGTCGGATCCGACGCTCTACGATGGCGCGCTCTGGGCCATCACCGTAGATGAAAACACCGAGTATCAGCGGTTCCGCGCCGTTGCGACAATGATTGTGGATCATTGTTCCAACCGACTCATCGTTCTTGACGATGCGACCCACGATCGTTGCGCGGCACTGATTTCCCACATGCCACACGTCATTTCCACAGCTATGATCAACGAGCTGGTGGCCAATCCCAACCGGAACATCGCAGCCGCGCTCGCCGCTGGTTCATGGCGGGACATGACTCGTGTTGCGCTGACCGATCCAAACCGTACCCGTGCAATGGTGGAAGAGGACGCCGCCAATGTCGAAGCGTTGCTGCGTAATATGGCCAATCGGTTGACGCTTATGGCCAACGTGCTGCACGGCATGACCACGCAACAGGGCTCGCCCACTGCCGGTGACGACAAGGAGATGGCGCGTTTCTTCATACAAGGGCAGCCATTCCGTGAATACAAGGCTCTCGCCAAAGAACCTGACTTCGAAGAACGTTGCGAAACGGTCGAACTGGCAATTCCCGAAACCGGATGGCAGCAGATGCTTCTGGAGTCGGCGCGTAGGGGAGAGCATATCGTGCGATTCGACGGTTACCGTCAAGCTATGGCACAGGTGCGTTCCGCAGTGTGACGCGCTATGGGCGCGGCCGTGTCATGGAACGTTCCGGAACCGGTTTGACAGTGACGATGGTGTCGGCGGGAATGCTGACACGTTGCTCTGGGCGTGAACCGTTGGCTGCCGCATCGCGCGTCATTTCCAATGTCTGCCCGTCCCAAGAACGTACGTGACCGACATAATCGCGGAATTTCATGCGCTGGTCCTTTGGATCGACACCTTCGCAGGTGCGCACCACAATGCGTGCACCTGCTGGAATTTCGTTTGGAATCGGCATAATCTCCCCTTCGAATAGACGATCATCGACGGATTCGCTGAGCGAACGCTACTGGACAGCATAGTTGGTCTCCTTTCAAGTTGTGCCGGTATTTCGGTTTCTATCGGAGAATGGACACATAATGGAAAGAAATTCATGGATTCGGGCTTGCTGTTGAGCTCGGGAAAGGCTGATCGGCATGCTGTTCGATAAGAGCGTAGAGGCATTCGATACATATCTGAAAGCCAACCGTGGATTGAGTGAAAACACACGGAAGGCATACCGAGGCGATGTCGAAGAATGTCTGCTTGCCTTGGAGCGGCTTAGATGCAGGGATCTTAACGAGGTGACCATCGAAGATCTTCGCATGTGGATGGCGGAATCATCGAAAAACCATGCGAAAAGCAGCATGGCCCGAAAAACTGTGGCTGTACGTGGTTTTTTCGCGTGGACGCATGAGCATGGCGTGACGACGACGGATCCGGCTTGTGCGCTCATGACCCCGAAAATACCTGATACGTTGCCGGATGTGCTCAGCGAATCACAGGCTGAACAGCTGATGGAACGCGTGGATGAGGACGGTGAAACGTCTCAGCCGAAGGAACGGACCATGAAGCAGCAGGCCATTGAGCTGCGTGACGCCGCAATGCTGGAACTGTTGTATGCAACGGGCATGCGTGTGGCTGAACTGGTGGGACTTGATGTGCCGGATGTGGTCTTTTCCAATCGAACGGTCAAAGTGACCGGCAAAGGCAACAAACAACGAGTCATGCCATTTGGCGCTCCGGCGCAAAAAGCGATACGTCGGTGGCTGGATGATGGGCGTCCCCTGTTGGTGGGGGAGCAGTCCGCGGCTGCGCTGTTTCTTGGGAGACAAGGCAAACGCATTGATCAGCGGATGGTACGTCGTGTGGTGCACGAATGCGCGCGTGATGCCGGCGTTCCCGACATTAGCCCTCATGCTCTGCGGCACAGTGCCGCCACGCATATGCTTGACGGGGGAGCGGATTTGCGTGAGGTGCAGGAGCTCTTGGGACATTCTTCGCTGAAGACCACGCAACGGTACACGCATGTCTCCATCGAACAATTGAAAGCCCGATACGGTCAGGCATTTCCTCGTGCGTAGTCGCGGTCCATGGATATTTCGTTACATTCCTGTAACAGAAATTGGTGTTTCTTCTTGATTTAGGGTGTATTACCTAGATGAAGCTGGTACGGGGAAACAATACCGACCGGTAATCCGAATAATGAGGGAAAACATAATGAGTATAAGGAAAAGCAAGGTGTTTGCCGTTGCGGCGGCGGCCTGTGTGCTTGGCATGATGCTGGGCGGCTGTGGGTCTTCCACGTCTGGGAACGCGACTGAAGGATCGAATGTCATTACGGCATTTGACTCCGAACCGCAGAATGGCTTGATTCCGGGCAACACCAATGAAACCGGCGGTGGCCGTCCAATCGATCTGCTGTTCGCTGGGTTGGTGTCTTTCGATAAGGATGGCAAGGCCCAGAATGAAGTGGCTGAGTCCATTACCGCCAATGATGACGCCACCCAGTACGACATCAAGCTCAAGGATGGTTGGAAGTTCACCGATGGCACCGATGTGACCGCCGAGTCCTTCACCAAGGCTTGGAGCTACGTGGCCAACGCCAAGAACGGTATGGTCGGCTCATCCTTCTTCTCCACCATCAAGGGCTATGACGCGCTGCAGGACACCGACAACCTCAAGGGTGACGAGCAGCTTGAAGGTCTGAAGATCGTCAACGATCACGAGTTCACCGTCGACCTGAGCCAGTCGGATTCCGCGTTCGCCACCAAGCTGGGTTATTCGGGATTCTATCCGATGCCGGAATCCTTCTACAAGGATCCGAAGGCCTTCGGAGAGTCGCCGGTTTCCGATGGCCCGTACAAGTTCGATTCCTGGGACCATGACAAGGAAATCAAGCTGGTCAAGAATCCTGATTACAAAGGCAATCGCAAGGTGAATAACGACGGTGTGACGTTCAAGATCTACACGGATGCCAACGCGGCCTATGCCGATGTTCAGGCCGGCAACCTTGATGTGATGGATACGGTGCCGTCCGCCGACAGCAAGACCTTCGAATCCGATTCCTCCGTGGTGCCATACAACAAGGCCGGTTCCGTGATTCAGACGTTCACCATTCCGTCGGATCTTGAACATTGGAAGACATCCACCGAAGAAGGACAGTTGCGCCGACAGGCGTTGTCCATGGCCATCGACCGTCAGGCCATCTGCGACAAGGTACTGAATGGTTTGGGAACTCCAGCGGTCGAATTCACGTCTCCGAAGACTCCGGGCTACTCCGATTCGCTCAAGGGCAACGAGAATCTGAAGTACAACAAAAAGAAGGCCAAGGAACTCTGGGAGAAGGCCAACGCCATCAGCCCGTGGACTTCTGACGACAAGCTTACGTTCTCCTATAATGCAGACGGCGGAGCCAAGCCGATCTTTGAAGCCGTGGTGAACTCCGTGAAGAACACGCTCGATATCGACGTGACCACTAACCCGGTGCCGACCTTCCAGGAATTCCGAAACGACGTTACCGGCCGCAAGATGACCGGCGCGTTCCGTACCGCTTGGCAGCCGGATTATCCGTCTCCTGAAAACTACCTGTACCAGCTGTATTCCTCTGACGCTGCTGATGGCAATGGTTCCAACGATGGCGATTACAAGAATTCGGAGTTCGATGACCTGTGCTCCAAGGCTGCTGCCGCACAGACCACCGATGAGGCCAATAAGCTGTATCAGCAGGCTCAGGAAGTGCTGCTCAACGATCTCCCGGCCGTTCCGCTGTACTACGCCAACGCCTACGGTGTGGCTGCTACCGGCGTTTCCGGTTTCGAAATGAACTGGCAGAACCTGCCGGTCTACGAGAACATGACCAAGTCCGGCAAGTGAGCCGATCTTCGTGAGTGAATCTCGCTGAGCCAATTGCAGGAAGGGGCGGATCATATCCGTTCCTTCCTTTCCATGTAATACGCACCGTTTCAGGGTGACATCAGTGTGGCCAAGAGGCGTCAGGGGGTAGATGCCGGTAGCCAAGCATTTTTCCCAGCTGATTCCCATGAAACTGCAATATAAAGCAGTTTGTTGTGTGTTGCCACAAAACTTGCGGGGTAAATCGTTAACCTTCCCCGATGATTATGAGTAATAATCTGAAAAAGGTTGACAATGAATAAGCAAAAAAGGAGAAACCAATGGGCAGATATCTTCTGCGACGCATTCTGCAGATGATCCCTGTGGTTCTCGGCACGACGCTTTTGGTGTACGCCCTGGTGTTCGCGTTGCCGGGCGACCCGGTTAAGGCGATGTTTGGCGATAAGCCGGTCAATGAGGCCGTCGCCGCGCAGATTCGTGCCGAATACAATCTGGATAAACCGTTCATCGTGCAGTATTTGCTGTTCCTGAAAAATGCGCTGACTCTTGACTTCGGCAAGACTTTCTCCGGTCAGCTGGTCATCGACCAGATCGGACGTGCATTCCCGGTCACCATCAAGCTTGCGCTGATGGCTTTCGTGTTCGAAGCCGTGTTCGGCGTGATCTTCGGCGCGATTTCCGGCCTGAACAAGGGCAAGTGGTGCGATACCGTGATCCTGATTATCTCTCTGTTGCTCATCTCCGTACCGACCTTCGTCACGGGCTTCCTTGCCCAGTATTTCTTAGGCGTGAAGTTGCGTCTGCTTCCAGTTACGGCCGGTGCCAATCCAGGATTCATCGACCTGCTGATGCCAGCAATGGTGCTTGGATCTGTGTCTATGGCATATATCATCCGATTGAGTCGTTCGGAGATTTCTTCCAATATCGCGCTTGACTATGTGCGCACCGCACGTGCCAAAGGCATGGACAACAGGTCGGTCATGAATCGTCACGTTTTGCGTAACTCCATGATTCCTGTCATCACTTACCTTGGTCAGGATCTTGGCGCACTGATGGGCGGTGCCATGATTTCCGAAACCATCTTCAACGTGCATGGCATTGGTTACCTGACTTATCAAAGCATTCTCAAGGGTGAAGGCAATCTGGTGGTGTCCATTGTGACTCTGCTTATGCTGATCTTCGCAGTGTGCAACCTGCTGGTCGATATGCTCTATGCGGCGCTTGATCCGCGAATCCGCTACGCGTGAGTTGGGAGGATTGAACAATGACTGATATGAACGAGACGAATCTTTCTCACGCGCTTCCGGGACAGGAACGATATGTTGCTCCTCTCGAGGAGACGCCGCTTAAGGACGTTGACTCGGTAGATGAGTCCGCACCGGCTTCAAGCCTTTGGGCTGACGCATGGCGTACCCTGCGCAAGAACCCGATGTTCATCATTTCCGCTGTGCTTATTGTGTTCATTATCTTCGTGGCGCTGTTCCCAGGAGTGATGACCAAGCAGAATCCGAACTACTGCACGCTTGAGAACTCCTTGGAACCGGCTTCGAAGGGACATCCTTTCGGATTCGATCTGCAAGGCTGCGATGTGTACTCCCGCGTGGTGCATGGTACTCGTACCTCGCTGAGCGTCGGCGTGTTCGCTACGGTGCTGGTGGTGCTGTTGGGTACGCTGATCGGTGCGTTGAGCGGTTTCTTCGGAGGCTGGGTCGACACCATTCTCAGCCGTTTGACCGATATTTTCCTGGCTTTGCCGATTTTGCTTGGTGCCATCGTGGTGCTGCAGATGTTCAAGACCAACGATTCCATTTGGAAGATTATTCTGGTCATGACGTTATTCGGCTGGACATCCGTTGCGCGAATTGCGAGAGGCGCTGTTATGGAAGCTAAGAATCTGGAGTTCAATACGGCTTCCACCGCACTTGGCTCCACGCCGTGGCGTAACCTGTTCCGCCACATTCTGCCGAATTCCTTGGCACCGATCATTGTGGTGGGCACAACGTCTCTGGCTACATACATCGTGTTGGAAGCAACCTTGAGCTTCCTTGGTGTGGGTCTGCCGACCACTACCGTCAGCTGGGGTGGCGACATCTCCAATGCGCAGTCCATTCTGCGTACCGATCCGATGGTGCTGTTCTACCCGTCCGCGGCACTTGCCATCACTGTGCTTGCCTTCATCATGATGGGTGACGCCGTGAAGGATGCGCTTGATCCGAAGAGCCGTACGTGAGTGTAAGTGAGGGATATTCGATGACTGAAATGAATACCGAAAACAAGCTCGAGGCCATGCAACGTGCCAACGGTCCGCTGCTGGAAGTCAAGAACCTCCAGGTCGACTTCACCACTGATGATGGCCAGCCGGTACATGCGGTTCGCAACTCCTCTTTCAGCGTATACCCGGGTCAGTGGGTGGCTATCGTTGGTGAGTCCGGCTCCGGCAAGTCCACGTCCGCTATGGCGGTGCTTGGTCTGCTTCCGGGCACAGGCCATGTGGTCGGAGGATCCATCAAGCTTGACGGCGAGGAAATCTCCGGTTACAAGCAGAGGGATTTCGACAAGTTGCGCGGCAACAAGATGGGTCTTGTCCCGCAGGATCCGATGAGCAACCTGAACCCGGTGTGGCGTATCGGTACCCAGGTGAAGGAGGCTCTGGCCGCCAACAATATGGATATCGCCCATGAGAAGCGTTCCTCGCTGTCGAAGGCTCTCGCCGATGCCGATGTCGAACTTAAAGGCAACGACGATGAAACTTTCCTTGGCTCCAAGGAGCTTCCTGAGCTGTTGTCCGCGGCGAAGGAAGCGCTGTCCAAGATCGGTAAGACCGGCGACGACTTCGACAAGACCGTGGCGTACTTCGAGTCGGAGTGGGTCCCAGGATCTGAAACGCGTTGGCGCGTGGCCGACGACCTGATCAAGGTCGGCGTGGCCGAGGATGACGCTTGGTACATCGCCAAGAAGTATGTAATCGGCTCCACCATGGATGACCGCATCGCAGGTCTTCTTTCTGAGGCTGGTCTGCCGGATGCCGCCACTCGTGCACGCCAGTATCCGCACGAGTTCTCCGGTGGTATGCGCCAGCGTGCGCTCATCGCCATCGGCTTGGCATGCCGTCCGGAACTGCTGATCGCTGACGAGCCGACCTCCGCGCTTGACGTGACCGTGCAGAAGAAGATTCTTGATCATCTCCAGATGCTCACCGATTCGTTGGGAACCGCAGTGCTGTTCATCACCCATGACTTGGGTTTGGCGGCTGAGCGTGCGCAGCACATCGTGGTTATGTACAAGGGGCAGGTCGTTGAATCCGGCCCGTCTCTGGAAGTGCTGCAGCATCCGCAGCATCCATACACCAAGCGACTGGTGGCGGCGGCGCCGTCGTTGGCCTCGCAGCGCATCATCTCC
>ENA-OQIK01001103-OQIK01001103.1-human-gut-metagenome-genome-assembly--contig:-NODE-1103-length-10829-cov-7.785621_pt1 | contig 10829 bp, 10 predicted proteins | sample MGYA00242578_ERZ504743 | MGnify/ENA primary metagenome ERZ504743 (study PRJEB26092, sample SAMD00036441) | human gut metagenome | host: Homo sapiens | study: EMG produced TPA metagenomics assembly of...
CCATAGCGTAGTCGGTTAACGCGCCAGATTGTGGATCTGGAGACCGTGGGTTCGAGTCCCACTGGGCACCCCACCAAAAAGTCCGCTGTTCAAAACAGCGGACTTTTTCTTTTGGCAGGATAATACAAAAGTACGGCACCCCGGCAAAGCAGCTGCTTTGCCGGGGTGCCTTTTCTCTTACTTATTCATCTCCTGTATAATCTTTGCGATCTGGGCGGGGGTATAGCCCTCCTGCCGCAGGGCGGAGGTGATGGCCACATTGCTCTTGCCCTGACTGCGCAGCAGCGCTGCCGTGTAGGGCACCCCGGCGCTGACGGCACTGCGGCTGCCACCGGAAGCAGAGCGGCTGCCGCCGGAAGCAGAACCGCTGCTGCCGGTGGCCTTTCCGCTGCCGGACCTTGTGCCCGCAGCCGCTGCCTTGCTGGCGGCCTGTGCTGCCTTCTGCTGGGCGTTAGCCTGCTTCAGTGCCCACTCACCCTTGGCAATGTTCAGCTTCTGGGTGGTCACATTGTTGTTGAAGGCCTGCTGCTTCAGCGCGTCCTGATAGGCGCGCTCGCTGGCGGTGTTATCGTACTGCTGCTGGGTCAGTGCGTCCTGCCGCTGCTTCTCCTGCATCTGCTGGCTCCACTGGGTGTCGGCGCGCTCGGCCTCGTAGGCGCGGTTGCCGGCGTAGATGTTGTACCCGGTGTTCATCAGGCTGCCCGCCAACGTGCCCAGACCGGTGGTGCCGGTAATGGCCAGCTGCACCACGTCCCCGATGACGCCCAGCACCGTCATGATGTTATTGAAGGTCTGCTGGCGCTGGCTGATTTCCGCCTGCTCCTGCGCGGTGTAGTAGCCGTGCAGGGTGTCCAGCCGGTTCAGGTGCTCCTGATACTGACCGTAGTCCTTGGCATAGGCGTCGTTGTACGCCTCGCCTTTCTGCTGCAATTGGGTGTAGTAGTCCTGCAGCTGACGGTCGTACAGGGTCTGAGCATTCTGCTCCTGTCCGTTCAGCTGGTCCAGCCGGTTCACCAGTTCTTCGCCGCCGCTCTGGTAGGTATCCAGCGCCAGATTGTACAGGGTGGGGATGGCGCTGGCCAGCCCTCCGATCTGCTGCTGATAGGCCTGCTGCGCCGCACTGGTGGCATAGCTGGAGCCGTAACCGCCGGTCAGAGCAGCGGCCTGCGCCGCCGCGTCCGCGCTGGCGTTGTGGGCGTTCTGGGTATACAGCTGTTCGTACTGGCGGTAAAGCGGGTCACGGGTGTAGCTGTACTGAAAATTCTCCCGCTCCAGCAGCTGCCCCAGCAGGCTGTTGATCTTATCCTGATAGCTGCTCTGGTAGTCTGCAGGGCGGTTCTGCTGCCACTGCTTCAGGGCGTCGGCCGCATCGGTCACCTGCTGACCAGGGCGGTAGCTGACGTTTGCCATGGCCTTTTCCACATCGGCGCGGCTGTTCAGCCCCTCGGCGCTGTAAGTGGACTGCGCAGCGGGCTGTGCCTGCGTTTGCATATCCGGCTGCAGCAGTTCCTCCTTCTTTTTGGATGCCATATAATTCTCCTTTCGTTCTTATAATCCCTGCAGCTTGCTGCGCAGGGTGTCGGACATATTTTCCGTATCCAGATTGGTCAGTACATACTGCAGCTGCTCCTGCATCTGGTACAGATAGCTGCGCAGTGCCCGGGCATCCTCCGGGTCCATGTGATCGCTGAACTTGGGCAGGCCCAGCTTGCTCAGGCCGTTCATGCTTGCCATGAGGCATCCTCCTCCCATAATTTTCCCTTTGCCGGGGCGATGGTGCGCACAAGACTGCGCAGAGTGATCTGCCCCTTGCCGCGCAGCCGCAGCCGCAGCGACCCGCACCGCCGGGGTACAAAGGGCAGGTCATAGCTGCGGCGGCTGCCCTGAGCGGCAAGGGAGGCCACTGTCTCCCACGCGCCGCCGTCATAGCTCACCGCCACTTCTACTGTGCTGGTGCACTCGGCGTCCAGCCGCAAGGTCAGCCGGGAGAGATACCGCTGCTCGGTGCCGTCCAACCCCACATCGCCTGTGACCAGCTCAAAGGGGATGTCCGTTTCCACGCCGTCGGTGCTCTGCCAGTCCGGCTCGCGGGTGGGGTCTGCTGCCCACAGCACCTGTCCGTCCCACAGATAAAGCTGCCCGCCGGTGCTGGTCATATCGCAGGAGCATACGTCCTCCTCGCTCCACAGCCCCTTCTCGGTATCATAGACCAGCAGCCGGGCATCCTCCCGGGAGATGTGCAGGTAATACCGGCCATCCAGCGCACCACCCACAGCGCTTTGCACGTTGGAAAGCTTTGCAGCGTCCAGCGCGCCGGACACCTTGGTGGGCAGACTGCCGTCCCACGCCATGACGCCGTCCGGCGAGAGATAATACAGCGTCTCGTTCAGCACGCACAGGCTGCGGGCGGCGTTTTTTGCCACGCCCCGGCAGCGCAGGCTGGAAAGCTGAAAATCCGAAGGCTTGGAGCCATACAGCTTGTGTAGGGTATTCTCTTTAAAGAACAGCGCATAGCCCATGCAGGAAGCTGCTCCGGTAAAGGCACCATCGCTGCCCACGGTGACGGCGTAGCTGTCTGCGGCGATGCCCCGGTAGCTGAACCAGTTGGTGGGGTCGCCCAGCTTGCAGCCGTAGATAACGTTTTCTTTGCTGTTGCAGCCCCACACCCGGTTGTCGCACTCGGTCACAAAATCCAGTTCCGGCACCCGGCGCTCCATGGATACCGTCTGGGCGGCTTCCACGCTGCGGTGCTGTTTGCCGTCCATGCTCTGCCACTGGGCGGCGGCGGCGTTCTGCACCAGTGTGCCGTAGAAATACTCGCCCTGTGGGGTGCAGCGCACCCGCAGCCAGTCCTCGCCCACGTCATACACGATTTGGTCTCCATTCAGCTCCGGGCTCTGCCCTGCCGCTTCGGCGGCTGCGCCCTGCACGGTCACGGTGTCCCACTGCCGGAACAGCTTGCCCAGCCCTGCCGCCGTGATACGGCAGTATTCCAGCGGGATGGCTGTCCAGCTGCCGGAGTTTTTGCTGTACATCTCCAGCGTGCTGTCGTACCGCCACGGATGGTCGGCATCCTCTACCTTTAAAAACAGCTGTCCGTCTGCCGGTTCGGCGGGCTCCTCCCGGCCAAAGGCCTCCACCTGATAGGTCTTGCCTGCGGCATCACAGGGGGCAAAGGTCACGCTTTTGCCCGCCGCCGTCCACAGTGCTCCCAGTGCGGTCACGCTGCCGTCTGCCGTATCAAAGGCCAGCTTGTCCGGGAAGATCAGGATCTTTGTGCCGATGCCCACCAGCGCCTTGCGGCCGTCGGTCACGGCGTCCAGCTTCGTCACCGCCGGGGCGGCGGCATCGTCTGGGGTATAGGTGATATCCCGCCCGCAGACGGTCAGCAGACCGTTCAGGTGGTACATCCCGTTCAGCCCGGTCAGTGCCCGCAGTCTGCGGCGCGGGGTGCGGGTGCTCAGTGCGGGGAAGTCCCGGGTAGAAAAGTTCACTCCGGCGCTGTACTCTGCTTCCGAGCAGCCGTAGGTCTCGTTCAGGCCGCCAAAGGCCCGCAGCAGCTGCCGGGTGTTGGCAAGCCGTATTCTGTCTGCCAGTACCATCGCCTCACCTCCTTACCAGCGCCACTGCGCCCGGCTGCGGGGTGGGTAGTTCTGCCGCAGCCAGACCGCCAGCTCTGCATACAGGGCGTTGTACTGCGCCTGCTCCCCGGCGTAGCGGTCGGTCTCGCCCAAGGCGGCATCCATCTGCGCACACAGCAGGTGCGGGTACAGGGCATCAAAGGGCGGCGGTGCCAGCAGCGTCTGGTCATCCTGCACCGGCTGCTCCCACGGACGGTCTGCGCCCACGGCGTCAAACGCCCCGGCGGCGGCGCGGTCAAATAGCTTTGTGCGCAGCAGGGCGTCCGCCTCCCGCAGCCATTGCAGCCGGGTCTCGGTTTCAATGCGGCAGTTTGGGCGCAGCTGCTCGGCACGCTCCAAAGCCTCTCCTACAGTCATCTCATCACATCCTTTTTTATAAAAAGCCCGGCCGGGGGGCATTTCTCCCAGCCGGGCAGCGTTGATATTGCAGATTTTACTGCGCTGCGTTCTCCGCAGCGGCAATGCGGGCAGCGGTCAGCTCGTCCTGACGCTGGCTGTGCTCCAGGACCTCGGCCACAGCGGGCGGTACCTCCACTTCCACGCCACGGCGGATCTTGTAGTTCACGCCGTTGACACTGACGAACAGATCGCCCTTGTAGCGGCTGTTGTCCTTGAACAGCCGGATGCGCACATTCTTTTCAGCCATGGGCACCTCCTTAGTTGGCGGCAGCGGTGGCAGAGTAGCTGGACACGCTCTCGATGCGCACCATGTACTGCTCCACCAGACGCTCGGCGGCGCGCATCCCCTTCCAGCCCACAGAGGCGCGCTGGTTCAGCGGGTCGTCACCGTAGCCCAGCTGCTTAACAATATGCTCAAGGCCGCCGCCCTCCAGCTCGGTCACGCCGTAGGCGTGGGCGCCCAGCACCAGCGTGCCGAACACCGCAAGACCCGCCGGGCAGGTGTCGTCCTTCCAGATCTTGGCCTCACTGGTCTCGATAAAGCGGATGTTGCCCAGCTTGCCGATCTCGCCGCGGAACATGGTGTCGGGGTCGGCGTACTTGTGCACCTCCATGAACTCCTTGCAGGTCTTGAGGTCATAGGCCGCATAGGGGTGGATGATGGCAACGTAGCTGTCGCCGATGGGGTCGGCGTTCATTGCGCCCAGCTGCGCCGCTGCCTGAAAGAACAGCTTCGGGGTCAGGGTGCAGCTCTTGTCCAGCGCCTTGCGGCTGGTAACGGCGGTCTCGGTGCCGTCTGCGCCCAGCTTCGGGGCGTAGATGACATTGGTGCCGCCCGCCAGCACATCGCGGGTGATGCTGTCCATGGTTCGGCCTGCCTGACTTGCCAGCACACGGGTGGCCTGCACCACGTTGTTGTCGATAGCGGTCATCTGCAGCACATCGGTCAGCGGGGTCCAGCCGCCGTACTGGTGCAGGTCGCTGGTGATGCTGGTCACGTTCAGGGCCTGACCGTTGGGGGTAACACCCTCGGTCAGCGGAGTGCTGGCCTTGGGCAGGCTGTCGTACTTGCGGAACTCGATGGTCTTGCCGCCGTTCTGGGGCACAGGGTAGTAATCCGCAAACTGGTCGTGCACAAGGCGCGGCTCCGCCTGATCGATCAGGCGCTTCTCGTAAAAGGTCTTCATCTCCACCGACATAGTGCCGGTGGTGTTGGTCTGCGCGTCCGCAAACAGCTGGATGTTAAAATTCATCATGCTTTTTTCCTTTCTCCTGTCAGGTTAAAGTTCGATCTGTGCACCGTGCAGCACACGGCGCTCCAAGGCTTCCCGCTGGGCGCGGGTCATGGCGGCTACGTCCGGCCGTACCGAGGCAGCTGCGCCGGGGCGCAGGCCGTTTTCCAGCGGACGCGCAGCGCGCTGCTGCACCCGCTCCACTACCCCCTGCTCCACGATCTGTGCCGTGGTGCGCAGGGCATCCTCGTAGTGGGCAAGGCGGTAGGCGTCCTGCACCCGCATGCCGGGCAGCTGCATCAGACGGCGCATCTCCGGGTTCTTCAGCTCTGCTTTCAGGTCAAAGCCCGGCTGGCTGCGGCGCATGGCGGCTTCCTCTGCCGCCCAGCGGGCGTGCAGACTGTGCACCGTGTTCTGCACCGGCAGCGGCAGGGGCGGCAGCACCGGGCGCTCCGGCTGTGCGGGTGTTTCCGGCTGCGGCTCCGGCTCTGCCGGGGTCTGCTGAGGCACCTCCGGCTGCGCGGCTGGGGCTTCCGGCTTCAGGGTGCCCGCAGCCACTGCCTGCCGGGTCTGCTCCGGGCTCAACGCGGGGGCGGCTTCCCCTTCCGCAAACAGCTGCAAGTCCATCATGCTCTGCTGTCCGCTGCGGCTCACATCCGCAAAGCGCAGATTGTCCGGGTAGCGCTCTGCCAGCAGGGTAAAGCCTGCCTTGGCCAGTTCAAATGCACCCTGCACCCACGGCGCTACCGGTGCCTGTGCTGCCACGGCAAGGCGCGGACCCTCCGGCTCGTCCCATGCATCGCTGCGGGCACTCTCCTCCCCTGCCAGCAGGTACACCAGCGCCTGCATCAGGGTGCTTGCGCCAGCGCATACGATATCCTGCCCGGCGGGCGCGTAGCCCGCGTGGCCGGCGGCTTCCAGCCGCAGGCTCAGCCCCTTGGGGCCGTCCAGCTCGCTGTAACATACCTTGATCATCTCACTTCACCTCCTTTCCGTTCCAGTTCATGGCGCGGGCAGCCGCCGCCACCGGCAGCTGTACCGTCAGGCCGGCAGTGTCCTGCGCCGTTTGGGTGCCGCCGGGCTGCTGTGCAAGGGCGGCGGTCAGTCTTGCCATCTGCCCCTGCAGCTGCACCAGCTGCTGCGCCAGCGTGCCGTTCTGCCGCACCCGGGCGCGCACCTTTTCCACCCCTTCAAAGTCCATCATTTCCAGCGCCGCAAGGGCAGCATCTGCGTTGGCGGGGTCGAAGAAGCCCAGCTTGTAGCACTCCTTGGCGGTCTCGTTCTGAGACAGGCGGCTGAAGGTGCTCTTTTTGGCGGCGCTGACCACGATATCAAAGACAGGCTCCCGGCTGCCCAGCTCCACCCCGCCCACGGCGGGCACGGGCTTTGCACGCAGACCCTGCGCCGAGAAGGGCACGAATTCGCTCTCGCCGCGCTGCCCGGTGATACGGAACACCCGCTGCTCGTCGTAGAACTGCCGCATCAGCTCAATGATAAGGTAGCACTGCCTTGCAAAGGCGCGGTAGGCGCTCTTGAGCATATCCCGGCTCAGCTTGCTGCCTGCCTCCTGCAAGGCAGCGATGGCGCTGGCGGCGGTCACGCCGCCGGTGGTGCCGCCCTGCGTCAGGTCGCGGTTGCCGCTGATCTCCTTCAGCTCCTCGATGCGGCTGTTGCGGTAACTCAGGCTGTTGCCCTGCAAGCCCGCCGTCTGCAGCGGACGAAAGCTGTCCTCGTTCAGGCGGCCCACAACGTGCACGATGTCCCGGCTCAGGTCGGCCAGTTCTTCCTCGTTCACCCCGGCGGTATCGCTGAGCACATACCGCTGGCGGGAGGCCAGCAGCACGTTCTCGTCCATGGCGTGGTTCATCTTATCAATGGCATTCTGGCAGTCCTTCATCACGTCGATGTAGCCGAACCCGGCAGGGGAATCCTCCTCCACGAACAACGGGTCGAACACAAAGGGATACTTGCCATGGTCGTACAATCCGTGCGCCGCCAGCGCCGGGTCGTTCTGGCTGGCATACAGCACCACGCCGTTGCAAAGCTTGCAGTAGTGCAGACGCAATTTGCCGTTCTCGTCCGGGCGCTTATAGTACCAGTCCACCACCACGCTCTTGTTGGCGGTGGTCTGGCCGTCCTCGTGGATGTACCGGGGCACGTCCACCACCCCGGCGGCGTGCCCCGCCAGCTGCGGATACTGCGCGGTCAGCCGGGCAGTGTCCTCTAAACTGAGGTGGAACAGATCCGGTGAGTCCTGAATATCCTGCACGCCCGGCTCCCAGTAGAGCATCAGCAGGTTGACGCTGCGCACCGCAATGTCGCCCAGCCCGCCGCGCGCTGCCGGGTCCCAGAAGATGCCGGTAACACCGGTACCCTGCTTGAGCTTGCGCCACCAGACATCGCTGTACACCTGCTCGTAATCCGCCTGCTCCAGCACCACCGGCAGCACGCTGGAAAGCGCCTGCGCTGTGGCTTGGTCGTCTGCCGCCCGAGGCAGCACCATGGGCTCGGGGTAGTTGTCCATGGCGTCGGCGTGCTTGTTGGCGATGCTGTTGAACAGCCATCCGCTGGAGGGCTGCGCCTTGCCGGGCATCAGCGGGTCGCGGTAGTTTTTCCAGTGTCCCATGCGGAACCACAGCTCGTTATCGATCAGGCGCTTGTCCAGCGCCGCCTTGCCCGCCTTGTAGCGCTGCAGCGTCTGCAATGCAGCCGCCGCCTCTGCCGCGCCGATGGGCAAAGCTTCTGCTCTTGTATCTTCCATAGTTCTTTCCTTTCTGTCCTGTTTTTTCAGATGCGGTAGAACCGCGCCTGCCGGTGCAGTTCCAGCGGGTCGTCCGGCCTTGGCGGCGCGGCAGAAGCCTCGGGCGGGCTGATGGGATGCTCCATCAGCACATAGCGGCACTCGTCGTAGATGTGGTCCTCCTGCCGGGTGTCGATATCCTCCACATTGCTCTCATCGTATACAAGGTTGGGTAGGGTACGGATAAAATGCTTGCAGCTGCTGAACACCTGCAGCATCGGCCGTCCGTCCGGCGCAAACCGCAGCCGGTAGTGAAACTGCATCTTACCTGCCAGCCGGGTGTGGTCCCCGGGCTGCCAGTGCAAAAAATGCGGGCTGCGCTCCATCATGGCCGCAATGCTCTCGCCCCGGCTCTCGTCAAAGATGGCGGGGTCTGCCACTCCGTGGATCACCCTGCCCCGCAGCAGCGGGTCGTTCTGCTCGGCTTCCCGGATGCGCTTGGCCTGCTCCACCGGGTCGATGCGCAGACCCTCGTTGGGACGTCCGGTGCAGCCGTACAGCTCCTTGATGCGGTACAGCCGCCCCTCCTCGTCCACCGCATACCACCCCACCGAAAAGGGCTTGGAAAAACCGAAGTCGTACCCGCGCCAGATGGGCCAGTGTTTGGGGATGGCAAAGGGTGCGATGACGTGGGTCCAGCGCTGGTCCTGATAGTGCGCCGGGTCGTTGCGCCATTCGGTGAACACCTGCCCGGAAAAGCTGTCCCAGCTGCCGTAGAGCAGCGCCTGCTTTTCCGCCTCCGGCAGGCTGGCAAGGCTTGCCAGATACCCGGGGTCGTTGGCCAGCAGGGCAGGGTTATCGAACACGCTGGACGGGATGAATACCCGCGCCCGCTCCATCTGCTGGTCGGTGCCGTCCGGCAGGCGCACCGTGACGGTTTCCACAATGGGTGTACCGGGCGGGGCGGGGGTGATGAACCGCGCCTTCACCCAGCCGTGGCCGATGCCGCCGGGGTTGGTGGTGGCACGCATATACACCCGGGTGCCCGGCCCGGTGGGGCGGTTGCGGCTCATCATGTAGCTGTACTCGTCCCACTCAAAGTGGGTCAGCTCGTCAAAGCCGATAAAATCGTAGGCTTTGCCCTGATAGTTGGTGCGGTCCTTGGTGTACTGCATGGAGCCAAACCAGATCTTCGCCCCGCTGGGAAAGACCCATACATGGGAGGTAGCGTTGTACTGCGCCTCCGGGAAAGCCCGGCGGTAATACAGTTGGCTCTTATCCACAAGGTCGGAAAGCTGCGGGTAGGTCTTGCGCAGGATCAGCGCCCGGTAATGGGGGATGTGCACCTGCCGCAGCGCTTCGATGAGCAGTGCATCGCTCTTGCCGCCGCCCGCCGCGCCGCCGTACAGCGCCTCCGGCTCCGGTCTGCGCATAAATTCCAGCTGCCGGGGCTGCGGCTTCCACACAATGACTGCCCGCTCGGTTCTGTTCATTCCTTCTCCTCCTGTTCCACCGGCGGCAGCAGCACCACGCCGCACTCTGTTCCTTCCAGCTCTGTGCCCTGATCGTTCAGGGTCTTTACCACACCCGCCAGATCCTTGAGCACGGCGGTAGCCTCCTTCAGCCCCTTCATCATCCCGGGGTCGGGGGTGTTTTCCCGCCGGGCGGCCTTCTGCCGCTCGTTCAGTTCCTTTACCTCCTGCGCCAGCAGGGTGCTCAGGGTATCGGCGGCGCGGTTCAGGCTCTTCAGCCCGGCGGCGGGCTTTGTCTGCCCCATGATGTTCTTCCTCCTTTCGTCCGGTGTCCCGGGCTCTGTACACAGGATATCACCTGCCCGCCGTGCCCGACAGTGTGCACTTTTGCAGGGCCAGTGGGTATTTTCATGCAAGTATTATCCAAATAGTATATTTTATATTTTCAAGGCACAACGCAGCTGCGTCAGATTTATTTTCCCAGCTGGTGCGGCACGCAAAAAACGTCCGCTTGTATTTCGGGTGCTTCCCACAAAAACGTTCGCTGCGTCCCGCACGCCCTATCACTATAAAGGTACAGCGGCGCCGTACCCCAAGGTCGCAGCACCACCCCCACCCGGGGAGCAGAGCTTTTCTCGACCTGTGTTGTTTTTCTCGCTAGGCAAGGCTGTATAAAAGGCATTTTCTTTCCGCTGCGTAGTATCCCTGAAAATATCTTTCAAGAAATGTATCGCCCCTTTTCGCGGTTTTTTAGCAGTCATGCAACATTCAGTCATGTTCAAGCATATTTTTTTACATACCTGCATCATATTTGTATGTTGGTTGCATCGGCATGAAAAATTGTGATAATTCGCGAAAAGATTTTGTAACCTTTGGTCCGCTTTTGTAGAAACATAACAAAACATTTGCACCAATATTGTGAACTTATTCTCTTGCGGAACACCCCCGCACAAGGGTATAATACTGTCAGGGATTGCGGACGCGTGCGACAAATGCGTCTGTGAATATGCTGTGATGCACAAATGAAGGAGATTACTATTATGAAAATGATTTCTCGTCGCGACTTCCTGAAGGCTTCCGCTGTTGTGGGCGCTACCGCTGCTATGACCGCTTGCGGCGGTTCTTCCTCCACCAGCACCGCTGCTTCCAGCGTTGCTTCTTCCACCGCTGCTTCTGCCGCTGCTACCAACGGCTCTGCCAACATCGGCGTCTGCATCTATCAGTTTGCTGATAACTTCATGACCCTGTACCGCGCTGATCTGGAAGGCTACCTGAAGGACATGGGCTACTCCGTCACCATCATGGACGGCAAGAACGACCAGAACACCCAGACCGAGCAGATCAA
>ENA-OQIK01001114-OQIK01001114.1-human-gut-metagenome-genome-assembly--contig:-NODE-1114-length-10708-cov-8.135077_pt1 | contig 10708 bp, 9 predicted proteins | sample MGYA00242578_ERZ504743 | MGnify/ENA primary metagenome ERZ504743 (study PRJEB26092, sample SAMD00036441) | human gut metagenome | host: Homo sapiens | study: EMG produced TPA metagenomics assembly of...
ACCAAAAGAAGCGCTTTTCCACCTTTAACAATTCAATTCTTGAATTCAAGCAATGGCTTCTCGACAATGATTGCCATAATGTCTGCATGGAATCCACAGGTAAATACTGAGTTCCTGTCTTTAATCTTCTGGAAGATGATATCAATGTTGTCATTGCCAATCCTAAATGGGTAAAGGCGGTGAAAGGCAACAAAGATGATACAAAAGATTCTAAATGGATTGGAGATTTGTTCCGCCTTGGACTTGTCAAAGGCAATTATATTACTTGCAAGAAAGTCCGTATTCTTAGGGAATACACTCGCTATCGTTACAAGCTTGTTTCCTGCCGTTCAAGTGAAAAGAATAGATATCAGAATGCTCTTACCGTTTGTAATGTTGCATTAGATTCTGTTGTTTCCGATATCTTTGGGAAGTCATCCACATCCATTATCGACTATCTGCTTGAACAATCGGGTACATCTATTAACCACGAAGAAATCGCATCTAAGCTTCTTAGGAGGCTCAAATCCAAAGAAGATGCTGTCCAGTTTCTCTGTACCATTCCGGGTGTCAAACGTGATAGTGCAATCACTGTCATCTCCGAAATCGGTACTGACATGTCTCAGTTCTCAAGTTCTAAACGTTTGTGTTGCTGGGCTGGTTTAACGCCAGGCAGCAATGAGTCTGCTGGTAAGAAGAAGTCTGTTCGGATTACACGTGCCGGTATCTACCTCAAACCTGCATTAGTACAGTGTGCTCATGCAGCCGTAAAATCTGACAAATCTCCTTACTACAAAAAGAAATATGATTCTCTTGTCAAACGCCGTGGCAAGAAAAGAGCCATTATCGCTATTGCCCGTATGATTCTTACTGCTATCTATCAGATGCTGTCTACTGGTGAGCAGTGAAATCCGAGCGATCTTTACAAAATCGATATGCCTGTAGCTCTTGTTGAAAAACAAAAAGCAAAAGCTATCAAGCAAGCCAAGAAACTATTACAACGAGAGGGATTATTTCCTCCTGATGAACCATTAGCTTCTTGATTTAATTTTCTAACTCTATAACACTTTAAAAAGTTGCCTGCCTTAGACAGCTTATTCAAGTGCGTCAATTTATGGTCTTCCTCTACTTTCTTTCACACTACACTACTGCCTCTTTCCCTCAATTATTAACGATGCTGCATCTATCATTCGTTCTCATAAGTGGGAATCACTGCTCCTTTTGATGCAGATGTCACATTTTTTGCATACTGGTACAAATATCCTTCTACCTTTTGATGACATATGTATTTCTTTTTCCTTCGTTCTTCAAAATCTACATCTATTGCATCAATTTTTCCATTTTCCACATCGACTGATATCATATCCCCATCCTGTAAATATGCAATCGCTCCATCGTCTGCAGCTTCAGGACAAATATGCCCCACAAAGCACCCGTTGTTTGATCCTGAAAATCTGCCATCTGTAATCAGACATACCTTCGATCCCAAGCCTAAGCCAACTAACAGCTTCATAGCTTTATACATTTCCGGCATCCCTGGTCCACCTTTGGGTCCTTCATTTCGAATCACAACAACTTCCCCACCTTGTACTTCTCCATTCCGAATTCCTGTCAACGCCGATTCTTCACTTTCATAAATCTTTGCTTTTCCACAAAAGTGTACTGCCTCTTCTGGAATTGCTGACGGCTTCGTTACCGCACCGTCGGGTGCTATATTTCCATACAGGATCTTAATACCTGCTCGCTTATGTACTGGATTTTGAATTGCATGAATTACTTCCCGAGATCTATTCTCTGCATGCATCAAATTCTCATATAATGTATCTCCTGTACATGTTAATGCATCCACATACAGTTTTTCTTCCATCTCTTTCATCAAAGCCTGTACGCCGCCAGCTTCAAAGAAATCAAACAATGTATATTTTCCAGCCGGAATCATAGCCACCAAATGCTGAATCCCACTGCTGATCGTTTCAAAATCATCTATTGTTAAATTAATTTTTCCGCTATGTGCAATTGCCAGCAAATGCAATACAGCGTTTGTTGACCCTCCCATCGCTGAATTTACCATTATTGCATTTGCCAGCGCCCTTTTTGTAATAATATCCTGAATCCTTATATTCTTATGTACCAAATCAACGATTGCTTTTCCACTATTGTAAGCGGCGGCCATACGTTTACTATATACTGCCGGAATCGTAGCTGAACCTGGCAGCATGATTCCCATAGCTTCTGCAAGGCATCCCATTGTATTTGCTGTACCAAGCATCGCGCAGGATCCAACTGTCGGCATTGCATTATCCTCTATCCACTTAAACTCTTTTTCTGTAATCTTTTCTGCCTGTAAAGCTCCTTCCGACTGCTGAATACAGGAATGGTCGATCCACTCTCCTCCATAGGGATTTCCATCTGCCATATGTCCCGGAAGACTTGGTCCTCCATTAATAAAAATTGCAGGCAAATTTACCCTCATTGCTCCTATCAACATTCCCGGAATAATTTTGTCACAGCTTCCCAGTAATACAATGCCGTCTAAACGATGAGCCTGCACCATTGCCTCCACATCATTTGCAATCATTTCTCTTGCCGGAAGGATATAACGCATGCCCTCGTGTCCCATTGCAATTCCATCACAGGCACCAATTGTTCCAAATTCAATTGGCATCCCCCCTGCCGCCTGAATTCCTTCACGAATTCTTTCTGCCATCTGGCGCAGGACAATATGACCCGGACAAATCGAATTATATGCATTTGCAATCCCAATGATTGGGCGTTTCAGTTCCTCTTCTGCATATCCGTCTGCTTTATATAAAGCTCTTACATTTGCATACCCGGGACCCTGTAAAATTTCATGACTTCTGTAAGACATTTTTTATCACCCTTCCATAAATTATAATCTCTCACAATCTTCATACTGATAAACTTAAAACTTTTATCGTGTTAACTCCAGTTTTTCATAGTCATACAGCCTGCTAAAAAAGGCAGGCTGTATTTCTTATTATTTCTCACATGCAACATATCTAAACTGATAGTTACCAGATCCAATTTCTTTTCTTTCTTGTCCTGGAATCAGCAAAACTGCTTCCGTATTTGGCGGAATTACCACAGACACTAAAATTTCGTCTTCGTTTCTCTCCCAATCTATGCAGACTTCTCCATACGGTGTCTTTACACTGGATGATACAAATCTGAGATCTCCTATCATTGCCGGCTTAATTTCAATTTTCTTGTATGCCGGCTTTAATGGCTTAATTCCAGCCAGCTTTTCGTAAAAGAAGCTGCTTATACTGCCGAACATCGGCTGATTATGATTCGCAGGACACTGATAAAATCCATACTCTTTTTCCCAGTATTCCCATAATGTAGTGGCTCCATTTGTAATCATATATCCATAGCTTGGATACGTTACGCTAGTAATCATATGATAGGCTACTTCACCAAGGCCAAATTCAACAAGTGTTTCAAATAATAATGGTGTCCCAAAAATTCCTGTATCTAAGTTTCCTTCGCACTCCTTGGTAATATGTTTCTCCAAATACTGTTTTACTTCGCAAAGTTCTCTTTCTCTGATAGCACCCAACTTATTCGCAAATGCTTCCGTTCCCTGTGCCCCAATACTGTACCTACCATTTTTAGAATCATAAAACTCGTTTCTAAAGCTAAGCACTGTTTCATTATACTGATTCTGAAAATACTCTGCATCTGCTGACCGGCCAAGCACCTCTGCCAATTCTGTCATAAGTTTCGCATTATATGCATAGAAAAAAGTATTAACAAATCGCGGAGGTATTAAAATTTCTCCAGGTGTCGACCATTCTCCAAGACAGTCCTTATCTGTACCTTCACCCTCAACAATTCCTTTTTCCATTCCGGTCTGCAGGAATTGCATCCAATGAATCATATTATCAAAATACTCTTCTGCACTCTTCGTGTCTCCGTAGTAACGGTACATAAGCCATGTGATAATAATCAAAGCACTGCCCCAGGCCGGACCACCACCGCCGTCCTGACATGGTACTGTGTGTGGCAAAAATCCTGTTGTCTTGTCCTGTGCATCTATAAAGTCATCCATCCAGTCGGAATAGAATTCGTGCATGTCATAGCTATACATCATAGCTTTTGCTGTAATCAATGCATCCCCTCCATACCCCTGCCGTTCTCTGTGAGGAGAATCAAGTGGAATGCCTCCATGTAAACCACTCTCCATCGACCACAGACTTGCTTTCTGAATCTGATTGATCAATGCGTTAGAGCATATAAATTTACCTGACCGTTCGACACCTGCCCGAATATGCACCGCCACAAAGTCTTCCCTCTTTGGGATTCCCGGATATCCCTGTACCTCTACATATCGAAATCCATGCCACGTAAATGCCGGTTCATAATATTCTTCTTTTTTTCCACTTAAAATATAAATATCTTTTTGCTGTTTCCACCCGCTTCCAGTACTATAATAATTTATTTTCCCATCCGGCCATAGTTCTTCACCAAACCGTAACTGAACCTTATCTCCCTCTTTGCCAGATACCCTCATTTTAACCCAGCCAGTCATATTCTGACCAAAATCAATCACATACATTCCGGGCGTTACTTCACTGATCTTCTTTGGAAAAAGTTCGCAAATCTTTTGATCTGACGGAGCTTTCTGTTTGGTTAATTCTCCGCCTGGTTTCTCTGCTTTACCTGCAAATTTCCAATCCAGGTCTTCGAAATCTTTTTCTCGCCAGCCTATACTCTCCTTACGTGCATCATATATTTCTCCAAAATAAATATTATTATAAATTCTAGGGCTTTCATGCCATTTCGTATTTTCATCGCTTATAAATACATCTTTGTCTCCATCTGCATATTCTATTTCAATCTGGAACAAAAGCTTTGGATATCCATACCATAATTTTTTTTCGTTAATTTTATCTTTTTGGTTATACCATCCATTACCAAGCTCAACACCAAAAACATTTTCTCCGTGAACAACCGCAGTTGTTATATCATATGTATGGTAAAAAACTCGTTCCGTATAATGCGTTCGATTCGGCGTGAGAACATCTTCCCCACATTTTTTTCCGTTAAGATAAGCTTCGTAATACCCTAACCCGGAAATATACAACCGCCCGGATTTCGGCTGCTTCTCTATATTGCAGACTTTTCTAAAATAAACCGCTGCTGCCTTCTCTGGCGCACAAATCCACTCTGCTTCCCAATCCGTCTTATTTAATAAACCGGCTTCAAAAAAAGCCTCCTCACTCCATTCAGAAACATTTTCCTTTTCATCCCATATACGAACTTTCCAATAAACCCTCTCTCTGGATGCAAGCTGCTTTCCTTTATACGGAATGTTCACAGATTCGCCGGAATAAACTTTTTCGCTATCCCAGACAAGAACTTCCTTAATATCCGACTCCTTTTTAAATACCTGAATCTGGTAGGCACTCTGTTTGCGGTTTTTTCCATACGCCGTCATTCTCCAGGATAAGCGTGGAGCTACATTGTGAATTCCTATCGGATTTACTTTATAATCGCTACGTAAATCGATTGCCTTAATTTCTTCTTTACTACCCTTCATCTTATCTCCAATCCAGAACAACACCCATTGCCTGCGTGCGATCCTTTAACAGCATCTGATACATCTGCGGTGCCTCTTTATAGCTTACACGATGTGTAATCATTTCTGACATATCTACCTGTTTGTTGTAAATCAACTTAAAAAATGTTTCACTATTTCTTTCACATGTCCACGGATTGTCATAAGTTTTTACCGGTGCCTGTGAAGATGTATGTGCGCCAATAATGTTTACACTTACTGCATTACAACAATCATGAAAATCAATTAAGGTCTTTTTCTTAGGTGAACTCAACATACAAAGCTTTCCCTGCTGGTGCAAAGCTAAAAATTCTTCCGGAATCGCATCTGCATTTCCCGTTGTTTCAATAACAATATCTGCCATATCCCCATATGTATATTCTTTTATAATCGAGATTGGATCTTCTTTTGTGGAGCAAATCGGAATAATTGCCCTCTGATCAGGTAAATGCTTCAGTCTTGCTTCACTCCTGTTTACCACAAAAATTTCTGTACATCCTCCTGCAAGTAAAAACCTGGCCGCCAGTTGACCTACAATACCAGCTCCATATACTACAACCCTGTTTCCTAATTCGATACCAGTTCTTCGAATTCCATTGATCGTTGTTTCTGCAAGTGCAAAAAATGTTGCTTCTTCTGGTTTAATTTCATAATTAATCATACGAAGCTCATTTACATTCACAATGACATACTGTGAATGTCCACTGAAACTTGCTACACGTTTTCCAATTAAATCCTTTGAAACACCTTCACCTACTTCTTCAATAATACCCACATTTGAGTAACCACTCTTTTGCGGATAGTGAATATATTCTGACCATTTTGATTTTTCCGGACATTCCCCAGTCAAGAAAGTTAATTCCGTTCCTGTGCTAATTAAGGTTTGTTCCGTTCGAATCAAAACCTCTGATTTTCCTGGCTTAGGGCAATCAATTTCTTGTATTTCAGCCTTATATGGTTCAGTAAAAATAACAGTATTACTTTTCATTTTCCCTTCCTCCATTCATTAAATTGTTTGTTTTCTGTTTATTTTTTTGTATTTTTTAGTAACTTTATTATACATTTGTTCTTTCTATTTTCTTCTCAGTATTTTTACCTGTTTTGTATATTTTTTTGTCTTTCATAATCTGATATTCTACACATTTAAAAAACTGCATTATTTAAAATACAGTTTTAGACAAAAAACATCATTGCAATTCCTCTTTTATGGGCAGTAAAGTTTTGATTAACCAATAGAAAAAAATCCATCGAGTCATGCATTTATCGAACTCGATGGATTTTTATTCTGATTTTTTATGTTTTTTTGTTAAAGGAACCATGAAGTTATGAAGAAAAAGACTGATCAAAATCTTATAATTCATAAGGCATTTTACAGACTCAATTGGCTTTAGGGAGATATGATACGATGAGAACAATATTTGCAAAATATAACCCGCAATACAACAGCATTGATGTTTATACCCAAAAAAACTCCCGAATTAAACTGAATCATTCCTTTTTTACAGTTTATCCGATCTTCCGGAAGCCCTTCACAATAATCTGCTGATAATTATCCGGCTGCAATCCGTTCTCTCATGATCATATTATTTTTCCGCCTGTGCACATATCATATCCCATGCTTCATCATCAATTTCTTCATTGTGAAACAATTTTCTCCTGTCCTCATCTGTTATTTTTCTAATCACACGACATGGATTTCCGGCTGCAATGGACCAGTCCGGAATGTCTTTTGTTACAACACTTCCTGCACCAATTACCACATTGTCTCCAATATGTACTCCAGGACACACTACTGTATTTCCTCCCAACCATACATTATCCCCGATGGTAACCTCTTTTCCGTATTCAAAAGCAGAATTGCGCGTATCTGGATAAATTGGATGTCCTGCCGTATAAATAGATACATTGGGTGCCATCTGACAGTTATCACCGATTTTTACCTTTGCCACATCTATAATTGTACAGTTATAATTTGCAAAGAAATTTTTACCTACTTCTATATGCGAACCATAATCGCAGTAAAAAGGTGGGTTAATCCATGCACCTTCCGATTTTCCCAAAAGTTCTTTTACTATTTCTGCAATCCCATCAAAATCCGACCGATCTGCAAAATTAAGTTTTTGCAGAATTTTTCTACCTATCCTCTGTTCTTCCATAACCGCTTCATCTGAAATGTAAGCAAGCTGCATATCTCTTCTTTTTTTCATATCCATAATTTAATTCTCCATTTCTGTTAAATTTTTTAACCATTTATATTGTTTATAATGTTTAAATACTGCCGGAAGTTTTACCAGTTCATCCAGATTTAAGACAAAATACACCATCATTACCGGCAATTTAAATACAAATGCTGCGATACATCCCAGTGGAACTGCAAAGCACCACATGGTAACCACATCACATATTAATCCAAATTTTGTATCTCCCCCTGCTGGAAAAATACCACCTATTGTCATAGAATTAATTGATTTTCCTATTACATAATAGCTGCTTATAAACAGCATATTCTTTAAATATCCTGTTGCTATATCAGTCAGATTCGTAAAATGCAGGATTACAGGTGTCGCAAGAAAAATCACTCCAGCCGTCACCACGCCCAAAAATACCGAAGTTTTGCATAAAATATTTCCGTTTTTCTTTGCTTCAGATAAGTTCCCTTTACCAAGCAGATTTCCGACAATAATACTTCCACCATATCCAAAACCGGTACAACCACAGATTAAAAGATTCTTGGTTATATTTGCAATAGAATTGGCTGCGATAGCATCGGAACCAAGATGTCCAAGTATGACAGAATACATCGTAAATCCACCGCCCCAGGCAAGTTCATTAAAAAGTACCGGATAGACATGTTTCCAGAATTTCCTCGTTATATGGACTTCCCTGCTTTTTATGTCTTTTACTCCAATCCAAAATTCCTTTTTCAGGTGCAAAATATAAATCGTAATAACCAGACCAAGTCCATTTGCAATGACAGTAGCCAGTGCCGCACCTGCAATCTCCATTCTTGGAAAGCCCATGTATCCGTAAATCAGAATAACATTCAGAATAACATTCAGTATAATATTAACACAGACAACAACTGCACTTATTATGGTACATCTACCTGCATAACCACAATTTTTCAAGATTCCCTGCAAAACCTGCAGAACCCCTGAAAAGATATAGGATAATCCAATCACTTTCAAATACTTAATACCATAATCAATCAATATAGTATCGTTTGTAAACAGTCGCATGAGCATTTCAGGAATAAAGAATGTTGCAAGCAGAAAGAGAATGGAAATTATGAATACATATCTTAATACAAGTCCTGCTGATGTCCGTAATCCATCAAAATCTCTTTTTCCATAATACTGTGCAACAAACATATTTTCCCCTATTGTAAGTGCTGTTAAAATCAAATTAAAAACAAAGGTGATCTGCGAAGCCAGCGAAATTGCTGACAGAGAGTTCTGATTTAATCCTCCCAACATAAAAGCATCGCATGCACTTACAAGTGCTAACATAAATTGTTGTGCTGTAATGGGCAGAGCAAGTTTCAAAATCTTATTTGTGAATTCGTTTCCCATCTACAATTTTTCCTTTCTGTGCACAATATAAAAATAAACCAATTTTATTGATTTTTATACCATAATCAGCTGTAATAATATAACAAACGTTCGAAAAGGAGATTATTTTGATGGAAGTATGTCCAAGCATTGTTTTAAATTCAGATGCATCTGAAAATGTTGCCTATAACAATCCAGACTTTCCTGCATATATAAAAAAGGGACAGCTTTCACGCTATCCTGATTTTCGTGCAGTCAGTCATTGGCATGACGATCTGGAATTTATTCTGATTTTAGAGGGACAGATGTTTTATGATGTGAATGGTCAGAAGATTTCTTTGCAAGCAGGTGAAGGAATTTTTGTAAACAGCCGCTGCTTTCATTATGGCTATTCCGATACTCATACAGAATGTCTCTTTACCTGTATTATGTTATCTCCGCAGTTGCTTTCTGTAAATACTTATTTTGTGGAAAAATGTCTAAATCCCCTGATACAGAATATTCATTTTCCCTATCAGCCACTGAATCCGTCTATCCTGTGGCAGAATTCTATTCTTCGTGACCTTGAAATGCTTTACAAAAAAAATGTGGATGAAATACAGCCATTTATTACGCTGGAAAAAACCGTTCATATTTTTCGCCTCCTTGCTGAAAATATGAACTATTTTCCAGATTATGATAAAGATACAGAGGATACTCTGGCTCTTACTACAATGATCGGATATGTGCAAAAAAATTATTCCCAAAAAATTATGCTTAAAGATATTTCATCCTCAGGAAATTGCTGCAAGACAAAATGCACTTCCCTTTTTCAGAAATATTTGAATACTTCCCCAATGGTATATCTAAATCGCTATCGTTTGGAAAAATCTGTTTTTCTTCTTCAAAATACTACAATGTCTGTTACTGAGATAGCATATACCTGCGGGTTTTCAAATAGCAGTTATTTTTGTGAACTTTTTCATAAGTATTATAATACCACCCCTGGGAAGTTTCGAAACAGTAATAGATAAGCACTATTCATATTCTTTGGCTTATAATTATAATGGGTATTTTTTAACAGTATCCCTGTTTTTCCAGCCAGTCTTTCACATAACATCGGAATGCGATACTTTCCGCCATCCAACTCTCAGATTTGCCACTCTTCACATTTAATATCACTTATCTGTTCGACTGGAATGACCGTTTGATCCGTCATGATTATAGCATGCTCGTATTCGTCTACCTTTTTTACAACACCAGAACACACAACATAGGAGCCGCCTGCTTTTTTTGCATCGGGAATAAAATAAGTTATCGATACTTTCTGTTCTATACCGATATTATTTCTGATTATATTGATTTTTTCATTCAGCTGAGCAATCGCTTCCTCGCTCAGTTCCAATCTTTCATCGGTTAATCTTGCCGTTTCCTTTATCGCAGCATCATGTCCGGTCAGGGCTGCAAAAGGAGCAAATTGCGCTGCCCGATCCCGAAGTGGCATTTGTGGATGATTCTTAGAGACCGGATGCGGTAAATTAATGATATCGTCATAAGAATTATTTTTCATCCTCTTTCAACTCCTTTACGCCTTATGACCGCCAATCTGTTCATTTCT
>ENA-OQIK01001127-OQIK01001127.1-human-gut-metagenome-genome-assembly--contig:-NODE-1127-length-10580-cov-3.430163_pt1 | contig 10580 bp, 17 predicted proteins | sample MGYA00242578_ERZ504743 | MGnify/ENA primary metagenome ERZ504743 (study PRJEB26092, sample SAMD00036441) | human gut metagenome | host: Homo sapiens | study: EMG produced TPA metagenomics assembly of...
TTTTAGATGGCTTCCTTTCGGGCTGCGTTTGGGCTTTTTTCTTTTAACATGGCCGCCACTAAATCACGCATTTTGCCTTGTATCTCTAAGCCGTCCTCTTCCTTGGCTCTGATAAGCGCCGCTTTTGTACGCTCTACTAATCTGGTTTTTTCATAAGCTGTAAGCTCCTGCGTAAATCCGTTGCCAGCCAATAAGCGCAGCTCATACATTGCCTCGCTCATATCCATAAAGCGGTAAAGCACTTTCTCATACTCCTTATGCCCCCGCTCTAAGTTCAAAATATTTGCCGCATTACGTCTGTGTCCGTCGATTATACGGTATTCCCCGTTTACTCTCGCCAATACTGTAGGCTGTTCCTGTCCTACGTGTAAAAAGCTGTCTGCCAGCTCTTCTATGTTCTCTAATTTCTGGTGCGTATTCTCCTGCGCTGCCTTTACCTCGTAAGGGCTTAAATAAATCTCTTTGTATCCCTCTGTCTGTTCCTGCTGCCCTGCTGCTTTCGTCTTTGCGTTCAGAATGTCGTTAATGCCAAACTTTGCCATATTCTCTACCTCGCTTTCACAATCCTTTGTTTTTTCTTGCACTGTCCCATTACTCCGTTGCACATTTCGCACGTTCTCCAATGCTCGCAAGCGTCGCTTTGCGGACATTTCTTCCCTGCAAATTTACTGCCCCAGTTCCAGCACTCCGTACCGCCAGTCCTGCAGCAATGCCAGTAAACGCATAATCTCTCTTTATGTGCCACGCTTGCTACCTCGCTTTCCCTGTATACGCTGTTACAAATTTCTTGTACCCCTGCGCCGCTCCGCAGCATGGGCTATACTCATAAATCGGCTTACGCATGAAAGTATTTTCTGCTACTTTCTTGGAATACCGAATAATACCCAAAATATTAAAATCTGTCTTTTGTTCCAGCCATTCTACGCCTGCTGCCTCGCCGTCTGTGTTCTGGTATGACGTAATCAGTACGCCTGCCAGCTTTAATGCTGGGTTAAATGCCTTTGCGTCCTCTATCTGCTCTGTCACAATGTCCAGCCCCTCTAAAGCGTCCTCGTCCACCTTTACGGGTACTATTACCTCGTCCGTGATTGCCAGCGCATTTACAACATTAAGCCCAATATCCGGCGGGTTATCAATGATGCAGTAATCATACGCCCGCTCTGTTTCTATGTAGTCAAATTTTGCATACCCGAACCCCAGCACTTTCGCTGTTACCAGCGCTTTGTATCTCTCTATCTGGTTTTCGCTGTCCTCTTTGGTTAAATTCCATGTAGCCCCAAATAGTGACATATTCGCCGTTACAATGTCGATACCCTCATACTCTGTATGCTGTATCAGCTCGTCTGCGTTTTCCCAATCCCCAGCCAGTAGCCTTGTGGCTGGTGCTACGTTCTCTGCATCATATCTGCTGTACGCCTTGCTTAAGTTTCCCTGCTTATCGTTGTCAATCAGCAGCACCTTATAACCTCGCCTGTAAAGCTCATACGCCATGTTTGCCGCTGTAAAGGTCTTGGCTACGTCGCCCTTTAAATTCAAAATGCTTATTGTTTTCATTCTTTGCCTCTCTTTCCTGCGTCGCCTCTAACGCATGGTTACTGTTTCCTGCTCTTTTATAAGCTCGTCTGAATGTAATAAATACTGCTCTATCAGCTGCGCTGCTGGCTGCCAGCCGTAGCAGACGGCGGTATAATAGCCCTGCTGCCGCAGATACTCTAACCACTCTTTCTGTTTCTTGGTCGTCGTGTTCTCGCCTGCCTTAAGCTCTATGTAAAGCCCATGATACCCAGCCCTTGCAGCTGGTAGCATAATATCCGGCACGCCAGCCTTTACGCCCTGCCTCTTAAGCACCGCTGCTGTTGCTTTATCACGTTTGCCGCCGTTTGGCACGTGATACATATATTGCAGTTCCGGCATAAGCCCTGTTCTGTATGCAGCCCAGCTAAATAATGCCTCTTGATGCCCGCTTTCGTCGTCCAGTCTAAAGTTTCTCATTTTCTCGCCTCGCTTTCTGCTTAAATTCTACATACTGGCAAATTCTGAAAAGCAGCCCGTCCTTATGCGGCTTGCTGTTCTCTATCGCCAAAAGCGTTATTGTTTTCTCGCTTTGTAGTCCCACATTTCCCAGTACGTCCCAGCGGCATATATCGTAATGTCTGCACCGCAGGCAGCAGCGCTTACAGTCCTTGCCTTTCTGGAATAACCAGTATTTAATTTTTTCTATCATGTTTTCTGCCCTTTCTGCTGCCGCTGTCTTTCCAGCTCTCCTGCTGCTCAAAAATAGCCGCCGCAATTCTAAATACCAGATATGCTGCCACAATCAGCGCCAGCAGTCCGGCTATTATCAACACTGCTGCAATGGCAATGCCCTTGATTATCTGCATTTCAGCCCCCCCCCCTATCTGCTATTTTTACTAAGGTGTATCTTAAATACCCGTAGCCGTAATACTCTGGGCTATGTACTCCCATGCTCACGCTGTTCTTGTCCACGTAATAGCCCTTTATTGCCTTTGGCTCTTTCTTGAAATACTCACGGTCTGAAATTATGTGATACTCTGGCTCTGGTCTTACTAAATTCTTGCTGCAATTCCAGCGCTTACCCTGTAATGCTCCGTCACTACCCTTTTTGTGCGTTCCTGTGTTCGTGATTAAATAGCTTGCCAGTTCTGCATAGTTGCCGCTGTCGTCCAGAGGGAATACCTTTACTCTGTTATGCCCCTCGTATGCCTTATACCAGCAGCGCTGTAAAATCTCTGTGTCAATTTTATTTACTACAAGGTGGTGATGCCTCGCACCTTTCTTGCCTATCTCCATAACGTGTATGTATTTGAACTCTAACCCTGCTTTTCTGTACTCCTTTCTGCACTCCCTCAAAAATACGTCTATGTCCTGCCGCATCTGCTCCGGCGTTCTGTCCGGCTCTCCTTTCCTGCGGATATAGTCAAGCACTAAATGGTAGTCCCCATAGCCATAGTTTGCATTTATGAGTATCCTTAACTTTCTCTCTGCCTGTCTGGTGTTTACTTTTTCCTGCTCTTCTTTTGTTGGCTTTACCTTATCCCCTCTGCTGATACCTTTCTTTTTGTATCTGCTGGTAAAGTACCTCTCTATCTCTATCGTATTTCCCGCTTTTGTTACCCTCTCTACGTATGGCATATATCTACCTCTCTGTCGGTTCGTTAATACTTTTATCAAGTGTTAAAACGGGCTGCCTGCCCGTTAAATTTCTTGACTTTGCGCCATACATAGCTTATAATTTTTATAGTATTTCAAAGCTGTATAGCTTAGCGCCTATGGTGTTTCCCCACCGTAGGCGCTTTTATTTTTTCATGTTTCCTGCCGCTCTCTTATGCGGCTTAAGGCATACTCATAAGCCCGTCTATATGCAGCTGTGCAAGTGTTGGCGGTACAGCAGTTCTCATACCCCATAAGGCTACATAATCTACGCTCGTAACAATGCTTGCACTCATGCAGCTTTGCGTAGTCGCTCGCTGCCCGCTCCTGCCGCTTTTCCTCATATCGCATATATGCTTTAATCTGGCTCGCATCTATAACCACAATTCCCAGCGTATTTGCTGTATGTATTTCTCTGTCCATTCCCTCTGTTATGCCGTATTTCACGCCCACAATAACAAAATCGCAGCCTTTCAGCAGCGCAAGCCCAGCAGCCATGCCCCTTGCCCGCTCTTCCGGCTTTTTATCGTCCATGCACTGCGTCATATATAAATGCGGCGTAATGGGTGCTAAGCCTGCCTCTAATGCCTGCCGTGTCAGCTGCTGCGCATAATCTATGTTTCTGTCCAGCTCTGCGCCGTCTTTCGCCCTGTATGGGCTGCATATATAAACTTTTTTCATACCTAATTACCCGCTTTCTGTTGTGCCTCTGTCCGTGCCTGTTCATTCCCTGCCAGATATGCCGCTAAATGCATCAGCTCGTCTGCGTCTTTTTCTTCAATAAAATCACAATCCACGCAGCATTTGCAGTACCCCGTAATTTGTAAATATCCGTCGTATACTTCCTGCGGTGTCTTGCACTGCTTTAAATCATTTATCAAAGCTGTAAGCAGCATTATTGCCTTTATGCCTGTCTCGCCACCTTTTCCGTGTATCCCTACTGTAATCTGCCGCATTTTTGTTACGCCGTCTGCTCCTAAAATTGTTTTACTCTTCATTCTGTACCTCGCTTTCTTCCTTAAACCCAGCCAAAAGCATAGTCATTGCATCTATCGCCGTATCAAAATGTTTTCCCAGCTCCGCTGCGTCAGTAAGCCCCTGCTTTGTGTTTCTTCCATTCCCTTTCATTACTTGCGTTTGCAAAATAGGTTTTAGCTGACTAAGCCCAGCTATGCTGTTCTCTAACTCTTCCTCACTCACGCAGATTTTTACATAGCCCTTACCAATGCGTTCAACGCTCATTTTCTGCCTCTTCCTTTCTTCTAATCAGCCGTACCGATACCTCATAAGCTGTACGCTGTTCTCTTTCTCCTGTGGCTGCATCAAGTACCTTTTCATACTGGCGGCTCTGATACCGTCCCAGCAGCTCTACAGTGTCGCCCTGCTGCCACTGCTCCGCCTCGTCTGCCTGTTCCTGCCAGCAGATGCACGGTAAATAGCAGCTGCCGCCTGTAAGCTCATTTCTTACTTTTACCGTAATATCAGTAATACGCTTGCCTCTTGGCGTTTCTCTGTGTGTTGGTTTATTCGCTATAACGCCTCTTATTGCTACCTCGTCCTGCTCTACTGCCTTTTCTGATACCGCCACGAAATCTGCCAGAATATATACCAGCAGTCTACCGCTCTGGAAGTCCTTAAGTGTCTGCGCCTTGCCTGTCAGTAAAAGCCTGCTGCCCTCTACAAATTCCTGCATAACGTCAAATTCTATACCGTTGCAAGCCTTGTATGGTACGTCCTCTGCAAATACTACCGTTACCTCGTCCGGCACGCCGCTTGGTCTTACTGTTTCCAGCTTTGCCATATAACCACAAAACGGCAGCCCGCATAGCTGCTTAATTTCCTTAATCTGTGTAAGCGTTCCTACCAGTCCCGCTGCATTTTCCTTGATACCGCCACCTGTAAGCTCGTCCATGATTGCAGTATCTAAATCCCGTAAAAAATCCGGCTTTTTCTTTGTCATACTTCCTGTCCTTTCCTTTCCTGTATGTATATGGTGTAGTAAAGTGACATCTGCAAATCACTAAACTTATACTGTGCTGTCTGGTCTGGCTCTAATGGTTTCATAAGCCCCAGCTCTTTCCAGCGTTTGTGCGTTATCTCCGGCACTGCCCTAAACTTCTTTACCTCATGCTCTCTGTATTTTCGGTATTCCTCGCTTATCTCATGGTCTGCAAACGGTTTGAACGCTGCCAGATACCCTACGTAAACCTCTGCTTTTCCCTCGATAATGCGCAGGCGGTCTGAACTCTCCAGCGTGCCTATAAATTCCTCTACTGTCACTGTCTGCCTCTCCTATTTCTCCGGCATTTCGTACAGCCTCGGTATTACTGCTGCAAACGGCTGTACGTCCATGCCGCCCCTTACTATAGCTGCACCGCCAGCCGTAAACAGATAGCTTACGCACGCTTTCTGTATCTCGTCCAGAACCTCTAAGCAGCGCTCTTTTGTGGCATACTCTCCGATTTCCTCTAAACACCCGTCACTTATGCAAATTACGTGGCGCTTTTTGTCTGCCTCTGCGCCGCCTCTCTTTTTCTTTATGTCCTCGTACTCTCCATACTCTACGCAGGCGTAATTACCGCCCGGTCTATACAGCTTTTCTTTATTCTGGCTGCGTATGTAAACCTCACTCATAAATTGCCTCTCTTTCTTCTCTTTTCTGTCGCAAAAAGTATTACTTATTCCTGAATAGGTAATACTTTTGTACGTGTTAAGGTAATACTTTTGTTTTCAACCTTAAATATTCCTCTGCCATATTGCGCACCTTATCAGAAAAACTACGCCCTTTTACGCTTTCTATAATCTCCTGCGTTTCCTTATCAATTTTTATGCTTTTCTGGATATTTGCGCCTATATGTTGGCTTTTTCCGTTTTTGAATGTATACATGCTTATACCTCACTTTCTGCCGTTTCTCCCAGTAGTATTTTTCTAAACATACTCTCAAAAATCGGTACTGGTATGCTGTTGCCTGCCTGCTTATACAGTGGCATTGTGTAACGCCCTACTCTTTTATGCACTGCTGCCGCCGCCTCATAGTCTGCATCTGTATAGCCTTGCAAGCGCCAGCACTCACGCTCTGTAAGGTATCTGTAGCGCCCGCCGCCCATGTCTATTACCTGTGCTGGCGTTCTGTCCTGCCTTGCGGTAATTGTAAAAGCACAATCCTCTATTACCGTTGCCCGTCGTATTCCTTTCTTTCCGATTGCCTCTAAAACGCTTGGCTGTGTTACGTCATACTCTGGCGGCGCATCTCGTAGCAGAAAGTCGTTTATATCTTTCATGGGCGTTTTTATCAAATCATCAAAAGAAAATTTTTCTTTTCCCAGTACAGATACTGTAAAAACTCTTTCCCTTGCTTGCGGTAAACCAAACTCTCTTGCGTCCAGTATTTCAAAATTGCTGCTATATCCCAGCCGTTCCATTTCTGATAAATACAAGTTGAAATTTACCCGCATATAGCGGCTTAATACATTTTTGACATTCTCCCATATTACGTACTTTGGTTTCCATTCTCCCATCTGTTCTATAATATGAATTGTTTCCCACATAAGGCTTGAACGTTTCCCGCTAACTTTGTCTGCTCCCTTGCCTCTGTTTATCCGTCCTGCCTCTGCCGTCGCTTTTCCTTGGTGTCCTGCTATGCTAAAATCTTGGCAAGGGCTACCGTGTATTAAAATATCTGGTTTTAAATTCCAGCCTACAACGCTCTGCGTTTTATATGGCAGTTCGTCCGCAAACATTGCGTTATAAGAACGTACTGCCTTTTCGTCTATCTCTACATAATCAATGGCTTTTACTGGTATGCCGATATTGCGCAATGCGCAACGTGGGCTACCTATCCCGCCGAACAATTCTAAAATCTGTATCATGGTTCTTTTTCCTCTCTTTTGTCGTAAAATAATAATCATTCATAATCAGCATTTCCTTACTGATAAGGCACGTAAGCCCCAGCGGTACTGTAATAAATGCTATTGTTATGTCGCCCTCTGTCGCCCATACTGCCAGCACGGTAATTGCAAGCATTGCAAGCCCGCAGGCTTTCTGTTTAATGAAATACCAGCGGCGGGCTTTCTTTTCCTGTTCCCACTGCTGCCGCTGTCTCTTTTTTTTGCGCATATCTTCCACAGCATCTGTATAGCCTCTCTGGTATGCGTCCTCTAATATCAATGCCTCTGCTGCCATTCTTTGCCTCTCTTCCTTTCGGCGGCGCTCTCTGTCTTTCCATTTGTGCCGCTCTCCTGCTCTGGCGTTTCTATTTACCGTGTGGGCTGCTTTTCGCATTAAAAAGCCGCTGAAAACCTGTTAAACGTCTACATACTTTCTGGCTGGTATGACCGCCGCTATTTTTTCACGGTATCCAGATTGCAGCTATTCGCCTGCTGCCCTCTGTTGCAGGCTCGCCATGCCTGCTACACAATGCGCCGTGTGGGACTTGAACCCACGACTTGCCGCTTATGAGGCGGCTGCTCTAACCAACTGAACTAACGGCACTCGTGGCGGCTGCTGCCGCCTACTCATTAAATAAAAATCCTTTTTCTATTAAAAACCTTATCCAATCGCAGCCCGTTACGTCGTCCCGCTCAATGAATTTGTAAAAGTCCTCTGCGTCCACTATTCCGTATTTCTTCAAAATGTTTTTTGCGTTATTTATTGCTGGTGTCGCAAAAACACAATCTGCATAAAATGTATCTTTAGCCGTTTTGTAGTTGTTTCTTTCTGTCGGTATCATCATTTCCACCGTAACTACATTCTTTTTACTTTTTCTTCCTATGCCTTTTCTTATTACTACCGCCTCGCTGAATAACCAGCCATTCCAGCCCCGGCGCATAGGCGCAAACTGTGTACGTGGTACTTGTATTAAATCCCCTACTTGTAATTTGTTAAAATCTACTGCTTTCATGTTTTCCCTTTCTTTCGTTTTTGCTGGTTTATAATGCCTGCTGCCCTGCTGCCGCTGTGTACGTTTTCAGTGTGGCGTTGCAGCGTTTGAACTCTCTATAAATTGTGTCCCTATGTGTTCCCAGCACCTCTGCAATATCGCTTACACTGCTGCCCTGCTTACTCATAGCCTCTATGGTCTGCCTGTCCTCGTAATGCAGACGCTTGTACTTTCGTTTCGCCATGTTCTATGCTCCTTTCCGTCCTCATTTGCTTTTATGGTAAAAAAATAAGCGTGTCAGAGTTTTTACGCTCTGCACGCTCTTCTTTTCTGCTGTTTCCTATAAAAAAAGAAAATCGGCAGAGGCTTTATAACCTCTTGTCGATTTTCATTCTAAAACTTATCTATTTTTTCAAAAACTTTTTCAGGTTCTTTTTCAGACCCTTCTAAACATTCAAAAATGCCCTGGCAATGACCAGATCTTCCGGTGTGGTTATCTTTATATTATTATAGCTTCCCTCTACCATATAAACAGGAACCCCCATCTGTTTTTCAACTACCATGGCATCATCTGTGATATGGCTGCAGTCCTCCTTTAGCTGACGTTCAAAGGCCTCTACAATAAGAGACAGCTCAAAAGTCTGGGGAGTCTGGGCCTGCCATACAAGAGAGCGGTCCGGGCTTTCTTTGATCTGCTTTTCTTTGTTGATAAGCTTTATGGTATCTTTTACCGGCATACCAACAACACAGGCTTTTTGTACCTGCACCTGCTCGTATACCCGTTTCAGGATCTCATCTGTAATAAAAGGTCTTGCACCGTCATGGATCATCACAAAGCCAGACTGTCCCCGTTCTTTTAAAATGCACAGCGCCTTCCATACACTCTCATAGCGTTCTTTTCCGCCTGGAGCTACAGCTGACACTTTCTTTATACCATATTTCTCACAGATCTCTTTTTTACAGTACTCTACGTGGTCTTTATCTGTCATAAGCAGGATATCATCCACTACCGCTGACTGTTCAAAGACTTCCAGTGCATATACAAGAATAGGCTTACCCTGTAATTCCAGATACTGTTTTGCTGTCTGTGTTCCCATACGGGTGCCTCTGCCTGCTGCAAGGACGACCGCTGTGCAATGTTCTTTCATTCCTTCTTACCCCTGTTTCCCTGTTATCTTTCCCCTAATTTTAAATTTGGAACTGCATTTAAGTCCCATCCGGAGCGATTTCCCTTTTTATACTCATAGTAAGCCGCTGCACCGATCATGGCTGCATTATCGGTACAAAAAATAGGAGATGGATGATAAAATGTAATACCGTTCTTATCGCAGGCTTCTTTCATAGCTGCACGAAGAGCGCTGTTGGAAGCCACTCCGCCTGCAATAGCCAGCTTCTTATAGCCATATTCTTTAGCTGCAGTAATAGCCCTGCTTACAAGGACATCTACCACTGCATTCTGGAAAGAGGCTACCAGATCCGGCACATAGATCTCTTCTCCTGTCATTTTTGCATGGTTAATATAGTTCAGCACTGCAGATTTTAAGCCGCTGAAACTGAAATCATAAGGAGAGTCTGCTACTTTTGCCCGCGGAAATTCCATAGCATGTGGATTTCCCTCTTTTGCTGCCTTATCTACCTTTGGACCACCTGGATAGCCTAAGCCTACTGCTCTTGCTACTTTATCAAAAGCTTCACCTGCAGCATCATCCCTGGTCCTTCCAATAATCTCAAACTCTCCGTAATCTTTTACGATCACAAGATGGGTATGTCCACCAGATACGATCAGGCACACAAAAGGCGGCTCCAGATCCGGATTTTCAATAAAATTGGCAGATACATGGCCCTCAATATGATGAACGCCGATCAATGGCTTATGGGCAGCATAAGCAATGGCCTTTGCCTCTGCCACGCCTACTAATAATGCGCCTACCAATCCCGGTCCATAGGTAACACCGATAGCTGTAATGTCCTCAAGAGTCACATTTGCCTCTGTCAGCGCCCTCTCTATTACATAGTTGATCGCCTTTATATGCTCTCTGGAAGCGATCTCCGGCACTACGCCTCCATATACCGTATGGGTCGCGATCTGGGATGAGATCACATTTGACAGTACTGTACGTCCATTTTTCACAACGGAAGCTGCTGTTTCATCACAGGAGCTTTCAATTGCCAGTATTAAAACATCTTCTGATGCAGTTGTATTCATATTTCCACCTTATCCTTTATATGTGCTCTTGGAATATGTCCTCTCCGGGCACCTGTTACTCCTCGTCAAACTCCAGTTCCACAGTCCAGCCATCTCTGGCAGCCTTTGCCCTTGGAAAGATCTGTTTTACTTCCTCCATATATTCTTCCGGTCTTGTAAGAGACGGGCTGTAATGAGTCAGCCACATCTGTGCAGGCTGAGCCTCTTTTGCCAGGTTTGCAGCCTCATAAAAGGTCATATGCTTATATTCCCTTGCTTTTGCTGCCTTTTCCTTTTCACCGTGCATGCCTTCACAGATAAAAAGATCTGCGTCTTTTGCATAC
>ENA-OQIK01001129-OQIK01001129.1-human-gut-metagenome-genome-assembly--contig:-NODE-1129-length-10570-cov-3.036977_pt1 | contig 10570 bp, 9 predicted proteins | sample MGYA00242578_ERZ504743 | MGnify/ENA primary metagenome ERZ504743 (study PRJEB26092, sample SAMD00036441) | human gut metagenome | host: Homo sapiens | study: EMG produced TPA metagenomics assembly of...
GGTGGTATCAAAGAGGTCGTGGAGTATCTGAACAAGAGTAAAGAAGCTCTGTATGAAAATGTCATTTACTGCGAGGGTGAGCGTGATGGTGTTTATGTAGAAGTTGCAATGCAGCACAATGATTCTTATAACGAGTCAACGTTCAGTTTTGTAAATAATATTACGACACCGGAAGGTGGTACGCATCTGGCCGGTTTCAGAAATGCCCTGACAAAGACATTTAACTCTTATGCAAAGGCAAACAAACTGGTGAAGGAAAATGAAGCAGCACTTTCCGGTGAAGATATCCGTGAGGGTCTCACTGCTATCATCAGTGTCAAAATCGCTGAGCCTCAGTTTGAGGGACAGACAAAGCAGAAGCTTGGAAACAGCGAAGCACGTGGTGCAGTGGACAGCGTAGTAAGTGAGCAGCTGACTTATTTCCTGGAGCAGAATCCGACTGTTGCAAAGACCATCTGCGAGAAATCCCTGCTGGCACAGCGTGCCCGTGAGGCAGCCCGTAAAGCCCGTGATCTGACCAGAAGAAAAACCGCATTGGAGGGAATGTCCCTTCCCGGAAAACTGGCAGACTGTTCCGATAAAGATCCGAAAAACTGTGAAATCTATATCGTAGAGGGTGATTCCGCCGGCGGCTCTGCCAAGACCGCAAGAAGCCGTGCGACACAGGCAATCCTTCCACTGCGTGGAAAAATTCTGAACGTAGAGAAAGCGAGATTGGATAAAATCTATGGAAATGCCGAGATCAAAGCCATGATCACTGCTTTCGGAACGGGTATCCATGAAGACTTCGATATCACAAAACTGCGTTACCACAAGATCATTATCATGACCGATGCCGATGTGGATGGTGCGCATATCAGTACCTTACTGCTGACGTTCCTGTATCGTTTTATGCCGGAACTGATCAAACAGGGTTATGTATATCTGGCACAGCCGCCATTATACAAACTGGAGAAAAACAAAAAAGTATGGTACGCATACAGTGATGAACAGTTGAATGCTATTCTGGCAGAAGTAGGCCGTGATTCCAGTAACAAGATCCAGCGATACAAAGGACTGGGCGAGATGGATGCGGAACAGCTCTGGGAGACGACTATGGATCCGGAGAAACGAATCCTGCGTCGTGTCACCATGGACGAGGCAGCAACCGCAGAGATCGACCTGACCTTCACAACCCTGATGGGAGATAAAGTAGAGCCGCGTCGTGACTTCATCGAAGCCAATGCGAAATACGTTGAAAACCTAGATGTATAGCAAAGAGAGGAATATAAATGGACGACAAGATATTTGATCAGATTCATGACGTGGATCTGAAAAAAACCATGGAGAAATCCTACATTGATTATGCCATGAGCGTAATCGCATCCAGAGCACTTCCGGATGTCAGAGACGGATTGAAACCGGTACAGCGCCGAGTTCTCTATTCCATGATCGAATTGAACAACGGACCGGATAAACCGCATCGTAAATGTGCGCGTATTGTCGGTGATACAATGGGTAAATATCATCCACACGGGGACAGCTCCATCTATGGTGCCCTGGTAAACATGGCGCAGGACTGGTCCACACGTTATCCGCTGGTGGATGGTCACGGAAACTTTGGTTCTGTGGACGGTGACGGCGCAGCTGCCATGCGTTACACAGAGGCGCGTCTGAGTAAGATTTCCATGGAAATGCTGGCAGATATCAACAAGAACACCGTTGATTTCCAGCCAAACTTTGATGAGACAGAAAAGGAACCGGTGGTACTTCCATCCAGATACCCGAACCTTCTGGTAAATGGAACGACAGGTATTGCTGTAGGTATGGCAACAAATATTCCGCCACATAACCTGCGCGAAGTTATCAACGCTGTGGTAAAGATTATCGACAATCGTGTGGAAGAGGACAGAGATACTACCATTGAAGAGATTCTGGAAGTGGTCAAAGGACCGGATTTCCCAACCGGAGGTATGATCCTTGGTACCGCAGGTATCGAGGAAGCTTATCGCACCGGACGAGGTAAAATCCGTGTGCGTGCCGTGACAGATATTGAGCCGATGCAGAATGGCAAAAACCGTATCGTTGTTACAGAACTTCCATATATGGTAAACAAAGCCCGTTTGATTGAAAAAATCGCTGAGCTGGTGAAAGATAAACGTGTGGATGGTATTACAGATCTCCGTGATGAGTCTGACCGCCAGGGTATGCGTGTATGTATCGAACTGAGGAAAGATGTCAACCCGAATGTTATCTTAAATCAGTTATTTAAGCATACACAGCTGCAGGATACCTTTGGTGTTATTATGCTGGCGCTGGTCAACAATGAACCGAAAGTACTCAACCTGCTTGATATGCTGAAACATTACCTGAGACATCAGGAGGATGTCGTAACCAGACGTACCAAATACGAATTAAACAAAGCAGAAGAGCGTGCCCATATTTTACAGGGCTTACTGATCGCGCTGGACAACATCGATGAGGTGATTGCCATCATCCGTGGAAGCCGCACGACACAGGAATCAAAAACAAAATTAATGGAGCGTTTCGGTCTGACCGATGCACAGTCTCAGGCAATCGTAGATATGCGACTGAGAGCGCTGACCGGTCTGGAACGCGAGAAACTGGAAGCAGAATACAAAGATCTGATGGCACGTATTGCCGAGTTAAAAGCAATCCTGGCAGATGAGAAAAAACTGCTTGGTGTCATCAAAGAAGAAATCATGGTCATCAGTGCAAAATATGGTGATGACAGACGTACTTCCATCGGATACGATGAGTATGACATCTCCATGGAAGATCTGATCCCGGTGACAAATACAGTCATTGCCATGACAAAACTTGGTTATATCAAACGTATGAGTGCGGATAACTTCCGTGCGCAGCATCGTGGCGGTCGTGGTATCAAAGGTATGGAGACGATCGATGATGATTATATCGAGGAGCTGTTTATGACAACTTCCCACCATTATCTGATGTTCTTTACAAATACCGGAAAAGTATATCGTATGAAGGCTTATGAGATTCCGGAAGCGAGCAGAACAGCCCGTGGAACAGCCATCATCAACCTGCTGCAGCTGACACCGGGTGAGAAGATCACTGCCGTTATCCCGATCAAGGATTACCGAGATGGCTGGTATCTGTTTATGGCTACCAAGAAAGGTATCGTTAAGAAAACAGCCATTACAGACTATGCAAATGTCAGAAAGACAGGTCTGGCAGCCATTACATTGCGTGAAGACGACGAACTGATCGAAGTTAAATTTACCGATGATTCACAGGATATTTTCCTTGTGACAAAATATGGTCAGTGTATCCGTTTCCATGAGACCGATGTAAGAAGTACCGGTCGTGTATCCATGGGTGTCATCGGTATGAGTCTGGCAGACGGTGATGAAGTAGTTGGCATGCAGCTCAATACGCAGGGTGAGCATTTGCTGATCGTATCCGAGCGAGGACTTGGAAAACGTACTTCCATCGATGAATTTACTGCTCAGAACCGTGGCGGTAAAGGTGTAAAATGCTACAAGATCACAGAGAAGACCGGAAACCTGGTTGGTGTGAAAGCCGTAAATGATGACAATGAGATCATGATCATCAATACAGAAGGTATTATCATCCGTATGAAAGTCAGCGATATTTCTATCCTTGGCCGTGTCACATCAGGTGTGAAACTGATCAACATGGAAAATGATGTTACGGTGGCAAGCATCACAAAAGTCAAAGAGGATGAGACATTAGAAGGCGAAGAAGCTGCAGAGGATGCGGAAGAAACCGACGCAGAGACTGCGACAGAGGCAGCAGCCGATGAGCAAAAATAATTTGCCCGGGGAAGCATTTTCAGACAGAGAGAATGCGGAAACATATGAACAGTTAGATCTGTCAGAGCTGATCTATGGCATGCCCATGGGCGAAGCAGATTTTATGCTGAATGAGGCGCAGGAGATCCAGTACAATGAAACGTGTCAGGAGTGCAGACAGGATTGCAAGCAGAGCTTTCGTTGTCAGGTAGTGGAATGCCCGAAATTCAGAGTGAGAAGAAGCAGGAAGAAGAAGTAAGTTTACAAACATAAGAAATCACATATCTGCTATGTGATGTGCGGCTTGTGACAGAAATGAAAGTATTCTTTGACTGTGTGCTTTAGCACAGAAAAACTTAGGCTTAGAATCCTTGTTTCCACTGATAAAACAAACTAAAATGGCGTTAACCAAAAAAGATGAAGGAAGCGCAAAGGAGCCAACACCGGAAGGGTTGGCTCCTTTTTGACCATAAGCATCCCCCTTACCCACCGCTTAGTGCTCTACGCACTTGAAGCGGGGGAATGCTTATTCTGCGTTCAAACTCCGGGTGGTTTTTGTATATAAAAAAATTTTTGCTTAATAAAAGAGATAGTGCTATGATAGGCAAGGAAAAAATCAAAGACATTACAATTTCTGAAAAAGAAAGGCAACTACAATGAAACAAAAAGTAACAAAAGACAATTGGGAAGCTTTGATTCACTGGAATTTTGCCCTTGTGGGTGGATTTCTTGGAGCCTACGCGATTTTACTACATATGGGAAACTTTGGTTCGGCACAGACCGGAAATATCATGGAAATGGCAGCGTCGCTGGTATCGGGTGAGTGGTACGATGTGCTGTTACGGTTCCTTGCATTACCGCTTTTTGGTGGAGGAGTGGTGATTTCGTACCTGTTGACGAACTATACGAACATAAATATGCGTAAACTGGCAATTGTGGTGGATGCAGCAGGATTAGTGGCATCCTCATTACTGCCGTTACAACCGGTGCTTGTTGGACTGTATCCGATCTTTTTCTGTTCTGCATTTCAGTGGGGCGTATATTCATCGGCAAACGGATACAACAGTGCAACCATCTTTTCAAGTAACAATTTCAAACAGGCAGTGCTTGGATGGACACAGTATTTTCTGACAAAAGATCCGGAATTTAAGAAAAAGGGTATTTTGTATACCAATACGGTACTCTCCTTTTTTATCGGAGCATGTTATGGTGCGGTAGCAGTCAATACCTTTGCGGTGCGCGCGGCATACCTTGGCTTTGTGCCGCTGGCAACCGGATGGATTCTGGTAGTAAAACACAGCATGGTCCTTGAAGCGGAACGTCCTCAGGAAATTGCGAAAGAGGCGGAAACAGAACTGGAAGATGCACAGCGTCTGGAGACAGAACAGAAGTAAAACACGAAATCAAAAAGTACAATTTGTGTTAATTTTCAGATGATGATATACTCAGATATAAGAGAACGTCCGCTTCTATAAAAGACGTAGCATGCGGGAAAAAGAGGATATAAGGTCGAATTGAAAAATAACGGGTGAAAAACAGCAGTTTTTACTGCTGATTATTAAGGGGGTAACTATCTATGGAGAACAAAGTAACATTTCGAAATGCGGAGAGAAAAGACACGGGGTTGATTTTGCAATTTGTCAAAGAACTGGCAGCTTACGAGGATATGTCGGATGACGTGATTGCAGACGAAAGTATCCTGGAGACATGGATTTTTGACAAGCAGAAAGCGGAGGTGATTTTTGCTGTTGTGGACGGGACGGAAGTCGGTTTTGCACTGTTCTTCCATAACTTTTCTACCTTTCTTGGACGGGCAGGCCTTTATTTGGAGGACTTGTTTGTAATGCCGGAATATCGTGGAAAAGGATACGGAAAAGCACTTTTGAAAAAACTGGCATCCATTGCAGTGGAACGTGGCTGCGGACGTTTTGAATGGGTCTGTCTCGACTGGAACAAGCCAAGTATCGATTTTTATCTTTCTCTTGGTGCTGAACCACAGGCAGACTGGACCATTTACCGCATGAGTGGCGATACTCTGACCAAATTTGCCGAATGATACGGCATGTGCCTTCGTCAGAGGTGCATAGAAGAATAATTATAAGATTACAGTGTGAAAAGCACGGAGCATTCCGTGGAATCAGGATTTGGGCGTTTTGACACCCTATCATTATAAGAAATCCGAAAAACGGATCAGGATGCCGGAATCCAGTTTTCGTAAGGAAGCATGTGTCCAAGATGCTCCATGACTTTGTGCTGGGAAGCGTAGAACTTTGTGAGACAGAGCTTCGCTTCCAGTTCGTCGCCGGTAAGCGGATTGGTGAGATATTGCTGATTTTTGGTTTTTTCCATATTTTTCGCTTTGACATAAGTTCCGAAGTAATACAGATGATCTGTCAGACCTGCCTTTTTCGCAGCGGCAGTGGTGATGGCACTTGTCATCTGGTGATGGATATGGCCATATTCGCCCTTGGAATTGTGGGTTGCGATGGTGGCCCAGTCTTTCTGTGCAACGATGGTGTCGATGCTCTGTTGGATTTCTTCCCGGCAGCTTTTCCAGTTGTTGCGTTTGCCATGGGTTTTATCCGGAAAGGATAGCATAAGACCGATAGAATCCGTCTGTTTCATGACAGCGGCAAACTCTTTTCTGCGGGTGCGGTTGTTTCCGTTTGTAATGCAGACTACGACATATTTGCCTTTTAGCAGATGCTCCCCACCCCAGATTGTTTCGTCATCGGGATGTGCAACAACCATCAGAGAATCATAATCGTCCAGTGCATGTTCCGGAAGCATCTGTATATTTTCTATCCTCTGAGTAGTATCGCCGGAAAAATACCAGATATTTTCTGCATCAGAAACATGATAAAACAACAGTTTTCCGCCGAGAAAAAGAGCTGCAATGAGGAAAATGCAGATCAGCAGACCGGTAAGTGTTTTCTTTTTGGTGTTTTTCATGTGCATAATCGTATACGTCCTTTGTTTTCTGTAAAAAAATCTCATTGTTATAATTCTTAGTATAACAATGAGATCTTAAAAATATATGAAGTTTCTTATAAATACTCTTAATTTAAATACGCTTAGCGATGTAACTGTTTTTAATTATGAATCATTATGGCATCCGGCAGGACGTTATCTGTGAAAAATATCTTTGCCATATTTTGTTACTTCATCGATGTAGATACCGAACGTTTCTTTGTTTGTCGGGATATAGTAAGGGATATAACGTCCTTTTCCAACATACGTGTCCATGGCACGGCGCACTTCCGCACGGATGACATCCTCATCGGTACCTTTCTGATCAATCATCTGATTATCGATGCCGCCCATAAGGGTGATCTTGTCACCACATGTCTTCAGACTGCCTTCGATATCATTACAAAGCATAACCGGCTCCAGGGCATCGATACCGATTTCAGCCAGTTCCGGAATGATCTTGTCGACATTACCACAGGAGTGATGGATGTAGAGCATGCCGTGATCGTGGATACGTTTTACGTATTTTTCTTCGTTTGGTTTTATGAATTCGCGCCAGATTTCCGGGGAGAAGAACAGATTTTTATTTGTTCCCCAGTCGTCATGCATATGAATAACATCCGGTTTCAGATATTTGTAAGCAAGGTCAATACATTTTAATTTATATTCACACATAGCATCAAAAAACTCATGTACTTCGTCCGGATATTCATAGAAAGCACAAAGTGCATTTTCCATACCGATGAGCTGATTCATACGTTCAAACTGTCCGGAAAGAATCAGACAGGAAACCACATCAGTCTCCGGATTTACGTGCATACCGCCGCACATTGCCTGGAAGATCTGCTCGATCGGCATGAAATCCAGTGGCGGGAATTTGACTTTTTCTTTCCATTCATCCATATCGTCAAACAGTTTAAAATCTTTGGCGACCATGTTTCCGTCAATGATAGGATCAGGTCCCTGATTGGTCCATAGAACGCCCCAGGCATCCGGGCCGGTTCCGTAAGGATCGAATTTATCTCCAAGTTCGATGTATCGGTCTCCCGGGAAAACCACATCTTTCATGGTAGAATATACTTCCGGGATAAAATCTGCTTTTTCACCTTTTAACAGTGCCAGCAGTGCTTCTTTGTTTGTTTGCATGTTTCCTTCTCCTTCAAATTAGATTCAAGTCGAACGCATGTGAGACTTGGTGTGTGATTCTGAGATGAAATATCATTCAGTGAACCATCGGTTACGTTGCATCTATTATAACAATTACGGACCGGGAAGAAAAATAATGATTTGTTTACCTATCATATGATTTATGGTATGATAAACCCTGAAATGTTAAGGACTTATGGGGAAATAAGGAGAAGGCAACAGATGAATGACCGGCAGATTGCATGTTTTTTAGAAGCTGTGAAAGAACGGAATTTTACAAAGGTAGCAGAAAAATTGTATCTGACACAGCCGGGGGTCAGCAGAATGATCGCTACGCTGGAGAAGGAATTAAATACAAAGCTGTTTGCGCGTTCCGCACATAAGACGCTGGAGCTGACAGAGAGCGGAAAATTATATTACGAAATGTTTGAAAAATGCAGACGGGAGTTTGAAGAGACAAAGAGGAAGAGTGAACTGATCCAGCGTGAAAATACCGATATCACGACGCTGAAGTTCGGATATGTGCGGGGGTGGAGTATAACAGGATTTTATCCGCTGATGCTGGATGCACTGCAGGAGGAGTTTCCATATCTGAACGTGGATCTGGAAAGCCATTCTTATGAGCGGCTGTATGATCTGCTTTACAGTGGAAATCTCGATTTTATTCTGACCATGAATTTCCCGGAGATGGAGAAATTGCACAGTGATCTGGAAGTAATGGAAATCTGCCAGGTACCGCAGGCGGTGATTTATCCAAAAGAGTTTGGAACAAAAAAGGATATTGCGGATTTTCAGGATTCTGTTTTTTATCTGTCAGCGGATGCACCGGTGGAATATTCCAGGGCAAATCTGGAACAGATCTGTGTGCAGAAAGAATTTATTCCTAAGACAAAAGTGGTGCCAAATCATGCCACGCTATTGTCACTGATGGATCGGGAGGACAGTGCGGCAATTATGGATCTGTGGTGTCAGCCAATTTATGACAAAAAATTCAAATATGTGCGCTTGGAAGCATCGGTTCCGATCGTTGGAGCGTTCCGAAAAAACTGTGCCCATGCAAAAATTATCCGGATGTTGTATGAGACGCTGGCGGAACGCTACGGGGAGGAAGTCATGATCATTATTCGAAAATGACGAGGGCATTCTTGAAAAAGCGTATGAGAAGAGCAAATTTTTCGTTTGTTCTTCTTTTTTTATAATAAATCGTGCAAAATATATGATATTTCATATTTTTTATAAAAAAAAGGCGTGACTAACTCAAGGAAATGTAGTAGAATGGCTTCGATGAGAAAATTTCCGATCAGGGAATGGAACGGAGGAAGCTGCAGAATGCAGGATAAATTAAAAAAGCTCATTGGAGACAACATTAATTTTGTATTTGTCGGCGAAGCCGGAAGCGGAAAAAGCGAGATTTCCATTAATTTCGCAAAATGGCTGGTGCAGCTTCAGGATAAGCCGGTACATTTCTTTGACATGGATATGACCAAGCCACTGTTTCGATCCAGAGATGTAGAGATGCAGATGGAAGCGTTGGGAATTATCTGTCACCATGAAAAACAGTTCATGGATGCGCCGACGGTTGTCGGAGGTGTCAATCGTCTGCTGAAGGATGAAGATTGTTACGTGGTTATGGATGTCGGCGGAGATCACATCGGAGCGCGCGCCATCGGCGGTTATGCGCCAAAGCTGAACAAAGACAATACCATTGTGTATTATGTGCTGAATGCATATCGACCGTGGTCCAATGATATCGATCATATCGATGGTACACTGGGACAGATTCTCGGTGTTTCCCATATACAGCTTGGTAAACTTCATATGGTGAACAATCCGAACAATGGAATCACCACAACGGCAAAGGAATTTATCGAGGGCAGCCGTAAGATGTCTGAAATGGTGACACCGTATATTGCGGTGGATTTTGCATGTGTCAGGGAAGATCTGTACGAGGACGTAAAAGATTCCTCAGATGTGCCGGTATTTCCGATTGAATTGTTTCTGACTTATCCCTGGCTGCAGACAGACTTTGCAGATGGTCAGCCGGTTCCGGGACGGGGATGATTCCCGGAGAATCAAGCTTTCAAACATCGTGTATATCGGTGTTTAAAAATAATCAATTATAACAAGTATTTATTATCTTGAGAGGAGGATTTAATCGATGGCAAAAATCGTGGTTAAATCAGAACGCTGTAAAAGCTGTGGTTACTGCATTAAGTTCTGTCCGAAGAACGTACTGGAAATCGGACATGAAGTAAACTCTAAGGGTTATGAGTATGTGGTACCGACAAACATGGATGCTTGTATCGCCTGTTGTATGTGCGGACGTATCTGTCCGGATGGTGCGATAGAGATCTACAAATAAGGAGGTAGAAAGATTATGGCAAGAGTATTAATGAAAGGCTGTGAAGCTATCGCTGAAGCAGCAGTAAGAGCCGGCTGTAGATTTTTCGCCGGATATCCTATCACACCGCAGAACGAGATCCCGGAGTATTTTGCAAGAAGACTTCCGGAAGTAGGCGGTAACTTTGTACAGGGTGAGTCTGAGGTTGCATCTGTAAACATGGTATACGGAGCAGCAGCAGCAGGAACAAGATCTATGACATCTTCTTCCAGCCCGGGAATCGCAGTAAAGAGCGATGGAAGTTCCTATTGGGCAGCAGCACGTGATCCACTTG
>ENA-OQIK01001152-OQIK01001152.1-human-gut-metagenome-genome-assembly--contig:-NODE-1152-length-10360-cov-3.724691_pt1 | contig 10360 bp, 6 predicted proteins | sample MGYA00242578_ERZ504743 | MGnify/ENA primary metagenome ERZ504743 (study PRJEB26092, sample SAMD00036441) | human gut metagenome | host: Homo sapiens | study: EMG produced TPA metagenomics assembly of...
TCGCCGGAGAACAGCTGGTTGTAGCTGGGGATGCGGGCAAACTTGACCATGCGGAACTTCATGACCATGTGGTCGATCAGCTCCTGAGCCTGGCTCTCGGTCAGGGTGCCGTTCTCCAGATCGCGCTGGATGTAGATATCCAGGAAGGTGGAGATGCGGCCCACGCTCATGGCAGCGCCGTTCTGGGTCTTGATGGCGGCCAGATAGCCGAAGTACAGCCACTGGCAGGCTTCCTTGGCGTTCTTGGCGGGCTGGGAAATGTCGCAGCCGTAGGCCTCGGCCATCTTCTTCATGCCCTTCAGGGCGTTGATCTGGCGTGCGATCTCCTCGCGCAGGCGGATCACGTCATCGGTCATGGTGCCGTCGCCGCAGTTGGCAAAATCCTCCTGCTTGAACTTGATCAGGGCATCGATGCCGTACAGGGCCACGCGGCGGTAGTCGCCCACGATGCGGCCGCGGCCGTAGGTGTCGGGCAGGCCGGTGATGATGTGGGTGTGGCGGGCAGCCTTCATCTCAGGGGTGTAGGCATCGAACACAGCCTGGTTGTGGGTGCGGGTATAGTCGGTAAAGATCTTGTGCAGCTCCTCGCTGGGCTGATAGCCGTAGGTGGTGCAGGCCTGCTCTGCCATCTTGATGCCGCCGTAGGGCATGAATGCACGCTTCAGGGGCTTGTCGGTCTGCAGGCCGACGATCTGCTCCAGATCCTTCAGGGTCTCGTCGATATAGCCGGGGCCGTAAGCGGTCAGGCTGCTGACGACCTCGGTCTCCATGTCCAGCACGCCGCCCTTGGCGCGCTCTTCCTTCTGCAGCTTCTGCAGGGCACCCCACAGCTTATTGGTGGCTTCGGTGGGACCGGCCAGAAAGCTCTCGTCGCCATCGTAGGGTGTATAATTCTTCTGGATAAAGTCGCGGACATTGACTTCCTCTTTCCAGATGCGGCCCTCAAAGCCTTCCCACTGTTCAAAATTGATCATTGGAACCTCCTTGCTCCATTTCATGCGCAAGTTAGCGCATTCTAACTACTGAGCCTTTGAAAAACCGCACTGCATAGGCGGCTTTCTGGGGGCGAAACAGTCTTGAACTGCCGTCTGCGGCAGCTCTGACTACAAGGTGTAGACAAAAATGAAAACCTGCCCACAAAATCTTGCGTTACTATAATAACAAGAACCACTTTAAAAAGCAATAGAAAACAAGTGGGTTTTCTTCCAAAGCAAGGGGGATTCTTTGGGCAGAATGTAGAAAAAACGCTGAACCCCTGGCGGTGCACACTTTTTTCGGGGAAAATTGCAAATTGAGGGTTGACAAGACTAACCACTTATGGTATCCTGTTCTCACGGCGCTGGTTAGCTACTTCTAACCACGCTGCACCAAAAAACGGAACGTCTGCAAGCGCTCCGTTCCATTCCTCCATTCCATACTCTCTTTTTCTTGGCAGGATGCAGCATTCTGGTTTGCTCTGCATCCGCTGCGCGGCACACAGGGCTCTGGTACGGCACTGTGCGCAGATGAAAACAAAAACGGGACACTCAGCTTGACCACCTGAGTGCCCCGATTTTTGTTTTGTCCCGGTCGTTGATCAGCCGCATCCCGGGGAGCGGACAACATCTTTACACCACCGCATCCCGCAGCAGCTGGTAGATGGCCTCCGCGTTTCCATCGGGGGAGCGGAGGGAGACGAATTTTCCATTTACCTGGCAGACCCCGTCTGAATAGACGGTGAAAAGCAGGTTCTGGCTGGAACCGTCTGCAAAGCGCAGGGTGATGGAATGCGCTTCGTAGTCGTGGGAGTAGGAGCGAGCGTTCTGGTTGAACTTCTGGTAGCAGCTCGCGTTTTGCAGGATCTTGAAAAATGCCTGATAGGTGTCATCGCCCGCAGAATAGGCGTGGGTGGTAACCACCGATGGGCTCAGGCTGACGGTATCCTCCACATTGACAGAGACGGAAGTGCTTTTATTGATATCGGTTTTCAGGTCAACGCGGCGGTTGGAAACGAACAACAGCACGAACAACAGGACCCAGAGGGCCATGATGGCATAAAAACGGAGACTTTTGTTTTCCATAAGACGTTCTCCTTTGGTGGGCCGCACAGCTGGGTGGCCAGAGATCTTCAAAGAGTACGCTCTCATTATAGTGCCGGAACGCGCAGGATGTCAACTGTTCTCCAGATGCTTCTGTGCCGCAAAGGTACCTGCGGCGCTGGCGGCAAACACAAAATAGTAGCTTGCGATGCGGAAGAGCATCAGGGTGCTCATGGCTTCGCCGCTGGTCATAAAGCTGCTGAACACCAGCAGAAAGGCTGTTTCAATGGAGCCCATGCCTGCTACATTGGGCAGTGCGTTGGAAAGGAAGAGCATCAGGCTGGTGAGCAGTTGTACCTGCCAGAAGCTCAGCCCGCAGGAAAGCCCCATGAACCGGATGCAGAACCACGGCAAGGTGAACATCAGAAACAGCTTGAGGGTCTGCACGGCAAGGATGCGGGCACAGCGGCCCTTGTCGGCCAGCAGGAGGCGGCTCTCGGCGGCCAGGGTGTCCAGCTGCTCCAGCCACTTTTCCCGGCGGGTCTGCCATGGTTCCGTTTTGGGCAGAAAGCCCATGGCCCAGCGGGCCAGCCGCTGCACCAGCGGCGAGACACAGAGCAGCACCAGCGTCACGATGATCAGCGCCACCACGCAGTAGGCGGCGGGCAGATAGTGCATCACGCCGGAGGTGTTGGCGGCGAGCCAACGGTGCTGCAGCAGGAGCATCACAGTGGCATAGAGCAGAACGGTGGTCTTGTGGAATACATATTGCAGGGTCATCAGGCCCACACCGGGGCCCAGCGGCAGGCCGCAGTGGTAGAGATAGTAGGACTCCATGGGCACAGCCCCGGCACCCAGGCCGACCACGTTGCCAAAGATGCCCACAAAGGCGGCATCCATGCCGCGCCGCAGGGTGAAGCCCGGCAGGCGGCAGCGGATGATGAGCCAGCAGACGACCCCCTCAAGCAGGGGGTATGTCAGGCCGATGGCCAGCACCAGCAGCACCTGCCGGAGGGAGAGCTGGGCCAGCGCGGTCGAGATCTCGGCCCAGTGGCTGCTGAAGATGAAAACCACAACACAGGTCAGCGCCAGCAGCACCAGCAGAGAAAGGATCGCTTTTTTGCGGGAGGGCTGCTGGGGGGTGTTGGTCTGTTCCATGGGACAAGGCTCCTTTCACGATACTGCTTGCAGTATAACACAGCGGGGCCTTGCTTTTGTGAACTGAAACAAAATTTTTCTCGTCACTTTGTGTGATATGATAAAAAAGAACCTCTCCGGCTCACTTCGTTCGCCAGCTTTCCTATGAGGAGAAGTGGCATTGCGAAGCAGTGACGGAGAGGTTTTGTGTTACTTTTTCGCTGTCAGATCTTCCACAGCAGCCCGGAGCGTCTGCTCAAAAGCCTCCTTGGAATAATACTGCTCGTACATTTTACGGCATTCTGTCCGCATGGAGGCCAGCTCTTCCGGGTGTTTAATGGCGTGCTCCAGCAGGACAGCCAGCTGCTGCGGATCGTCGTCGTGGTAAACGAAGCCGTTCCGCCCCTCGGAGATGAGCCCGGCGGTGCCGGTGTGCTCCGACACGATGGACGGCTTGCCGAAGATCAGACCCTCGGTGACAAAGGTGGGCATGGGATCATCGCGGGACGCACAGACCAGACCGGTGCACTGCTCCATCAGGCTCTTGATCTCGTCACGGGTGAGCCGCTTGCAATAGAACACGTTTTCCGGGTAGTCTGCGGTCAGGGTGCGGACGGAGTCCATCATCTCCTTGTCAGCGGCCTGGCCCACAAAGAGGAAGGAGGCTTTTTTCCGCACCTCGGGCGGCAGCAGGCGGATGGCCTTGCAGAAGATATCGTGGCCCTTGCGGCGCTCAAAGGAGCCCACCGTGGCAAACAGCGGGCGGCCGCGGTTGTAGCCCAGATCGGTGCGGACAAAGTTCTCTGCCGCGTAATCGGGCAGGCCGTAGATGAGCGGCCGGATCTCGAACTCGGGCCGCACGGCGCGCATGGCGTTGGCGGCGTGGCTGCCCACCGAGTAGACCCGGACATTCTCCCCCAGCTGGGTGGGGATCTGGTGGGCAATGTGGGGATAGCCTGCAAAGGCATCGTGGAGCCACCACAGCACCGGCACGGCGGTGCCGCTCAGGGCACGGACGGCCCGGGCCATGACCACCGTGTTGACGATGACGAAGTCGGCACAGAGAGCCATGCCCCAGGCATCGGAGACATTGCGGCAGGACGACCGGGTGATGACCGAGGCCCCGGCATCCAGGAAGAGATGCAGGGAGCCGCCATCACTGGGGCCCAGCACAAGTACCTCATACCCCATGCTGCGCAGCACCGGCACGGCACTCACCAGCACGATGGGTGCGCCGGTCATATCCAGCACATGGCTCATAATAAAGGCACGTTTGCCATGGGCCGAAAACGCATCCTCGGCGCAGATGCCGCGCTCGTAGTGGAGCAGGGCCTGCGGGATGAGAGCGGGCTTAGTGCAGAGCTGCGCGGCCAGCGCCAGCAGCTCAGGCACATTTTCGGGGTCATGGGCGGCGGCGCGGCAGCGCTCCAACAGGGTGCGGCTGACCACGGCGCAGCGGTTCTGCGCCTGCAGCGGCTGGCTCTGATAGAGGGCAGTCGCCCCGCCAAAGCCGAACACAGCGTTGCAGACGGCGTAATCCGCACCATCCTGCAGGGCTTTGGCAAAGTACATCAGGGCGGTGGACATCAGCTCCACGTCCTCGGCGGCCAGAAGCACGCCGTCCACGCTTGCGGTCAGCTCCCCGTCCAGCCGGTCCACCAGCCGGAACTTGCGGTGGAGCTGGTCAGTCAGGGTGGCTTTCAGGGCCGTGCTGCGGGCCGGTGCGCAGACCAGTAGATAGGTGCTCTGGGTGTTGCTGTACTCCTGCAGGGCCAGCTGACGCTGCTGCAGGGGGGTGTAATTGTTATACATGGCTGTTCCTCCGTTCCGCTTCTCAGTTTCCACGGTGGAACAGGCGCATCAGGCTGCGGATGGGAGCAGTGAGCTTCCAGCTTTTACTGGAAAACACGCTTTCCAGCGAGGTCTCGTAGGCAATGCTCCGGGCCTGCAGATCGGCGTTTCTCTGGCACAACTGTGCGATCTCCTGCTGCAGGGCGGCCACCATCTGCTGCTGGGCCGCGGCATTCTGCTCCAGCTGCTGGATATGCTGTTTTTCGCTGTCCTTGCGCAGCTGGAGCTGCTGCACGCCCTGCAGCACGGCGCAGAACAAAGGCTCGTCCGTCAGGGTCTCCAGCGGGAAGTAGCCGTAGCTCACCACCAGCTTCATCCCGGCGGGGTAATGGGTCAGCCCCTCCAGCCGGAAATTGGGGTCATCGCCCAAAAACAGGATGCTGTCGCCTGGCAGTGTCAGGCCGTTGGCGGGCACGCAGAGCAGCCGGTCGTCCGAAAAGCTCAGGTTGGTGATGCAGCAGGGCAGCTCACCCGGGTCAAACCGCAAAGCCTGCGCGGCGGTGGGCAGCTCAAAGGTCGCTGTCACGGTACCGGTCAGCTCGTCGCAGACATAGTCGGGGGCGGTCAGGGTGTCCCGCTCGGAGAAGCCGAAGCCTGCATCAAAGTAGAGCAGCGGCTGCAAAAGGGTGGGGGAATCGGTGTGCATCTCGCGCTGGGGGTGGGCCGCCAGATAAGACTGTACCTCTTTTTCCAGGTCCAGGCAGCGTGCCGCCAGCCGGGAACACCCCTCGTCCGAGAGTTTGAGCTGCTGTTCCAGGTCCGCAATGCGGCTGCGCAGAGCCGCTTCAGGAGTTTCGTTGTTCATAGCCGGATTCTCCTCAATTTTTATTATTCAGCGGCAGAGCCGCAAAAATTCAATGTTTCGCCACATACCGCCGGTGTTCCGCAAAGTGTCTGCGGCGAGCAGGGAAGAACTTGAGCATCACGTCCCGGCGGCGCAGCAGGATCTCACACAGGAGGAAAATGCTGCCCAGCGAGACGGCATACTGCAGCCAGAGGCCTTTGGTGGGGGCGGCAGCGTATTTCTGTACCATCAGGTACCAGGGCACTGCCGTGAGCTCCACGGTGTGGATGCAGAAGATATACAGCGAGCGGCGGCCCACCGCCTCAATGAGGTGGGTGACTGGGTTGTCCAGCAGCCGTTGTACTTTCATAAACAGGACGATGAAACCGAGGCCCACAATGCCGTCCAGCAGGATGCTGACCGGGCCCATGGTCCACTCGCCCAGGGAGACGCAGTCCGTTTTGCCAGTCAGCAGCACACCCAGGGCGACGCCCAGCGCCGCTGCCAGCAGGCCCAGGATGGCCAGAGGCCGGAACTTTTTCTCAAACAGGCGCTTTTTCTTGGCCAGGAACCCGATGTACAGGTACGGCACCGTGACCATGCCCTGCGCGATGCAGAACGGGGCCTCCCACACAAGAGAGATGCCCCAGCCCAGCAGCATGGTGCCCAGTACGGCCCATTTTATGTAGCTCTCGGGGAAAATATTCAGGATGATGTCCAGCAGGATCCATCCGATCATCAGCGCCAGCAGATACCACATGGGGCCGCAGGAGAAAAATTCCTGCCCGAAATAGGTGGCGGTGTGGGGCAGGCCCAGCACAAAACCGCCCAGCACTTTATACGTCTCGTAAACGGCGTTGTTCCAATTGCCGAATGTCTTATAATGAATGACGAAATGCGCGATGGTAGTGGCAAGCCCGGTGTAGGCGTAAGGCTTGAACAGGGTCTTGAACTGCTGGCTGATGCATTTGCCAATGCTCCGCTTGCGGAAACCGTAGCCGCTGGCGATGTAGAACGCCGCCATCAGCGATTCGCGGTAGGCAAACAGAAAAAACGTGACGGGCGTGATGGTGGAAATATCACCCACGGGATAAAGCTCCGAGGTGTGGGCAAAGACGATCAGCAGCATGCCGACGCCTTTCAGCAGGTCGAACATGCCCAGCGAGCTTGCAGTACGAGGTTTGGTACCTTCCATGAAAGGGCTCCTCCTTTGCGCCGCAGGATCGCCCCGGGATGGCAGAAAGCCGCCTACTTGGCGCAAAATGATAAAAGTTGGATTGTTTTGTGAGACTAGTGTTGTTAAATAGTATAATGCTTTTTCCTGTGGCTGTCAATTTGAATGCGGCAGGGCGATGAACAAAGTGTACCACAGGGTTTCGCCCCCTCGCAACAAAAGGAAGGATTTACATGCAATTGCACAAACAGAAATGTAACTTTTACTTGCATATTTGTGCAATGAAATATTGCACTTGCGGCCTCTTTGCGGTATACTGATGCCGGGGGAGTTTTTTCCGGCGTTTTCCGTGATATCCCAAAATCAGACATTCTGACACAAAGGAGAAGAATACAAATGGCAGAGAAGATCAAAGTTCCCGCTGGTGTGTATGATATGGTCACCCGCTGCATGGAGCAGGAGTTCCCGGACAACGTGGCCATCCGTTATGTGGCCGAAGACGGCAAGACCGTGGTGGAAAAGCACTACCGCGAGTATGCGCGGGACATCCGCAAGATGGTCTCCTACCTGAAAAACGAAGTGCCGGACCTCAAGGGCCGCAGTGTGGTGCTGCTGAGCCGCAACTGCTATGAGTTCTGCGTGGCGTCCTACGGCATCATTCTGGCCGGCGGCGTGCTGGTCACGCTGAACCAGAAGAAGACCTGGGACGAGCTGGAATATGAGCTGGGCCAGGTGGAGCCTGCCCTGATTTTGAACGACGGCGTTGATTACGGCTGCCGTGCCCAGCTGGAGGCCGCTTACGGCCCGCTGCTCCGCCCCATGGACTGCTACAAGGATTCCACTCCCGGGGAGCTGACCAACTGTGTGGACCACGACGGCCTCATGATGCTGATGTTCACCTCCGGCACCACCGGCCGCAGCAAGGGTGTCATGCTCTCGGAGCGGAACATGTGCTCCACGCTGGTCACTTACTCTGAGGTGGCCGAAAACTGGATCACCAACCGCCTGCCCGCGGGCCAGAAGCTGCCTCTGAGCCACATGACCCTGCTGCCGCTCTTCCACATGGCCTGCTTTGTCTGCGTCATGTCCTACCCGCCGGCAGGCTGGGCCCTGAACCTCTGCGGCGATATCCGCGATTTCTACCGCGACCTTGGCCTGATGCACAGCGACGTCATGGCTTCGGCCCCCATGCTGGTGGAGACCATTTACAACGATTACAAACGAGGCCGCGTGGAGCGTCTCAACGGTCTGTGGGACCTGTGCTGCTCCTCCGCCGCCCTCGACCCCAAGATGCTGGAAGAGCTGGCCGCCAACGGCTTTGTGGTCAACCAGTGCTATGGCATGACCGAGACATTCGGCGACGGCATCCTCAACTTTACCCAGACGGCTGACCACATGAGCGCCGTGGGCAAGCCGGACGACCACTGCGAGTATAAGCTGGATGAGACCGGCGAGATCTGCATCCGGGGCAACAGCGTCATGCTGGGCTATTATAAAGACCCCAAGGCCACCGCTGAAGTCATCGACAAGGACGGCTGGTTCCATACCGGCGATCTGGGCCGCATCGACGAGGATGGCTACTATTACATCACGGGCCGCAAAAAGAACCTCATGATCCTGGCCAACGGTGAGAATGTCAGCCCCGAGGAGCTGGAGCACAAGCTGGCTGCCTGCCCGGCGGTGCAGGAGTGCATCGTGAAAGAAAAGAGCCAGAAGATCTGCGCTGTGGTCTACTGCGCGGAGGAGCGGCAGGCCGAGGTGAAAGACTTTATCACCGAGTGCAACCGCACCCTGCCGCTGTACAAGCGGATCAGTGCCGTGGAGTTCACGGCGGAGCCGCTGCCCCGCAACGCTCTGGGCAAGCTGCTGCGCAAGGAAGGCCGGAACCTGGATGCAGCAAAAATAAAACAATTGTAAAAGACCGCGCCGCGCGGTTGCAATTCCCTGCCAAAACAGGTATTATTAAGGTATTGGCAGTGCTTGCAGCTGCCGGCGTGTTGTTGCAAAAAAGAAAAAGGCAAGGAGCAAAAAGAATGATCGATAACGCGTTTGAACTTGTAACGCAGACCATGGAGCGGCAGTATCCGGATCATGTGGCGTTTCGCTATGTGGCCGCCGACGGCGAGACCGTGGTGGAAAAGACCTATGCCCAGTATGTGCAGGACATCCGCCGTGTGGTGACTTATCTGCGCGGTGCCATCCCCGATATCAAAGGCAAGCGGGTGGCCCTGCTGAGCAAAAACTGCTATGAATACGGCGTCAACGCCTTTGGCATCATCCTAGCGGGCGGCGTGGTCGTGACCCTGAACCAGAAAAAGACCTGGCCGGAGCTGGAATATGAGATCGGCCTGGTGGAGCCCAGCCTCATCCTGAACGACGGCATCGACTATGGCTGCCGGGATCAGCTGGTGGCCGCTTACGGCCCCATCCTCCGCCCCATGGACAGCTTCAAGGACAGCGAGCCCGCCATGGACATCACCAACACCCGCGGCCACGATGACCTGATGGTGCTGATGTTCACCTCCGGCACCACTGGCCGCAGCAAGGCCGTCATGCTCTCGGAGCGCAACTTCTTCACCACCGCCGGGGCGCAGGTGGTCTTCGGCGGTGCCATGCTGGATTACAAACATACCCACATGCCCGAGAACAAGAACGATGTGTTGAGCAACTTCTGCATCCTGCCCCTGTTCCATCTGGGCACGTTCATCTGCCTGTTCGTCTGGCCCTGTAAGGGCTGGGCCCTCAACCTCTCCAGCGACCTGCGGGATTTCTACCGCGATGTCCGGCTGATGCACAGCGACGCCATGGCCGTGGCTCCCATGCTGATGGAGTCCATCTACAAAGATGTCAAGCGGGGCCGCCGGGAGCGTCTCAACGGCTTGTGGAACCCTTGCGGTTCTTCCGCCATGTTTGATGGCAAGATGCTGGCTGAGCTGGCCCGGGAGGGCATGATGATCACCCAGGTGTATGGCATGACCGAGACCTGCGGCGACGGCATCATCAATTATGCCCAGGACGAAAAGCACATCCGCTCGGCCGGCAAGCCCGACGACCACTGCGAGTATAAGATCGCCGAGGACGGCGAGCTCTGCATCCGGGGCGGCTGCGTCATGCTGGGCTACTATAAGGACCCCGCGGCCACTGCGGAGGTGGTGGATGCCGACGGCTGGCTCCACACCGGAGACCTGGCCCGGAAAGATGAGGAGGGCTATTATTACATCACCGGACGGAAGAAGAACCTCATCATCCTGGACAGCGGCGAGAATGTCAGCCCGGAAGAGCTGGAAAGCCTGCTGGCCAAGTGCCCGGCGGTGAAAGAGTGCGTCGTCAAGGAAAAGGGCAAAAAGATCTGTGCCGTCATCTACTGCGAGGAAGCAAAGCAGGAGGAAGTGCGGG
>ENA-OQIK01001159-OQIK01001159.1-human-gut-metagenome-genome-assembly--contig:-NODE-1159-length-10307-cov-6.461486_pt1 | contig 10307 bp, 9 predicted proteins | sample MGYA00242578_ERZ504743 | MGnify/ENA primary metagenome ERZ504743 (study PRJEB26092, sample SAMD00036441) | human gut metagenome | host: Homo sapiens | study: EMG produced TPA metagenomics assembly of...
ATTCGTCATAGTTTTCTTCGTCTGTGTTATCCTTGATTTCAAGAATAATCTCTGTGCCGGCATTTTCCTTTTCAATCTCGCTGATTGTGTAGCCGTCTGCACCGCTTGACTGCCAGCAATATGCCGTATCCTCACCATATTTCTTTGTGTTTACGGTAATCTTCTTTGCAACCATAAATGCCGAGTAGAAACCGACACCGAACTGACCGATAATGTCAATGTCGTCTTGCTTTTCTTCCATGCTCTGCTTGAATTTGAGTGAGCCTGAGGATGCGATTGTGCCGAGGTTGTTTTCAAGGTCATCCTTGTTCATGCCGATACCGTTATCCGTGATTGTAAGAGTACGGCTTTCTTTGTCGGGCTTTAAAACGATTTTGAAATCGCCTCTGTCAAGACCGACCTTGTCATCGGTAAGAGAAATGAAGCAAAGCTTGTCGATAGCGTCGCTTGCATTTGAAATAATCTCACGAAGAAAAATTTCTTTGTGAGTATAAATTGAGTTAATCATAAGGTCAAGAAGTCTTTTTGACTCTGATTTAAACTGTTTCTTTGCCATAAAAATCTTCCTTTTCATAATAATACATAAATTAAGAAGCCTTGTTCAAAACCGCAATTTGCATAGCTTTTCACACAAGCCTCTCATTAAACTATAATTATACTACAAAAGGTCAACTGTTTCAATATATAAAAAGTCCGAATGTGTCATATGGGGCGAATTTTGGTGAAATTTGTCATTGCAATGGCGGCGTTTTCGTTTTATAATCTACTTAATAACTGCATTGAAAAAGAAAGGAGAATTCAATGACATATTCAGACGGTACAAACAGCGGATTTTCAAGAAGAAATCACTATGTGGGACAGCCTGCCGTAAAAGTCGGAAGTTCAAATTTTGACTACTACAGAAAGCCTGAAAAAAGTCATGGCTTTGCAAAGAGAGTCGCATTTTTTGCGTACTTTCCGCTTTTGATTCTATGGCTTGAAACCGACCTTAAAATTGCGTCGGGGTTTGATGTGCTCGGCGGTTTTGCTTTCACATTCCTGTTCACAATCGTGCTTTCGGCGGGACTTGTTTTTTTTTGTTTTTTTTTAAAAAAAAGAAAAAAAACCGCCGTATCCGGCGAAAGTTTCTTAAATATCGCCATGTCTGGCGTAAATAAAAATTATGTGCCATATCTGGTACTCAAACAGAAAAGAGGTGAGAAAATTTATGATGAAACGAACAATCAGTGGCATGATCGGAGCCGGTTCACTGGCTCATAACAGACGGGATTTTGTAGCAGAAAATGTAGATCCGGACAGAGTACAACTGAACATTTGTTATAAGAATGAGAATCTGAAGGAAGTTTATAAAGAGCTGTTTGACGATGCGGTTGAGAGATATAATGTCGGGAAAAGAAAGGACCGGAAAATTGCAAATTATTATGAAAAAATCCGACAGGGCAAACAGGAGAAGTTATTTCATGAAGTGATATTCCAGATTGGTAATTGTGAGGATATGGCAGTGGGAACGTCAGAAGGAAATCTGGCTGTAAGGGTACTGGGCGAATATGTGAAAGACTTCCAGAAACGGAATCCGACACTTCGGGTATTTAGCTGCTATCTGCATCAGGACGAAGCTACTCCGCATCTGCATATTGACTTTGTTCCTTATGTGACCAACTGGAAGGGAAAAGGAATGGATACCAGAGTTTCACTGAAGCAGGCATTGAAAAGTCTTGGATTTCAAGGTGGAAATAAGCATGATACAGAACTGAATCAGTGGATAAATCATGAAAAGGAAGTGCTGGCTGAAATCGCAAAACAGCATGGAATTGAATGGGAACAGAAAGGCACACATGAAGAACATCTGGATGTTTACAATTTCAAGAAAAAAGAACGCAAAAAGGAAGTGCAGGAACTGGAGCAGAAAAAAGAAAATCTGACAGTGGAGAATGAAGGATTGACTTCTCAGATTGCAGAAGCAAGGGTAGATATTAAGCTACTGGAAGAAGAAAAAATTCAGTTTCAGAAAGATAAAGAGATAGCGGAAAAACGTGCGGAGAAAGCAGAAACGGAATTGAAAAAACTTGAAGACAGAAGAGAATTCCTGCAACCAGTGATGGATAATGTCAGTAAGGAAATAAAAGAATATGGAATGATCAAAACATTTCTGCCGGAAGCTACAGCATTGGAACGTGCGGTAACTTACCGGGATAAGAAAATAAAACCATTATTCATTGAAATGAAAAACAAAATCGGTGCGATGGCTGCACAGGTGAAAGAACTCACAAGAGAAAGAGATAGTTGGAAAAGTAAGTTTCAGAAGAAAAAGCAAGAGCATGAAAAAACAAAAAAGGAACTGGCAGAAGTTCAGAAAGATTATCAGAAATTATCTGGTGAGAAAGAAATACTGCAGGAACTTGCAGACAGATACAACCGACTTTTACGCATGTTGGGGAAAGATATGGTAGAACGACTGGTGCAGGATGATATCCGGATACAGGCGGAGCTTGAGGCGAAAAAGCAGAAAGAGCAAATGCCGAAAAAAATAAGTGATCGTATACCGTGGGCGAAAGAACGAAGTGAAGAACACAATGCGCAAATTAAGAAGAATAAAGCAAAGTACAGAGGAATGGAGTTGTAAGAATATGAAGAAACAAATTTATGATGAAAAGAACGGACTGAGCTATACATTGCATGGAGATTATTATCTGCCAGATCTGGAAATCAATGAGGAAGAACCTACATATGGGAAATATGGAATAATGCGAAAACAGTTTCTGAAGGAACACAGGAGTGCCAGGTATCAGTATCTGGTACTGACCGGGAAACTGACGGAGCAGCTGAATCAGGTCGATAAAGAAGCAAGAGAAAAAGTTGAGATGCTGATGGAACAGATGGTTGAACAATGGGGCGTGACGGAAGAATTGAAGATGCATGAACAGATGGAATGGGTTAGGAGGAAGGATAATATTCAAGCAATTGCTGAAGAAATAGCATTGAAAGAAATAATATATTTATAATGCAAAAGGAATCTCTGTTCAAATATTTATTGATAATTAATATTTGAATGGGGATTTTTCATGGACAAATAAACAATGTGGAAGTATAATGAGCAAAAAAGAAGGGAGCGATTGTTATAAGAGAAGCACCAGAAAGATTTAAATTAGAAGATACAACAATATGGTCTTTTCCTGAAAGGGGAAATTGGGCTACACATTCAGGAAAATACAGAGGGAACTGGTCTCCGTATATTCCTAGAAATATTATTTTGAGGTATTCAAAGAAAAAAGATTGGATACTTGATCAATTCTTAGGCAGTGGCACAACGTTAATCGAAGCAAAGTTATTAGGACGAAATGCAATTGGCGTTGATATAAATTCTGAGGCTGTCAAATTATCTAACACAAATCTAAATTTTACTTGTCAAGAAAAATCCAAAATATTCACCAAACAAGGAAATGCAAACAATTTATCATTTATAAAAGACGAAAGTATAGACCTTATCTGTACACATCCACCATATGCAGACATTATACGGTATAGTAAAGAAATCCCAGGAGATATTTCTCATTTAAAATATAAGGATTTTTTGCAGGAACTGGAACAGGTTGCAAAAGAATCATATAGGGTACTAAAAAAGCAAGGAATATGTGCATTTATGATTGGAGATATACGGAAGAAAGGATATGTTCTACCACTGGGTATGAATTCTATGCAAAAATTCGTTGATACTGGATTTAAATTCAAAGAAATTGTTATAAAAGAGCAACATAATTGTCGTTCTACTGATTATTGGGAGGGAAAAGAAAGAAAATTCTTAATGCTGGCACATGAATATATTTTTATATTGGAGAAAGCGGACGATCATAATCCTATTTGAAAAGAAATAGTCTTTATTGAATAAAAACATATGTTTGCGAAAAAGTCTGCGATCGCTGAAATAAATGTTGATATGACTGAAATCACATGGTAGAATAACGGCATAGCAATATTTTAGAAAAAATGGTTTAGAGGTTAAAAGATGGCGGTCAGTTATAAAAAATTATGGAAATTACTTATCGATAGAGATATGAAAAAGAAAGACTTATGTGAGGCTGCAGGTATCAGTCATGCTTCAGTGGCGAAACTCGGAAAAAATGAAAATGTTACAACAGATGTGCTGGTGAAAATTTGCACTGCCTTAAAATGTGATATTAGTGATATCATGGAAATAATAGAGATTGAAAGGGAAAAGGCGTGATGGAACAAGTTTTAAAGAAAGAAAAACAGATACAGGCAAAGCCTATTATGAAATGGGCCGGTGGGAAGACCCAGATGTTAGGGGATATCATGCCTAAAATTCCTCAGAAATATGGAAAATATATAGAGCCATTTATTGGTGGTGGTGCACTGTTTTTTGCATTAAGTCCGGATAAATCAATAATCGCAGATAGTAATCCGGAATTGATTAACATGTATCGACAAGTTGCTGATAATGTAGAGGCTGTTATTTCATATCTAAAGAAATATAAAAATACTAAAGAAGATTTTTATGAAGTACGTTCGTTAGATTGGCTCAAATTGAAAAAAGAAGAAGCAGCAGCGAGAACGATTTATTTGAATAAAACATGTTTTAATGGTTTATATCGTGTCAATAAGAAGGGACAGTTTAACGTTCCGTTTGGTAAATATAAAGCTCCAAACTTTTGCGATGAAGAAGCTTTATTCGCTGCATCAGATGTGCTGAAAAAAGCAACTATAACATGTGGAGATTATTTGTCAGTATTGAAAGAATATGCAGAACCGGGAGATTTTATCTTTTTAGATCCCCCGTACTTGCCGATTTCAGAATATTCGGATTTTAAGAGATATACAAAAGAGCAATTTTATGAAGAAGATCATGTAGAATTAGCAAAAGAGGTCAAAAGATTACAGGAATTAGGCTGCCATGTAATATTGACCAATTCTAATCATCCATTGGTTCATGAGCTATACGCAGATTATAAGATTGAGGTTATCCAAACCAAAAGGTATATTTCCTGCAATGGAAGTAAAAGAAAAGGCGAGGATATTATAGTAGATATTTTGCCAAAACAAAAAACTATGTTAAAAATAGTTCCGAAACCTTTACCTGAACAGGTAATGAAATATCCGGCCACTAGATATATGGGCTCTAAAAGTAAATTATTACCTCAAATTTGGGCTGTTGCTTCACAATTCAATTTTGACTCAGTAGTGGATCTGTTTTCTGGCTCTGGTATTGTAGGTTATATGTTTAAAGCTCAGGGAAAGACTGTAATTAGCAATGACTATATGGCAATGTCAGCAACTTTTACCAAGGCAATGGTAGAAAACAATAATGTTGTATTGCCATTGGACGAGGCGAAAAAATTATTGATTGAAAAAAGAGAGTCTGATCATTTTGTAGAAGAGATATTTCGAGGCTTATATTATAAAGATGAGGAAAATAGGCTAATAGATGTTTTGCGGACTAATATTGCTGCTATTAGAGATCAATATAAGAAAGCAATTGCAATGACAGCATTGATTAGAGCTTGTACAAAGAAAAGACCAAGAGGAATTTTTACATATACTGGAGATCGGTATAATGACGGAAGAAAAGATTTGCAGAAATCTTTAGAACAGCAATTTTTGGAAGCAGTGGAAAGTATCAATAATGCAATTTTTGATAATGGTTGTGAAAATAAATCTAAACATGGAGATGCAATGGAAGTAAAAATTAAACATCCAGATTTAGTATATATTGATCCACCGTATTATTCTCCACTGTCAGATAATGAATATGTACGTAGATATCATTTTGTTGAAGGTCTGGCACGAGATTGGAAAGGTGTCGAAATACAGGAAAATACAGTAACAAAGAAATTTAAGTCATATCCGACACCGTTTTCAACTAGAAAAGGTGCTGCAGATGCATTCGATAAGTTGTTTAAAAAGTTTTCCGACAGTATTTTGATTGTATCTTATTCTTCTAATAGTCAACCAACACAAGATGAAATGGTTGCACTTATGTCTAAATACAAAGAACATGTAGAGGTAGTTCCAATAGATTATACATATTCTTTTGGAAATCAGAAACATGCTAAGACAAATCGAAATAAGGTACAGGAATATTTATTTGTTGGATTTAACGGAGAAGATGTATGGCAAAAGCAAAAACTACAATTAAAAAAATAACTCAAAATGCATGGGAGTGCACGAAGATATTTAAAACGGGTGAAATAGAGAAAAGAATTGTAAAAGATCCTATTGATATTTGGTCAATAGGCAATACTGGCGTAAGAAATCCGTGGCGAATACCAGGTGGATATAAAGTATATGTTGAATCTAACCAGGTTGGAAAAATTCGGACTGCACAAGAACAAAAATTGTTTAAAGAAAAATTATTATTAGCAGGGGAAATTGGTGGAGATCCTAAGAAAGATGCAGACGCCAGTATTACGAGAAAATATCGTTTGATGTTTAATAAATACGGTTTTGCATATCCAGAAGTCTTAAAGAAAGATGGATTTTCTCAAAAAGAGATAGGAAAAATTGATGATATTACACCAGCTGGATGGGCATTTTATCATGCAAATACTATTCAAGCTCAACAAGAATGCTTTTTGAGAGGGCTAGTTGTTCAAATGGAACCATTAGGTGAAAGAGAGACATATTCTCCATTACGGTGGGTATTGAAGATAATGTTTGATTTGTTTGAACGTACAGGTGACTATAAAATTAATTATATAGAATTTGCGGTATGTGTACAAACAAGTTCACCTAAATATGAACTGGAAACAGTTGTAAATAAAATTTTGGAAATTAGAGGTAGAAGAAAGAAATATATTAACAAAAAGAAATTTGATAGAGATTTAATACATAATGCTTGGAAGCATTATTTTAAAGAAGAGAAAAATTTTCATGAATATGCAGACATGAATTTAAGATATTTAAGTGCAAGTGGAATTTTAAAGCGATCTGGAAGAGGAATAACTGTAATGCCGGAATATAAGTCTCTTGCATATGAATTGACTAAAAATGTAATTAGTGATGCAACATTAAAGGAAAGGTACAAATTACTTTGCCAAGGAGCTCCGTTACCAACAGATAATACAGAGATTGCTAAAAAGGTGTTGGAAGATTTAATAAACGAATTGGAAATGTACAATATTAAATATGAAATACCTGATATTACATTAGACAATTCGAAAAATATCAATATTGTAAGAAGTAATCTAAAACAAAATATTGATCATTATAAAGAAGAAAAATATGCACAAAATCAAAGAGAATGTTGGTATGAAATATACGAGTATATGAAATTACTGATTTCAAATAATGGAAAAAGTAAAGAATTGGGAGAAGATTATATAATAAATGTTCCAAAAGCAGAAGCCGCAGCATATTTGGAATGGATTTTGTGGAGAGCTTTTTTGGCGATAGATCATATAGTTAATAAACCATATGATGCTAGAGGGTTTAATGTAGATCAAGATTATTTACCAATCGGAACTGCACCAGGTGGAAAACCAGATATGATTTTTGAATTTGATGATTATGTTATTGTTGTTGAAGTAACATTATCTACAAATTCTAGACAAGAAGCTATGGAAGGAGAACCTGTTAGGAGACATGTTGCTGATTTGGTACAGAAATATAAAAAACCTGTTTATGGTTTGTTTGTAGCAAATAAAATTGATTCTAATACAGCAGAGACATTTAGAATGGGTGTTTGGTATACAACACAAGATGAACGTTTGGAATTACATATTGTGCCGTTAACATTGACACAATTTAGTGAATATTTTAAATTTATTTTTACAGAAAATTTTGCGGAACCGCAAAAAATCGTAGACCTTATGTGTAATTGCGAAAATTATCGAAAAATATGTGAAGGTCCAGAATGGAAAAAGTGTATAAATGAAGTTGTTCAAATAATGACAAAAAGGTAGTGAAAACAATGGAAGAACAATATAAAAAAACTTTCGATCAAATGGTTGATTCATTAAAAATGTATCAACGATATGAATTAAAAGATAAAAATAGAAAAGATATATTAGACAAGGTATATGTAGATCCTATTGAAAATGATGGTATTTTAAATTTATGTTTGAAAGATAATACAACTGTACTTATAGGCAGACGTGGTACAGGAAAATCAACTATCTTTATGCGGATGCAGAATGAATTACGTAAACAGAATGATATAATGACGTGTTATATAGATGTAAAAAGCATATTTGATGTTGCGAAAAGAAATTATATTACAATCAATTATTTAAAAACCAGCAATTTAGAAGAAATTGAGCAATATTCAATACAAAGGCAATTTATTTTAGATTTTGTAGATGAACTTATAAATGAAATATGTAAAAATTATGATACAATTTGGGAGAAATTTAAACAAAAGTTACATATATCTAAATCACAAAAGGCTATAGATAAATTGAAAAATATACGAAAAAGGATACAAGATAATAATCATTTAAGCAACATTGAAATGCAAACTTTGCAAGAAGTAATGCATTCGAATGTAGATAATATGTCGTATTGTGACAAAAGGTCTATGAAAATGGATATTTCATTGAGCAAAAAGAAAAATATTCTAAATGCAGGCGGAAACAGGGAAAATACCTTATCAGAGGGAGAAGAAAACGGAAAAAAATATAACAGGGTTTTTGCAAGAATATTTGAAATAACATCAATAGTAACAGAAATAAAAAGTATATTACAAGAATTATCAATGCGAAGATTGTTTCTAATTTTAGATGATTATTCAGAGATAGAGCAGACTTCATTGGTTATGTTTTGTGATTTGATTGTTAATACGTTACATAATAATTCTGATAATTTTGTAAAGTTAAAAATATCTGCTTATCCAGGTAGAGTTGAACTAGGTGAATTAGACAGACAAAAGGTAGATATACGATATTTGGATTACTTTCAGCTGTATGCTGGAGATAAAAGAAATGAAATGGAAAGCATGGCCGTAGCATATACAGAAAGATTAATGGATACAAGACTAAAAATATATACAGGAAAAGATTTTGATTATTATTTTGATACGACTAAAACATCAAAAGAAGAGTACTGTAAATATTTGTTCAATATGACAATGAATGTAGTAAGACATATTGGACTTATATTAGATTACGCGCAAGAGTTATCTATAATTCAGGGAGAACGAATTACATTAAATATTTTAAATGAAGCATCGAAACGTTTTTATAAAGAAAGATTAGTGCAATTTTTTGAAGAAAGTAAAACGGCAAAGATGACATATAATGAACGAATTGAGTCATTAGAATTGAACAAATTATTAAATCAAATCATCGATAAAGAAAAAACTATTAAAACAAATATTAGAACAAACCAATATACGGCAGTAATATTTCAAAAAGAGCGTAATAATCCATATACGAGTCATTTTTATATTGCACAAGAATTAGAGCCTTATTTAGGTAGTTTAGAATTGAATTTCTTTATTAGTAAATATAATGAAATGTCAAATAAGTCAGGAAAAAAAGTTTCTATTTATGCACTTAATTATGGATTATGTATGGATGAAAATCTAAGATGGGGAAAACCAAAGGGAAATGAATACCGTACATACTTTATTGAGTCGCCCTTTAATTTCACTCCAGTTATTAAAAATTTTTTGTCAGAAAATAAAAAATATATTGTGAAAACTGTATGCATGAGTTTAGCGAAGAAGAGTATAATCTAATGAAAAAATACGGTGGTACTTGCCTAAAATGTGGTTGTAAAAATAGTATACAGGAGAAAAGGGTACTTTCGGATGAAGAACGAAGTGAAATAGAAGAAATAGAAAAAAAGGATAATTTATTGGAGAGAGAGCAATATCAGTTGCTGAAATTGTTACAATATAGTAGAAAAGATAAAACAGCAACGGAGTTAGCACAAGAATTGGATGTGAGTTGGCAAAAAATAGGATGGATAGCAAAAAAAATAGAGGAAGATTATTGTTACCTAAAAAAAGAACCACGAAAGGGAAAAATGTATTACGTTTTATCTGATTTGGGAAGAGAATATTTAGATTCGATAACACCATGATAACAAAATCAAAAAAAATAATACAGACACAACGGAAAATCCGGATTTTCCCACACGAATCACACGAAAAACCACCATTTGTACACCGCAATACATCGGTCTGATATCGTGAAGGTGGACGTACTGTAGGATCAGGACGTGTTGCTACAATCATCGAATAATTTTAGCATAACATCTTAAATTATATATATTGAGTACCGCAAGGTACATTGTGTCCAAACGTAAGATACCCCGGAACCGTAAGGTTTCCGGGGTTTTTCTGTTGCCTG
>ENA-OQIK01001174-OQIK01001174.1-human-gut-metagenome-genome-assembly--contig:-NODE-1174-length-10196-cov-2.764997_pt1 | contig 10196 bp, 6 predicted proteins | sample MGYA00242578_ERZ504743 | MGnify/ENA primary metagenome ERZ504743 (study PRJEB26092, sample SAMD00036441) | human gut metagenome | host: Homo sapiens | study: EMG produced TPA metagenomics assembly of...
TGTCAAGCCGCCGGTTGCGGTGGTTGTGATGGCATACAGACCGGCTGTCGGTGCAGTCCACGTTTTGCTGTCCGTGCCGCTGCTGTTTGTTCTGCCGACAATCGTGCTGACCGTGCCGTCAGACGTGTTCGTAATCGTCAGCGTGTACTCCACATTACCGAGTGCAGCGCCGTTCTTTTCCGCCGTTTTCGTTGTCAGGGTCAGCGCCGTACCGGAACCCGGCGTAGAGGTAGTAACCTTATTTTCAACCGTAGTTTCCTTTGTTACCAGTGTGAAGGAAGGCTCCGTATAACTGCCCAAGGTCGTCTGCTGTGTGCAGGTCAGCTCGGTCAGTTCATAGCTGTTCTCTGCCTTCTTCACCAGCTGATAATACTTGACAGTATAGGTGTCCTCTGCGGCACTGTCTGCACCACTGGTCATCTTATCCATCTTGCTGAGGATATAGCGCGGAACTTCAACTCCGTTCTCCGTCACCTTATCCTCACCGTGAATCAGGTACTGCTCGCCGTTCCGGTACTTGCTTTCGTCGTATACCTCTTCCGCGTAGGACGTGACTTCACTCGGCTTATTAACATCCGGAATAGTCAGCGAAAACGCTCTTGCCGCATTTTCGTTTGTCAATACGGTTTCCGGCGTAATTGTGTTCGGCACCGTTACTGCCGTCTCACCGTTCTTCCACTGATAGGTGGTATTCATGGTGAGTTCCTCACCTGCGGTATACGTCTCGCCATTCTTTGTTACGGCGTAGTATACGGTCGATACCGAACCGTCATCTTCCTTCTTTTCACCGATGCCGACATATTTTCCATCTGGATTGTTTACCTTGTAAACATTCAGCGTCAAGTTGCCGGCTTTTACGGTGCACGGAACGGTTGTCTCAACGGATTCTGTCGTGGTTTTAACCGTGTTGAAATTACTCTGACCGATATACGGGGCATCCTGAGTGCCGCTGCCCTCCGAAGCACCGGATACCGTCAAACCGGCGGTTGCCTGCGGTGTACCAACCGTCAGCGTTGCCGCATCGCTGTAGAACGAAATCGGCGTTCTTGCACCGTCATAACATGTTACCACGCAGCGATACATCGCACCGTTCAGGTCACTCGTTACCGACTTTACAGTATAGCTGTCCGTAGTTGCCCCTGCAATATTGCCCCACTTTTTGCCCGGCAGACGCTGCTGCCACTGGTATCTCGTGCTGCTGTACTCAGCAGGTACAGAAGCCAGTACCTCGAAGGTCGCCGAGCCGTTCATCTGAACGGTTACGTTATCCGGTCCGTTGATGTCCGGACGGCTCTTATCATTTGCCAGAGTTGTACCGGCAATAATCTCGCTTTCAACCGATTCTTCCTGACTGGTGTAATATCCCGAGGTAATCGCATACTGATACTTCGCATTAGGTGCAAGATCCTTCAGCGTGTACTCATACTGACCACTCGAAGATTCAGCCGCATCCACAGTATCAATCAATACGAACGGTTCTTCCTTATTATCTTTAAGATAGCGGTAAATCTTGTAATACTCTGCCGGACGGTCGCCGGATTCCCACGACAGCACCATGCTGTTGGTGGTCTGCTCGCTCAGCGACAGATCCTGCGCCGGAGACGGCGGTGCCGTCACATTGCTGACAACATAGCCCAATACCGGTCCTTCATCGCCGTTGAACGGTACCGTCCATGTGCCGAAGCTCCAGTCAAAGTTATAGCGCGAATCGCCGCCGCCGGTAACAGCGCCCAGCTTGGTAATCGTATTGGTGTTTACCCTTTCGGTTCCGGCGCTTGCTCCCCAGTGATAGCCGCCGCCAGCCTTGAAGCCGCCAACTACACCATACATCTGCACCGAACCCTCATAGGAGTACTCAAAGTTTACGCCGCTGCTGGTTGCAGCCGTAAAACTCTGCAGCTGTGTACCCGAATCTTTGTAATGACCAACTTTACCGGACTGCTCCGAATGTGAACCGCTCGGCAGACTGGAACGATACGTATTCGGCTGACCGGACGTGCCCAGATGCAGGTTGCTGCCAATCTGCTGCATACCCTCGTACGCCGAAGCAGCCTTATTATAAGTATCTACCGAAACCATGTTCATCGAAGGATTACCCGGAACCGCCAGCGTCATAGAACTGGTCAGCTTCGGCGAATTGCCCTTCTTTGTGTCATCCGGATACTTCACCTGATACTCGTAATAGGTCATCGGTGTTGCATACATGAGCACCATATTGTCGTTCGTATCATTATTCCACTCGACCGTTATTCCCTTGCTTGTAGATTTTGTTGCACCAACAGTAAAGGTATGACTGGTATTAAATTCAACACCGCCGCCGGTCTCAATCAGCGGTGCAACATATTCAAAGCCCGCCATGATATCAAAACCAAACGAACCGGATGCCGTTACTGTTACAGTATTATCCTTACTGTATCCGATTCCGGTCTGCGAGTTTCCGATATCGCCGTCATTCACCTCCGCAAAATGCGGCGACGCCTCCAGAATCGCCATTACCTTCGGGTCGGTATAGCCGGTGCTGACGCTTTTGATCTTCGCGAGCATGGCATCGTTGTTTACATCTGCCGTTGTAAGCGCCAGATTGCAGTTGCTCTTGTCATAGTATGTCCAGTCATCCTCCCAGCGGCTGAACGTGCTGCCAGCCGAGCTTTTGTACAGCTGACCGATCTTCAAAAACTGCTTGTCGAAGGTCTCCTGCTTGCGGTACTCAACGTAGTATACCTGTTCCATGCCCTACTTGTTGCCGTCAAAATTGCCGACAGCATAGTCCAGAATACCGCTGTTGTTAATGAGTCGGCCACCCAGCCAGCGGTCATGGCCCTTATTCGAGCCGTCCAGGATAGACAGCTGCTGACTGCCGTTCACCGTGCCGACTTTATACATACTGCCGGAAATGAACAGATATTCCTGGGTGTTCACGCCGTCCGCCGCAACAGCCGCTACCGCGATCGGATTCTGCACATCGTCACCCTTGGTGCCGGTATTGGTAAAGCCGTTGGTGACAACTTCGGTTGCCTTGCATTTCTCTGTCCACGAATTATCCTTCGTGCTGTACTGATAGCTGTATGCCAGCAGCTTGCTCTTATTAAAGTCGCAGTCCCGATAATTATCATTCTGATCGTAGTAGCCTACCGCAACAACTTCCGGCGGCATACTGCCGATCGGCTTATCGCTGACATAACCGATGGTTACGCCTGCAAAACGGGCACGGCCTTTTGCATCGCCATTGCTGTTCAGCAGTGTTTGCTTCGTCATCTGCGACCATTTGTTGCTGTTGTTATAGTCGTATACCGTCAGATAAGACTTTTCAAAGTCGGTATATGTTTTACCATCCAGCTTGTATTCGCTCTCCTTCAGGTCGTTGACATTGACCGTCATTGCCAGTTCGTCGATACCGTCCATATCCACGTCGCCGACTTCCATATCAACGCTCAGATGCGCGCGCAGCTCGTTATTGCCGTTGCCATCATGGTACAGCATGGCCTTCAGCGCCTCTCGGCCGCCGTCGATGACGTCACCGAGGTTGATTACGCGACCGTTGTCAGTCAGTTTGCTGCCGCTGAACGTATACTCCTTAATGCTGTCTACCGTATCCGTTTTCTCGTTATTGCCCGGCGTATAGATCATCAGCGTGTCCTTGCCGTCGCCGTCAAAGTCGCCTGCGGCCAGACTCAGCATAGCGCGGGTCTGGTAGAATTTCAGTTTCTTGATGTATTCACTGTCGTTTCCATCACCAATCTGGACAACGTTCGATACCTTGCGGTCCTTGTTCGTCACATACAGACGAAGCCGTTCCGAACTTTTATCAAATACCAGATTCGCAATATATTCATCCTTGCCGGTGCCGTTCGGGTCAAACGCCACAGTCGCAATACGCTCGGCATTGCCGACCTCGGTCGAGTTGCTCCACCGGAACGTAGACATCTTACTGCCCTTGCCGTTGGCTGCGCCCTCGTATGTCGTCTGGAACTCATCCGAGTCCACGCCGGCTACAACCAGCTCGTGGTTCTGGAACAGCGGAACCCATCCCAGCGTGCCGTATGGGTTATTCCGAAGTGTGGCTGCGTCTGTTATGCCCTTTTTTTCTTCCGTGGGCAGACCAAAGCCGTCTTTTGCTGCTGCAGTATCCGCTGCCGCCGCCTGCGGCAGCACGATCTGCGGCAGCAGACCCGCCAGCATACTGCATATCAACAGCAAACTGCAAATTCGTTTTTTCATCTTTCTTCCTCCTTGCCTTATGAAATAAACGGTTTCCACGGCTTTCCCCTTGCTTTACCGCGGAGCACCGTCCGAGGATACAGGTATTTCACCGTACTTTCAGTATAAGGGCAAAAAGGCGGCGGACGGCGAAGGTACCAAATTTGTTACCTTCGCCGTCCGCTGTAAATATTCAATTATTGCTCCTCGAGCCGATATCCGCTGCTGCGGTACGAATTGACCGTGACCCTTGCATCCTCGCCGCCGAGCTTCTGCTTAAGCCGTGAGATCGTCATGCGCACGGCATGCGGGTCGGCTCCCATCGGCTGCTGCCAGACCGCCTCGTACAGCTCCTGCGCGCTGACGCTGCGGTTCGGGTGCCGCGCCAGATACAGCAGCGCCGCAAATTCCTTCTGCGTCAGGTTCAGGTCGGTCTCTCCGATGTACGCGCGTCCGCTCAGCAGATTCATCTGCAGCGGGCCAAGCCGTACTGCGCGTTCCTTCGGGTGCGCCGCACGCAGACGCGCTTCCACGCGGGCCATGAACACCTCCAGATCATACGGCTTTGTCAGATAATCGTCTCCGCCTGCGGTCAGTCCCTTGACGATATCCTCGTTTTCGCCCATAGCGGTCAGGAACAGGATCGGCACGTCATATTCCTGCTTGATCTCGCGGCACAGCGCCACGCCGTCGCCGTCCGGCAGAAGAATATCCAGCACGATCAAGTCCACCGCGTGAAAGCACAGCAGCTCTCGGCACTTGTGCGCGGTTTCTGCCTGCAGGGTGCGATAACCGCGCATGTGCAATGCCGCGTCGTTGATCGCCATGATGTGCGGATTGTCCTCCACCAGCAAAATCAGTTTATCTTCCACAATCGTTCTCTCCTTGTGTTTTGAGCGGCTTTTTCGGCAGTTCGAGCCGGAACACCGTGCCGTCTGCATCGGTGTGCTCCACCTCGAGCAAGCCGTGGTGAATCTTCATTGCGTCCGCGCAGATCGTCAGGCCGATGCCGCTGCCTCCATCGCCGCTGCAGCCCTTCTCAAAGATATGCGGCAGCAGGTCGGGTGCAATGCCGCTGCCGGTGTCGCTCACGCGCAGGCACACCCGCTCGCCCTCGTCCGCAATGCGGTAGGCGATCACGCCGTTCTCCGTATGACGGTTGGCATTGACCGTCAGGTTGATGAGCACCTGCAGCAGCATTTCCGTATTGCCCCAGAGCGCAATACCGTCTCCGCTGTCGCTTTCCAGCCGGTTGTGCTTTTTTTCCAGCATCGGACGGCACACATCCGCCGCGCCGGACAGCAGCTGCGCCGCGTCAATGACGCCCATCTCAATATCGGGTGAGCCGCCGTTGGCGAGATCGATCAGCCGCGATACGAGCGCAGAAAGCCGCTGCGCCTCGGACGAAATGGTCTGCATGTGTTCATGCGCGTCCGCGCTGACCGCTCCGGTGCTAAGCTGCCAGTCGGTCAGCTGCGCATAGCCGCTCATAACCGTGAGCGGTGTTTTCAGTTCGTGCGCCATCTGGTGCAGAAATTCGCTTTTCAGCCGGTTGAGCTGGGTCAGCACCTCGCGCTGACGACGGCTCTCGGACAGCTCCTGTTCCCGGCGGTTGATTTTCAGGCTGATGGCTCCCGCGATCAGAAATACGAACACCAGCAGATACGGCGGTGCCGCTCCGTGGCGCGTAATGGTCGTCACAATGCGGCCGAATACCGCCTCGTACACGTTCGAGCCGAACAGCAGCAGATAGCCGAGCAAAACGAGCACGTCGTCCCGCTCAAGTCGCCGGATACGCCAGAACCGCCGAATCAGCTGTACGACCAGATACAGGAAAAATGGCATTGAGAGATAATACCCGATCCTGCTCAGCGGTGCGATATCCTGCGTCGGCAGGATAAAATGCGCCGCCGCCAGCACGGCATACAGCGCCGCATAGCACCGCACAACGATTGGCTTCGCCAGTTTTTCGTACAGACTTTGCAGCAAAAGCAGCAGAAAACACGGCTGCAGCGTAATCATCAGCACCAGAAACCGATATGCGACTGCCCAGTTGTAGTTTGCAGGCAGCAGATGCAGCACATAGAAATTCTGGTCGCGCAGACCGAGCAGCGCGCAGATGACCGCGAGGAAAACATACTTGATCTCGCCCTGAAAGACCGCAAACAGCAGAAAATACATGCCGAACAGGCACAGCGAACCGCCAAGCACCATTGAATACAGATTCCGGCTTCGGCGCATGCGATCGATGTTCTCCGCAGTGGACAGATGCATCTGCGTCAGACCGCCGCCTTCGCGGTGCACGAAATTCGCGTACTGGCAGACCCCCTCGACCGTGCCATCCTCGCCGGTGTAAATCGGTATGAGCATATAGTCGATGCGCGGCTCAGACTCCGCCGCAGACGCCCCCACCTTGCCGATTTCGAGCACTTCACTGCCGTTTACCAGCACACGCGTGCTGTAATCGAATGAGTAGCCGCCGAGTGTCAGGTATTGTTTCGGCTGCGCGTGTATTTTCAGCCGGTATGAGCCGTATGGAATGGATTCATTGCGTTCTCCCGGTTGGGCAGTGTTCAGCTCTACGCCGCTGCCGAGTACCTCAGGATAGAACGCCCATTCACCGTCTATCTCATATACCGCCGACGAGAAATCCGCTGATGTTGCATCCAGTACGCCGTCCTGCGCTTCCATTGCGCTGAAATCTCCCGATCGGTTAGAAAACAGCAGCATCAGCAGCACAAAAACCAGCAGGATAGCCGCCGTTATCGATATATAGCGCATTCGTTTGTTCTTCATGGGCAGACCCCTTTCAAATCTCATTATAGGAGAAAAAGCCCAATGATTCAACAAGTTAATTTTTCGATTGACATAATGGAGAATGGAAAATGGAGAATTGAGAATGAACGTAAAGATTACGTTATACTGTAGGGCGGGGTGCCCTCACCCCGCCGTTTGTAAATCACTTGCAATCATGTAACCGTAGGGGCGACCAGTGGTCGCCCACGCATCCATTAAACCATAGTGCGGGAGGCCAATGGCCTCCCCTACGAGATTAATGTTGCCGATGAATTTACATCCGGCGGGGTGAGGGCAGAAGGTGAATTGCGGCAAAGCCGCAAGAGAAGCCACTCTGGAGTGCCTCGCCCTACGATTACATTTCATCTTCCATTCTCCATTTTCAATTTTCCATTTTTCGTATCGTTACATCTCAATTTTCCCAAAGAAAAACCGGCCGCTCACGCAGCCGGTTTCAATTTCACAAAATGCAGGGAATGTTATTCCTTGTTCAGTGCCTCCAGACGAGCCTTATTCGCTGCGATAACCTTTTCCTGTACCGGAACCGGTGCCTCATCGTAACGCTCGAACTGGGAAACAAACGAGCCTCTGCCCTGCGTCATGGAGCGCAGCTTGATCGCGTAATCGCCAAGCTCTGCCATCGGGCACTCGGCTACGATCTCCTGCTTGCCGCCGTCGAGCGGATTCATGCCCATGATGCGGCCGCGGCGCTTGTTCAGATCGCCGATAACATCGCCCATGTAGGAATCCGGGATAACGACCTTGAGCGAGCATACCGGCTCGAGCAGTACCGGATTTGCCTCCGGGATACCTGCCTTGTATGCCAGACGTGCTGCCATCTTGAAGGACAGCTCGTTGGAGTCTACATCGTGGTAGGAGCCGTCGAGCAGGGTTGCGCGCAGGCCAACCATCGGGTAGCCGGCCAGAACGCCGTGCTCCATCGCCTCGCGGATGCCCTTGTCAACTGCCGGATGGAAGTTCTTCGGTACGGAACCGCCGAAAATCTTCTCCTGGAACAGGTAATCGCCCTCGGCATACGGTGCAAATTCCATCTTAACGTGGCCGTACTGACCATGACCGCCGGACTGCTTCTTATGCTTACCTTCTACCGTAACAGCCTTGCGGATCTTCTCGCGGTACGGAACGATCGGGTCGGTCAGCGTAACCTCTACGCCAAACTTATCCTTCAGCTTGGAGCACAGAACGTCCAGATGAATATCGCCGGCACCGGAGATCAGGTGCTGCTTGGTTTCCGGGTTAAACTCGGTATCGAAGGACGGATCCTCGTCACGCAGACGAGCAAGACCGGTGGAGATCTTCTCCTCAACGCCCTTTACCTTAGGCGCGATTGCCTGCGTGTAGCACGGCGGCGCAATCTCGATCGACTCAAGCTCAACCTTGCGAACGCTCATCGAAAGCGTATCGCCAGTCTTGGTGGTAACCAGCTTGGAAACGGCGCCGATGTCGCCGCAGCCGATCACCGGAACCTCGGTCGTCTTTTTGCCGCATACGGTGAAGATGTGACCCATCTTCTCGTTTGCATCGGCACGCTTGTTGACCAGCGTCATATCCTGCTTAACCTCGCCGGACATAACCTTAAAGTAGGAGAAGCGGCCGTACTGGTCAGCGACCGTCTTAAATACAAATGCACAGGTAGAGCCGTTCGGGGTGCAGTTGATCTCAATCAGCTCGCCCTTTTCGTCCTCGCAGATCTCGACCGGCTTTTCATCGGGAGACGGCATGTAGTCCGCAATGCCCTTGAGCAGTGCGTAGGAGCCGATACCGGTTGCAGCAGTGCCGCAGAATACCGGCGCGAGAACCAGATCCTTCACACCCTGACGGATACCGGCGATCAGCTCTTCATCCGAGAACTCCTCGCCTGCGAAGTAACGCTCCATCAGGTCCTCAGACAGCTCGGCGATGTTCTCGCACAGTGCTGCACGGTGCTGATCGATACGGTCCTTCATGTTGTCCGGGATCGGGATCTCGACACGCTTGTTGCCTTCCATGCGGTACGCCTTGCGGATAACGCAGTCCACAATGCCGACGGTATCGCGGTTGCCCTCAAAGATCGGGACAACGATCGGCGCTACCGAAACGCCGAACTGCTTCTGCAGCTTGTGCAGAGAAGTATAGTAATCCGAGTTTTCCTCGTCGATCTTGGAGATGTAGAACATACGCGGCATTGCGTGCTCCTCACAGTGAGCCCAAGCCTTTTCGGTGCCGACGCCCGGACCGGACTTGCCGGTTGCGACGATCAGCGCGGACTCCGCAACGCGCAGTGCGCACTGCACTTCACTTTCAAAATCAAAGAAACCCGGGGTATCGAGCAGATTGATCTTGCAGCCGTTCCACTCTACCGGCGCTACAGCCGTGGAAATGGAAAACTTGCGCTTGATCTCTTCGGGATCAAAGTCACAAACCGTGTTGCCGTCCGCGATCTTGCCAACGCGGTCGGTTACACCGGCGATATTGAGCAGGCTCTCGACCAGCGAGGTCTTGCCGTCGCCGCCGTGACCCATCAGACATACATTACGGATCTTGTTAACCGGATAATTCGCCATAGTTGATATTACACGCCCCTGCCCTAGCCTGTCATCGTGCCCTGCCGGCACGTTATACTCCTGGGCGCTTTGTTTCGCGGGAGCGATCCTCTCTTCACGGGATCGTTCCCCTTCTTCGTTATTATACACCATACAAGTCAAGCATGCAAGCAGTTTTTTGTGCAATTTTCATGTAGCATTTTTCACAACGCCGTCGAATAACAGCGGCGGCCACTTAGTGTACGTTTCGCACACATTCTGATAAAAAATCCGAATTTTCCTTTGTTTTTTGCATTTCTGAAATATTTTCAGCAAAATCGCTCGCTTTTGTTGATTTCTTACAAACAAAATGATATAATTTTAGTGCTACTTCACAAAGGAAGAAAAAACACCCTTCGCACAATCTGACAAAGGGAAGCCTGTGACGGCATTTTGCACAGCTGGCCGTTCCGCCGATCTCAGGCAATATTCTGCCGCAGTTTTACAACACGATAGACGCATCTCCGGCGGTCAAGCATTTTTGCGGTATCTCGAATATCGCAGTAACTGAGAATGGAGAATGAACGCAACGGTTTCATTCTCCGTCCTCAATTCTCCGTTTTCATAAAGATCGGAAGAGCGTCGTGTAGGGAAAGAGTGTAGATCTCGGTGGTCGCCGTA
>ENA-OQIK01001179-OQIK01001179.1-human-gut-metagenome-genome-assembly--contig:-NODE-1179-length-10154-cov-3.128510_pt1 | contig 10154 bp, 6 predicted proteins | sample MGYA00242578_ERZ504743 | MGnify/ENA primary metagenome ERZ504743 (study PRJEB26092, sample SAMD00036441) | human gut metagenome | host: Homo sapiens | study: EMG produced TPA metagenomics assembly of...
GGATGAACGACAAATACAACGATTAGGACTGGAAGCGAAGAAATCCCGGCCCGGGGAATGCGGTCGGCCGGGGAACCGCCGGTGCTTCGCTCTGTGCGGGAGCGATGGAGTTGAGCATGTCTGCGTGGTTATGAATGAGGTAGCGCACACCGTCCATGATAGCAACGCTGCTTTCACTGCCGGAGGCATGACCGAGCACGTTGAGTGCCAGGAACGGGATCATCAGACCGCCGATCAGCAGGCCCACGCCGTTGATGGTATCCGATACTGCAACAGCCTTCAGACCGCCGAAGATAGCGTAAATCGAGCCGATGATAGTGATAAGGATACACAGGATAACGATGGACTGGAACTTGGTAATGCCGAGGATACCGGACAGGTTGAAAATGTTTTCAAACACCAGCGAACCAGAGTACAGGATTACCGGAATCTGCACGAACAGGTACAGAATGATGTATGCGATGGAGAACCACAGCTTGGTGGGTCGGTCGTAGCGCTCGCCGAGCAGCTGCGGGATGGTGGTGATGCCGCTCTTCAGGTAGCGCGGTGCGGCAAACAGCGCCAGCACGATGAGTGCGGTCGCCGCCATTACTTCGAACGCCATCGGACTCATGCCAATCGCCCAGGTCTGGCCGTTTGTGCCGACAAGCTGCTCTGCAGAAAGGTTGGTCAGCAGCAGCGAGCCTGCGATAACGACACCCGGCAGACCGCGGCCTGCCAGAAAGTAGCCGTCAGCGGTGGTCTGGTCATCGCCCTTGGTCTTAACATAGGAGATGACCGCAACTAAAATCGTAAAAAATACAAAGGTTACGCAAGTGAATAACATTTTCTCTGTTCTAACTCCCTCAAATTTGCATAGAAAAACCGTTGATGCATAGCGCACCAACGGTTTTAGCACATTGCTTAGACTGTGTGCGTGGTGTGAAAATTAAGTTGTGATCAAGCCTCGATCTCGGAGATCTTGACCGGACGGCCCTCATGCAGAGACTTGGTAGCAGCAGCTGCCATCAGTACCGGATACAGGCCGTCCTCGCCGGTAACCGGAGTCTCCTTGTCGTTGATAACGGCATCTGCGAACGCCTGCATCTCGGCAACGAATGCGCCGGTGTAGCGATCCCACATTACCTTGTAGGCTACGCCGTGTACAGCGCCGTCTGCGGTGGACAGAACAGCGGTGTTCGGGGTGTCGTTCTGGTCCTCGGCACAGCCTTCGGAGCCGAATACCTCAACGCGCTGGTCGTAACCGTAAACTGCCTTGCGGCTGTTGTCGATCACGCCGATCGCGCCGTTTGCGAACTTGAGGGTAACGAGCGCGGTATCAACGTCGCCGGCTTCACCGATGCCCGGATCGACCAGAACGGAACCAACTGCATTTACCTCGGTAACTTCGCTGCCTGCGAGGAAGCGGGCCATATCGAAGTCGTGGATCATCATATCGTAGAAGATACCGCCGGAAACCTTAACATAGGATACCGGAGGCGGCTCCGGATCGCGGGAGGAAATCTTGATGATGTTGACCTTGCCGACCTTGCCGTCACGAACCATGTCGTATACTGCGCGGTGGTTGTGGTCGAAGCGGCGGCAGAAACCGATCTGCAGCTTTACGCCGGCTTCCTTGGCTGCGTTGATGGCAGCGTGAACCTTCTCCAGATCATAATCGATCGGCTTCTCGCAGAAGATGTTCTTGCCTGCGTGAGCAGCCTCGATGATGTACTTGGAATGGGTGTCGGTAGAGGAGCAAATCAGAACTGCATCGATCTCGGGATCGTTCAGAATGTCGTTTGCGTCCTTGGTGGTGTTCGGAATGCCGCAGGACTTGGCAAAAGCCTCGGTCTGCTCATTCATAAACGGGTCAGCGATGGTCTTGATCTCCATCTCCGGTACGAACATGGAAATATTCTTCGCATGTACCTTACCGATACGACCCGCACCGATAATACCTACTTTCATGGGTGTTCCTCCTTAAATGAACATTTGGAATAAAAAGAGAGGTTTTGTATGAAGCGTTGGAGCGCGTTTCCATACATAGTTTCCGCCGCAGGCGGTATTAAATCGTGAAGGTGTTGCCTTCACAAAAAAACGCGGAGCATGTATCTGCGTTTTTTTACAAGTAAGAAAATCGGTGTGCCGCTGTGCGACGCGCTGATTTTCGCCCGGGAATCATCCGCGGCAAAGCCACGGTGTTTCCCATCTCCTTGAAATGCGTGCATTTCAAGGAATTATTTCAGCCAGTTTGCGAAGTTATCCAGACGAGCCTGTGCGTTGTCCTTGGTGATGATCTCGGTGCCGGTGTCTACGTCACCGTACTCCTCGCCGTTCAGGATCTTCACGATGGTCTCAACTGCCTTGTAGCCGATGTCGAAGTTGTTCTGTGCAGCGGTCATGGTCAGCTCACCGTTCAGAACGGCTTCTACTGCGGACTTCTGGCCGTCAAAGCCGAGGAAGATGGTTTTTGCATAGTTCGGATTGTCCTTTGCGGTACGGGCAGCCGCCAGCGCCATATCGTCGTTGTTGGAGCAGATGATGGCAACGCCTTCCGGATACTTGCTCATGATGCCTTCCATCGCGGTTACAGCGAGGTCAGCGGTTGCGTTAGCGTACTGGGTCTCTGCATCAAGGAACTCGCCGCCGGCTTCGTTTACGCCTTCGCGGTAGCCTTCCATGCGGGCGGTGTTGGTTGCGTCACCCTGAACGCCTGCGATCTCGATGCACTTGATATCGGTCCAGCCGGCTGCCTTTGCAGCTTCAACAGCGGCCTTGCCGCCCTCCTTGGCTGCTTCCTTGTTGCCAGTGCCGACGAATGCGAGGCACTTGTCGGAATCAATGCGGGTATCGTATGCTACGACCGGCTTGTCGGTGTTTGCGATAGCGGTTGCAACAGCCTCGGACTGCAGCGGAGCGATCAGGTAGCCATCGTAGGACTCAACCGCAAGGTCAGTCTGGATGGTGTTGAGCTGCTCCTCGTAGTAGGTCTCAGCCGGAGGACCCTTGATGTCCAGGCTGACCTGATCCGGGTGCTCATCTTCATATGCCTCAGCGCCTGCCTGAACAATGTTCCAGAACTCGGCAGCGTTGGTCTTGAGCACCATGCTGATCTTGTACGGGCCATCGTGGGATGCGGTGCCGGCGCTGTCGCCGCCGGTCTGTGCGGGGGTAGAATCGCCGCCGCCGCAGGCGGTCAGGCTGAGTGCGAGGGCGCTGGTGAGCAGGGCTGCTAACAGTCTCTTTTTCATAGTGTGTCTCCCTTTCTTTTCTCGTTTTTCTTCTCTTGTCGCTCTTTCAGCACTGTGCGATTGTGTGCTCTGTGCTGTTTATGTGCTTATTATAGCGAGCGGGTACGGAAGTGTCAACAGGTAATTTGCCGGTGCGGAAATCGTTTGAATGGAAAAACGTCAAAATAAGTGGATAAAATGCGCGTAAAATGCGTATAAACTGAGAAATGCAAAACAAATATGCGGGAAACAAGGGCGGTCACAAGGTTTGATGTGTGTAATTGTATATGTCGTACAAAGCACACATTCTGTGAAAAACACAGAATATCGCACATAGTTTTGAAAAAATGAAAAATAGAGCATAAAACACCGGATATATCGGAAAACTTGTGCCAAAAGCGGTATGTGCAAATGCACAGAAAGAAGGAAAGCACAGATTTTGTCTTCACAAAGCACAGAAATATGGTATAATAAGCACAGAGAAAAGAAACATCGCAAAGATGCAGGATAATATAAAGAGCAATTATGAAAAGGTGAAGGACTATGAACAAAAGACCAACTATTCAAACGATTGCTGAGCTTGCGGGTGTTTCCCGCGGCACGGTAGACCGTGTATTAAATAATCGTTCGTATGTGCGCGCGGATGTGCGTGCGCGTGTGCTGAATGCCATTCAGGAGACCGGTTATCTTTCTCCGAAGGAGGCGCATCGGCAGGCCGCAGAGGCAAAACTGCCGCTCAAACCTGTGCGTTTGGGTGTGCTTTTGCCAAACTGGAGCGGTCCGTTCCACGAGGATGTCCCGAGAGGCATTCAGGCTGCGCGTTCCGAGCTGGAAAAGCGCGATGTTGAGGTGCGTGTGTGCACTTGTGAAACAGATATTCCGCGCGAGACGATCGAGCTGCTGGACGAGCTGGTAAACTGGGGTGCGCAGGGCATCGCACTGTGTGCATTAAATGATATTTCGATAGAAGCACGCATCGGAGAATTGGCCGAACAGGGCATTCCGTGCATCACGTTCAACTCGGATCTGCCGAATAGCCGCCGTCTGTGCTTTGTAGGTCAAAATTACACACAAAGCGGCCGTATTGCCGCCGAGCTGCTCAGCAAGTGCGTGCCGAAAAACGCGCGTGTGCTGGCGATGGCGGGTAATCTGGAGTACGATGGCCACCGCACCCGTTTAGACGGCTTCTGCGAGCATCTAAAGAAAAAGGGATTCTCTTCCTCGCAGATCGAGATTGAGGAGACCTATAACGACTACCGTTTGACCTATAACCGCGTTACGGCGGCGCTGCAGTCAGACAATCCGCCGGCGGCCATCTATATGGCAAACCGCAGCGTTACCGGCTGCGTGGACGCACTCAAAGCTGCAGGCATGGATCAGCAGGTGCGTGTGATCGCACATGATATGTCGCTGAGACGCAAGCAAATGCTGCTTGACGGCTCGCTTGACCTGACCATCACGCAGGATATGTTCCGGCAAGGCAACCAGCCGCTGCGCCTGCTCGCAGACCTGCTGCAGAAGAATATTCAGCCGGAAAACAGTAATAAGGGTTCGAAAATTTCCATTATCTGCGCACAGAATATCGAATAAATAAGCGAAACGGCACAGCGTTGGCTGTGCCGTTTTTCTGTCTCTTTTTGCACCGAATAGATGGGGTACGCGAACTGCGCAGGCGTGTTTGGCCCTGATGGGCGGGGAGTTTTTCACTGAGATTCAGCGAGGGAGGCGCCGTACCCACGGCGGTGGGGCAAGAGGGTAGACATCTACGGTTTCTACCCTCTTAACTCCCGTTTCCCTTTGTTTCGCAGTCTGGCGCAGACCAGAGAGCGGCGACCGCTGCGAAAAAGGGGAACGACAGAGGATTTTTTCTACCGCAGGGGAGCACAGTGTGCTCCCATTTCGTTACCTCTACGCAGTGCCGGATTCCTTGCTGCTACACAGGTGGTTCAATCAACGCAGGCGCGACACAAGGTGAATTGCCCACAGGGCAAGAGAAGGTCCCCTGGGGGATAACAGTGTTGCGCAACTTTTTCGCACGTTGTAACGCACGGCACCTACGAAGATAAATGGTATTAAATATCTAAATTCGCAGGTGCTGTCTATTATATAACGTGCCAACGAATTGTGCGGCACTATTATGCCGCACCCAGCGTCGACTAACCGCATGTGTAGCAGTACGAAAACAGCTTGAGCGGCTAAGAAAAAGAAATGGGCGGACCCAAAGGTCCGCCCTGCGGAAGAGGAACAGTACGCTCGTTCCTTTATAGTCTCAGTTCTGAACAGCCGCCGTGCTATCCCAAAAGGGAAATGGGAGATTCACAAGAGGGTAAAAACCGTAGGTTGTTATCCTCTTGTGCCCTCAGCGGGCAGCGTCCATCTGCCATGCGAAATGGTCGCAATGCAGCAGTTCCTCTGCTCTGTGCGAGCACGGCTCATCCAGATACTCACGGTACAGCGCCTGAACCGCCGGATTTTCATGCGAAAAACGCAGCGGTGCATTCTGATCGAGTCGGAACAGAACCTTGCCGCGGTCGGCGGCCTTTTCGCGGTCGGTGCCGTCCACCGGCTGACCGCCGCCGCCTGCACAGCCGCCCGGGCATGCCATGATCTCCACAAACTCATAGTGTACCTCACGGCGCTGCAGCGAGTGCAGAAGCTGACGTGCGTTGCCCAGTCCGCTTGCTACCGCGCAGCGCACAGTCCGGCCTGCCAGCTCGAACGTTGCTTCGCGCCATGGCAGCGGAGAAATCGTGCCGTCGTCACGCACCTCGCGGAATGCATCCGGCGACGGATTTTCGCCGGTGGTGAGGAAGTATGCCGAACGCAGCGCGGCCTCCATAACGCCGCCGGTCGCGCCGAAAATAACGCCTGCGCCGGTGCCGTCGCCCAACGGAGAATCAAACGCGGATTCCGCGATGTTTTCCACATCAAGGTGCTCGGCACGCGCCATGCGCGCCAGCTCTCGGGTGGTGATGACCAGATCGACATCGCTGCCGTGACCGGCCGAATCCATGCTCGGCAGCTCACGCTCGGCCTTTTTTGCGATGCACGGCATGATGGAGATGCTGTAAATTTTGTCCGCATCCACGCCGAGGTTGTGTGCCAGCCAGGTCTTGCCGACCGCGCCGAACATCTGCTGCGGCGACTTGGCGGTGGACAGACGGCCGGTCATTTCCGGGAACTGCGGCTTCAAAAAGCGCACCCAGCCCGGGCAGCACGAGGTAAACATCGGCTGATTGTCAAGATCGCCCGCCTGCAGGCGCTGGAGCAGTTCGGTGCCTTCCTCCATGATGGTCAGATCGGCGGAAAACGTGGTGTCGAACACATAATCCGCGCCCAGCTTGCGCAGAACGGACACCAGCTGACCGACGGTTGCCTTGCCGGTCGGCATGCCGAAGGCTTCGCCCCATGCAGCACGCACGGCCGGAGCAATCTGCACAATGGTCACGCGGTCCGGATCGCCGAGCGCAGCATATGCCTTCTGCGTGTCATCGCGTTCGCGCAGAGCGCCGGTCGGGCAGTGCGTGATGCACTGACCGCACAGCGAGCAGTCCGCCTGCTTGATCACGCGGTTTTCCGAAACATCAATGGTGGTGCGCGCACCCGAGCCGCTGATATCCCAGACGGACAGCGACTGCACCTTATCGCATACCTGAATGCAGCGCATGCACTTGATGCACTTGTTTACATCGCGGTAGAGCGGGAACGTGGTCGTCCAGTCGGCCTTTTTGCCGCGTGCAAGGTCGGTGGGGTAGGAAACACCCAGAATGCCCATATCGTTTGCAATCTTCTGCAGCTGGCAGGTGCCCGAGCGGATACAGGTCGCGCACTTGTTGTCGTGCTGCGAGAGGATAAGCTCCATATTGACGCGGCGCGCCTCGAGTGCACGCGGAGAATTGGTGCGGATGACCATGCCTTCACGCACAACGTTGTTGCACGAGGGAACCAGCTTGCCCTCGCCCTCTACCTCGACACAGCAGACGCGGCAGGCGGAGATTTCGTTCAGCTCTTTTAGGTAGCACAGGCTGGGGATTTCGATATCGACAGAGGCGGCGGCATCCCGAATGGTGGGGCCTTCCGGTACAGTCACCGGGGTAGAATTGATCGTCAGATTTACCATTTAGAAGAACGCCCTCCCTTGAAAATACCGTAGCCGAAGTGGTCGCAGCGCAGGCAGCGGGAGGTCTCCTGATGAACCTCCTGCTCGGTCATGCCGCACTTTACCAGATCGAAGTTGCCGACGCATTCCTCGGCGGGTCTGCTGCGCAGCTCGATGCGGCCGCAGGCCGGCATGTTGGTCAGATGCGGTGCCGGAATCTCAACATCGCTCTTGATAACGTGACGGAAGCCGAGGTGTGCGTCAATGTTGGCCGCAGCCACCTTGCCGGCGGCTACCGCGCGGATAACGGTCGCCGGACCGGTAACGGCATCGCCGCCCGCGAATACATGCGGGGTGTTCGGCACGAAGGCGTCGGACTCGGCCTGAATCTTGCCGCGTACGACCGGAGCGATCTGCTCGAACGGCTTTGCGTCGATGGACTGGCCGATGGCTACGATAACGACATCGCACGGTGTGCGGAGCAGCGGCTGATCGGCATCGTAGGGACGCGGACGACCGTCCTTGCCGTAGGCGCCGATGACCTGCGGACGCGTCCACAGAGCGGTAACGCGGCCCGTTTCATCGGTCTCAATGTGATCGGGCGCCTGCAGCGAGAGAATCTGGCAGCCTTCGCTCTGTGCTTCCTCGATCTCCTCTGCGAGTGCGGTCATATCGGTCACGCGCCGGCGGTAGACGCACGTTACTGCGGAGGCACCGAGGCGGATTGCGGTTCGGGTTGCATCCATCGACACGTTGCCGCCGCCGATGACGCAGACGCGCTTGCCCTTGAAGTCCGGCACGCGGCCCTCGCCGATGTCGCGGAGCAGCTGCACCGCGGAGTGTACGCCGACTGCGTCCTCGCCGGGAATGCCGATCTTCTTGTCGTTATGCGCACCGATGGAGATGTAAACCGCGTCGTACTGGTTCTCAATCTCAGCGAACGAAATATCGCGGCCGATGGAAACGCCGGTGTGCACCTCAATGCCGGTGGACAGGATGAAGTCGATATCCGCATCCAGCTTGTCCTGCGGCAGACGATAATCCGGAATGCCGTAGCGCAGCATGCCGCCGAGCTTGGGACGCTGGTCATAGACTACGACCTGGTGACCCATCAGCGACAGGAAATACGCCGCCGACAGACCGCCCGGTCCGCCGCCGATGATGCCGATGCGCTTGCCGGTCGAAGGTGCGGAATCCGGCGGCGTGGTGTTGTCCGCGTGGTCGCACGCGAAACGCTTGATGCCGCAGATGTTGACCGCATCGTCCACCATACTGCGGCGGCAGTGTGCCTCGCACGGGTGCTCGCAGACATAGCCGCATACGGTCGGGAAGGGGTTGTCCTTGCGGATCAGGCGCACGGCGTCATTGTAACGGCCGGCACGTACGAGTGCAATGTAGCCCGGAATATCCACTCCGGCCGGGCACAGTGCCACGCACGGCACCGGATGATCCCAGCCGAACAGGCAGCGGCCGCTCTCCACATGGGAGAGGTAGTCATCGCGAAAGCCCTGCACGCCCTGCAGAACCATGCGGGCAGCCTCATAGCCGATGGCGCAGTCCGCCGTATCCTGAATAACACGGGCGGTTTTCTCGATCAGGTCAATGGTCTCCGGTGTTGCGGTGGAATCCAGCACCTGCTCGAGCAGAGTGGTCAGCTGCCCCAGACCGATGCGGCACGGAACACATTTGCCGCAGGTCTGTGCATGGCACAGACGCAGGAACGACAGCGACATATCCACCGGACACAGACCCGGAGGACTGGCGCTGATGCGCCGCTCGATATCGCGGTACAAGCCGGCAATGACGGTCTCAGCCTTGCCCGGCGTTTCAATGGATAAACGACTCAAAAAAGTCCCCTCCCTTTCTTGTAGAAACATATTAAAATAATAGAACTTTTTGGCAGATAAGTCAATTGTAACTCAGCGATTTTGGAGAAAATACCAATAAAAAGCTGCTTGTAGTGGCGACTGGAGGACGGATATGCTATACTGACAGAAAAAGAGAAGGAGAGCGAAGCTATGCGCATCATCAATTTCGGTTCGCTGAATATAGATAAGGTATATCAGGTGGAGCAGTTTGTACGGCCGGGACAGACCATCACCGCGAAGGACTATGCCGTGGCTGCGGGCGGCAAGGGGCTCAACCAGTCACTGGCGGCGGCTCGAGCGGGCGCAGAGGTGCTGCACGCGGGCGCGATCGGCGCGGAAGGCCGCTTTATGGCCGATCTGCTGCGGGAATCCGGTGCGGATACCTCGCTGTTGCGCGAGGTGGACGGGCCGTCCGGACATGCCGTTATCGAGATAAACGCCGCCGGTCAGAACCGGATTATCGTGTTCGGCGGCGCAAACCGCAGCATGACGAGCGAGTATATCGAGCGGGTGCTCGACACCGCGCAGCCGGACGACTGGGTGCTGCTGCAGAATGAGGTCAACCTCGTGCCGGATATCATCTGCCGTGCGCATGAAAAGGGACTGCGGGTGGTGTTCAATCCGTCTCCCATGCCGGAGAATACCGAAAAGCTGCCGCTTGCGTGCGTCAGCCTGTTTATGGTGAATGAAATCGAAGCGGCACAGCTTGCGGGAACGGATGCAAATGCAGATTTCGAGGATACGCTGACGGCTTTGCGGGCAAAATATCCGAATGCGTCGGTCGTTATGACCGTCGGCGCGGACGGTGTGCTGTATGATGGAGAGGAAGGTCGGTTTCAGCTTCCTGCATTTAAGGTAAAAGCCGTGGACACCACCGCTGCCGGAGATACCTTCTGCGGATACTTTCTTGCGGCGGTCAGCGCAGGGAAAACGGTGCAGACCGCCCTGCAGGAGGCTTCGCCGGCAAACGCCCTC
>ENA-OQIK01001182-OQIK01001182.1-human-gut-metagenome-genome-assembly--contig:-NODE-1182-length-10147-cov-20.875968_pt1 | contig 10147 bp, 12 predicted proteins | sample MGYA00242578_ERZ504743 | MGnify/ENA primary metagenome ERZ504743 (study PRJEB26092, sample SAMD00036441) | human gut metagenome | host: Homo sapiens | study: EMG produced TPA metagenomics assembly of...
TTTGGTGCATCCGCAATCTGGATGCCGTGGCTTTCCATAAATTCTCTGGTTCCCTGCGGATCATATTCTGCCAGTTTCTTCAGGTCAAAGGCGACCTTCTGAAAGGTGCAGTAACCGGAAACTGCGGTCTCCGGAAGTACCCTGCCCAGCTTGTATTTCCGAATAAAACGCAGATGCTCTTTGCTGAAATTGTGGTCGATATAGGCTTCGTTCACACCGTTCAGCGGAGCATGGTGCAGGTTCACCGTAAGGTCGGAAAAAAGTTCCGGGTAGCCATATTCTATCTGGTAAATCCCGACATACAGGCGGTCTCTGTCCAAGTAGCCGCTGACCCGTAAGAATACTTCCTCTGGTTGCTCTCCACTGTCATAAATTAATTTCTTTGGTTCTTCCATTCCTTTCTGCCTCCTATAATCCCATGATTTCTTTTACGATCCGGTCAGATGCCTTCACTGCCCCGACCAGTACCAGTAAGTTAAAGACCAGCTCCCCGATGTAGTTCCAGACAATCGTCACAGCAGACAGACTGGTATCCCCGACGGCCGGCGGACTCGCCGCAAACACCGAAAAGATGATGCAGGCCAGTGCGATGATGGCACCTTCCAGACATACCCCGGCGTAGGAACGGATAAAGTTCTTCCCTACAGACTGGGTTGGTTCCCCGGCAAAGGTTGCCAGCGGGATCGGTGCGATGGCTGTGTACATATACAGCTTGAACATTCTTCCATATACAGTCAGGATCATCACAAAGGAAAGCACGGTAATTAACAAGCTGCCTAACAGGGTTACGATCCACAAAGGGATGGATTCCAGCATCCCGACTGCTTCGATCTTGTCCACAATCTCTGAGGGCAGTTCCGTCACCGTTCCACCTGCCATCCCGGAATGGGACATAATATTTGCCACGATTCCCTGCACAATGGAAAAAATTGCCGTCAGAAGCTCCATGCCGGACATGACGGCTCCCTGTGCCAGTGCGAAACGGATAAAGGCTTTCACTACGTGTTCCGGCTTCTTCATATCCGTGAAGCTCCCACAGGTTTTCACCAGCCCTGCCGCAAAAAATAAGACCAGCAGGCCGTACCCGATGGCTCGGAGCCCTCCGTTGATGTTCGTCATCACGCTCCAGATCGCACCGCCCTTGAAATTCTCCGGGCTTTGCGTCAGCAGTGTCCAGATCTCGGCCAGCTTGTCACTCCAGGTCTGCAAGGCAGAATTCAGATTCTGTACGATCCAGTTATCACTCAAACAGTTTCACCTCCCATCCTGCAAAAGTGAGCGGGGAACCCGCATTTCGCATGGCTCCCCTTCTGGTCTCTGATCCTAACCCATGATCAGATCCAGGATCTCTTTTGCAAAGGTAATGATGATACCGCCTGCCAGTGTCAGGAATCCGTTTGCCCTCTGGCTCGGATCGTGGCTCTTTAGGGACAGGCCGACCTGCACGATACCAAATCCAAGCAGGATCAGGCCAATGGCACGGATCAGGGAAAAGATAAACGTGGACAGGTTATTGACGACTGCCAGCGGATCGCCTGCAGCGTAAACGCAAGTTGCCCCAATGCAGAAAGTCAGCACCATCACCGCATACAGGGCAAACAGTTTCTTCTGCCCTCTCTTCATCTTCAGCGGTGTGGTCTCTTTTTTTGTTTCTGTGTGTTTCTTATTTTTCAGTAAATTCATCGGCATTCCTCCAATCAAAAAAGCTCCCCGATGATGTCCTCATCCAGAAGCAGTTCGTAGTCGTTATATCTTGTTTCGTCAAAGGTAAAATCGTCATGTGCCAGCGGTGCTTTCGCATAGTTGAACGGGCCGGCACCGCCGTCTTCGGTATACCGGATGTTGGGATGCTTCATCAGGTCATACTTGGCATCCAGTATGGGCCGTTCCCCGCGGATAAACAGAAGTGCATTCTGGTTATCCAGCATACGGACTTCATCCGGCTGTAACAGCTCCCTTCCGCTCTGCTGGAAGTTGGTGGAGTAGCTGCCGGATTTTCCTTTGGTCTGCCCGTAGGTGTTGGTGTCTATGGTTTCTTTCCCCAGTAATTCTGATACATATTTGTGTGTCTCTTTTTCATTGCCGCCCAGGTACAAAAACTCATCGCAGTTGCCCACCAGACTTTCCCAGGAGTCCTTGAACAGAGCCTTTAGCTGGCTCATGTTCTGGATGATGATGCTGCAGTAAATGGAACGGGAACGGCAGGTTGCCAGGATCTTCTCAAACTCATTTGGCAGGGATACGTTTGGAAACTCATCCATGATACAGTTGACCGGAACCGGGAGGGCACCGCCATGCACACGGTCTGCCATATAATAAAGAGTCTGGAAAAGCTGGCTGTAGATCATACCTACCAGATAATTCAAAGAGGTGTCCGCATCCGGAATACAGCAGAAAAGGGCAACTTTTCTTTCGCCCATGCTGGAAAGATCCAGTTCATCGGTATTGGTCAGCTTGGCGATCTGCGGCAGGTTGAAGGCTGCCAGACGGACACCAACACTGATCAGGATGGACTTGGCGGTCTTTCCTGCCGCCTGCTTGTAAATGTGATACTGCTTGACGGCAATGCTGTCCGGGTCCCGCATCTCCAGACGGTCAAACAAAATGTCCAGAGGGGACTCGTAGTCCTCATCCTCTTCTTTTACCTGTGCCGAGCCTAACATCTCCATGATCATGGCGAAGTTCTGTTCTTCCGGCGGAGCTTCGTGAAGCAGGTACAGCATCAGTGCCTGAAGCAGTGCTGTCTCGCTCTTCTCCCAGAATGGATCGGAGGACTGGGAACCTTTGGGTGTGGTGTTTTGTATCAGATTGGAAATGAGACGGAGTACGTCTTTGTCATCATGGACGTACTCGAACGGATTGTAACAAAAAGATGTGTCGGGATTGATAAGGTCAAAAACACGCACCTCATATCCCTTCTTTTCCAGCAGGCCGCCTGTCTTTCGGAGCAGCTCGGCTTTGGGGTCTGTAATGACCATCGAACAGCAGCACTGCATGATGTTCGGCAGAGCAAAGCCTCTGGATTTTCCTGCACCGGAGCCTCCCACCACGAGAATGTTAAGACATCTGCGGTGCTTGTGGGTGTCCAGGCTGATGCGGAAGTTCTGCGTTAACAGAATATTCTGGGAGTACGGCTTCTGGCTGTATTTCTTACAGATCTGCCGGGCATCACCCCATCTGGCGGAACCATGTTCTTCCCCTCTGCGGTAGTTCTTCTGGCTGGAATAAAAAATGCCGATCCCGGCTGCGTAAAGTAACGTGCAGACTAGCACCGACTTGATGGTATATTCCGTATAATGAAGCTGGAAGGGGTGGTTCAGTTTTTCCGTTAGAACCTCCATCAGCTCAAAAAGATTCCTGCCCGGCTGAATAGCATCCGCAATCAGGATCGCTGCCCACCAGATGACAGGCAGTCCGGCAAGCCAGATCACCCAGTCTGACTTCCGGCTGTTTGTTACCGGGATGGCTGCTGTTTTGGCCTCTCTGCTCTCGGCAGATCCGTGATGTGGAAGCTGTCCACTCCAGGAACGAGGGCAAGGCTGCTTCCATTCTCCCAGTTTACGTGGATCTGCCCTGCATCGTCTACTATATCCACCTTACCTTTTAAGCCGGGTGGCATGTGGCTCTCCCCCTCCATGCTGTTAAGCGTGACCTCGGTTCCCGGCGGATATCTTCTCCGCATGGCTTCTATTCTTTCTTGTGTCATATTTCTGTATATTTGTACCACATCCTTTCTTCATCTTCCCCTTCCACGGTATGGGCGGTATCTGGATTTCATGATCTTTAACAGGACGCTGTCGATCCCATCGGAATAGCGTCCGTTTTTCAGGTATGTGTCCCGGAGCTGGTTTAAGGCTTCCACGGATTTGCTGTGTTCGGCTTCTGTCAGGTAGAGCTTTCCCTCTTCCTGCTCTGCCAGCTTCAGAACCAGATCCCGTGTGGTATCCACCGGAAGCCCCTGTTCTTTTTCCTGCCGGAACACTTCCCGGAGTGCATGGATCAGCATGTGGTTCATGATCCGGTCCATCTTTACATATCGCATTCTTGTCATAGGCGAGCCTCCTTTTTTCCTCTTTTTTCTCAACCACAACATACCACACTTCCTCCCGGAAAGCTACTGCAAAAGAGCCGGAAAAGCCCCTTTTTATCAGCGTTCCGGGGACTTTTTACTCTTGGCAGGTTTCTCCATTTTTTCCTCCGGGATGGCAAATTCATCGGTCATAAATTCCTGCTCGCTTTTGCCAAGGTTGCGGTCTACCTGCTTGCCAATGGAATAGGCTGCACTCTTTACATCCTGGATAAAGGAGCGGAGTTCTTTCGGATCTTTCTGTCCGAATACCTGCATCTGGCATACCTTGTCAAAGGAAAAACCGGAGACATCCACGCCGTATTTCTGTGCTGTCACATACGCCGCACAATAGGCCTGTGCCGATACCCCTGCCCGGCTGTAGCTTCCATCGTGATGGTCAAGGGATGCACAGGCCAGCTCCCGGCTGATGGAATGAAACGTTGCATTTTCGCTCATGCCATTTCGGACATAGATCGTCCGCTTGTTCGGGATGTACTGTGCCTGTACCTTATCCGGCAGATTGTCTGCGATCTGAATCCGTACCTCGCTGTCGGTCAGTAGTGCTTCCATCAGCTGGTCCATCGGCTTTGGCTCTGCCTCCTCCGGCTGCTTGGTACGGATCTGGCTGATGTCATAGGCTTTCTGGATGGAGTACCCCTGCTGGATGACACCGTCCTTTTCATATTCCTGTCCGACAATGAAGTTGTATCCCTTGCTTCCGGTCTTGACTACCTTGCCTTCTTCCTTCCATTTTTCAAAGGTCTTGACCTGCCGGATCTTCGGATTCTGTGCATAAAGCAGGAACAGGTTGTCTGTCCTCTGCGGCTTGCACTGTCCCATAAAATCAAGGAATCCTTTTAAGGAGTCCCCATTCTGGAAGACCTCCTGTGCCTTTCCATCGATCATACCCCAGATTTCTTCCCTCTCCTGCTTTTTCTGTGCGGCATATTCTTCTTTCGATAACCGCTGGGCGGACGGTTCCTGCGTGTCCTGCCCTAAAAATTTTGTCAGGTCCATCTTCTACCTCGCTTTCACCTTTCGTTTATTTCTCGCTTTCTTCTGCGTTTTCCTTGGTCCACGGTTCTTTTCCCGGATCCGCTTCTGGGATTCCTCTGCTTTCTCCCGTTTGATGTTCTCCAGCTCCCGGCGGACACTGGGACGCTCCTGTTCCCTCTGCCCTGCATCAGTCCCTTTTTCCTGCCCGGTAGAAATATTTCTGCTGTGCAAGGAAGAGCCGGACAGATTCTCTTCCCCCTCTTCCTGCACCGGGATAAAATTTTCCGGTTCGGAAAACTCCTTTTCGGGATGATTCTGGTTCTTTTCCTCTTCAGAAAAGTCCATGTCACCGACCTGGAATGCTTCGTCCAGATCGCTGATTTCAAACTGCACCTCGCCCTCCGGCATCTGCACAGTTTCCTGTACTGCTTCGGTTTCCGGTGCTTCCATTCCGGCGGTTACCTCATGGACAGCTTCCCCGACTTCGCTCCTTACAAAATCAAGGTTCATCTTATCCATGACACGGTTGACTTTGGCTGCATCATCGGCAAAGACCATGACCTCGCTCATCTCCGGGTTCTTTTTATCCTGGATGATCACATAGAGCAGTCCTCGTTTCCTGCCCTCACTGCAGAATTCACGCAGGCGGTCAGATGGCACAGTGAAGAACTTCAATGGCTTGTTCTCCTTTAACATCCGCACCATTCTGGTCTTGCCCCTCGTTTTCTTCTGGTCTTTTAATACGGCGGCAACAAATACCGCCAGATGCTTTGCCAGCGTACCCGAAAGCCTGAGCCCGTGGTCCACGCCGTCCAGGGAATACCGGACGATCTGGTCCGCCGCATCGCCTCCATAATTCATATCATTCACCTGCTTTCTGTTCTCGGTTGTCTGGTTTTCTCCGTCTGCTCTTCTTCCTGTTCTGCCTGTCTGTGGATCTGCTCTGCCAGTTGCATCCGCTCTTCCATTTCTTTGGACTGCTGTTCGATCCGCACACAGATACGGATATCCTTCCGAAGTGGCTTCAGTTCTTCGGTAATCTGACTGATTCTGTCACTGTCCGGTTCGCTCCGGTAGAGCCGCCTCCGTTCTTTTATGAGTGCCTGTACCTGCTCTTCCAACGGGGTTCGGTATGCCATCAGCTCTTCACGGGTAGTGATCTGGTGCTTCTGGAGGAATTCCATCTGCTCAATCCTGGCATCCAGTTTTCGGATATCTGCCCGGAGCACTGGGGAGATTCTTTTCGGCTTCTGCTTTAGGACACCCATCTGATACAGATAGGAATAATACAGGGCCTGTATCCCCTTTAACTTCTTTTTCGGGGGTTGGGAAGTTTTTTCTTTTCCAACAGGTATCCTGCTTTTTGGCTGCAAGATCCACTGGCGGATTTGTTCTTGAGTAAATACCTGATTTCTCATAATGTACTTGATGGCTACTCAAACGAGCAGCCATCTTTTTAATATGCCGGAATACCGTATCCGTAGATAACAGAGCTTCCGACAGGGTATGTTTTGGTTCTGCAAGTGTCGCCTGAGTTGCCCTCAACGGTATAGACTGTACCGTTTTCGCATTTCTGAACAATACCGGTGTGGTCTGTCACACCGTCGCCCTCCCAGTCAAAGAAAATGATTGTACCGGGCGAAGGCTCATACGAACCGTCTGCCCACTGTCCTCGGTCTCTGAACCATTGTACACCGTTTACACAGCCGGCATACTTTGGAATAATACCGGCGTCGATATATCCGCACTCGTTAGCACACCAAGAGACGAAGCAGGCACACCATTCTACACGGGAGTCAAATCCGTACCAAGACCAGTAAGGCTGACCGCCTACATTACCCACCTGTGACAAGGCAACCGTTACGATTTGGTCGTCGCTGTATCCGATACCGTAAAGCACCTGAGACCATAGTTGATTGTTTTCGTCCTTTAGCAGCTCGGCAAGATACTCTTTCTGCTCCTGATTAAATCCGTACATAGCCGCCATTTCATCAACGGTCTTGTGCGATACCGTGATATACAGGAAAGTTTCTGTTACTGTGGTTTCGGTCTGTACGATGTTGCCGTGTCCGTCGTCGCTTTCTTCGATTTCGGTATGGGTTTTCGTTTCCGTTCGGGAAGAAATATCGTTCATTTCCCAAAAAATATCCGACAGTAGCTGCTTCTTGGTTTCATCAACCGTAGCAACCTCCATCGGATTGTCGGGGTCGGTATTCACTTTAACAGAATAGACCGCAAGAACATCTTTCCAAACAGCTCTGCTTCCGCTCATTTCAAATATTGATTATTTCGCCGCCGAGAGCTTTTACAAGCTGCGAATACTCTCGCTCAGGGTCTATGATAATAACATCTGCATTGGAGGAAAGAATGATATTTTCAATTTCACCCTTTGCCGCAAAGGATTTTCCGCCGCCGGATACGCCGAGAATAAAAGAGTTGCCGTTGAGTAGCTGTCTGCGGTCGGCAATAATCATATTTTTACTGATGACATTCTGACCGTAGTAAATGCCGTTTTCGTGGTAAATGTCCTGAACCCTGAAGGGAATAAAGACCGCAAGTGGTTAAGTCGCCCTGTGGGTCTGCGTCTATGAGCAGCACTTTCTTTCCCTGCATTGCAAGACCGACGCCGAGGTTTACCGTAGTGGTCGTCTTTCCAACTCCGCCTTTTTGATTGCATATCGCAATCGTTTTGCAGTTCGACACTTTGTGCGTCCTCCTTTCGTGAAATTCATAGCCATCGCAGTATGGCTATGTACTTGACCGGCTCATTTCCTAACCGGTCGGGCAATATTTGTTCTCAACACCCCTTGCCGAGCAATAAGCTCACGGGAAGTCACTAAGGAACAGACTGCTAATCTGTATCATAGGAATTTCACCTCTGCCGGGTACTCCGCCAGCTCCGTAGAGAAGTATCATTATCCTTCTGACTGTCATCGCCGTAACAGGGGCAACCTGTTACCTATACCGGGAGTTCTCGCTGTTCTGCAATGCAGAAGTCACGGCGTACCCGATAAGGTGGCTAAAATCATCAGAATTAAAGTCTTAGTGAATGGTTTATTCAGTTGTCAAAATACAAGTGAAAGGGCTGACCTTTTCGTGGCTCGGAATTAACCCCTTCACTTGTTTGAAATGGGAGAGCGTTTTTGGGGGGTGTTTTTTCAAAATTTCTTGAAAATTTTTTTGCTAACAAAAAAAGCCACCTACTTTCCTCTTAATTGAGGTCAATAGACGGCGGGTAGAAATATTCATAATTTTGGTGTATAATAGGAAATTAAGAGAAAGACAAATTTGAATTTGACGGAGAGATAGTATGGCTATTATTAAAAACGAAATACCGATTTTGGAGTTTGATACAGAGCAGACAGCAGTTCTTAATCCCACTCATGAAAATCTTGGTTTGAACTTACCCAAGAAATGTGTGTTCGCATTTCTTGGTGCTTACATAGATGAATATGCCAGTAAAAGTGATACCAAACAGGTATCCACTTTTGAGAGTGCAACGAAGCATTATCCCATTTACATCACCAAATACAAGGGTGAGGACATTGTGCTTTGTCAAGCACCCGTTGGTGCGGCAGCAGCCACACAGATACTTGATTGGCTGATTGGTTATGGTGTAAGAGAGGTAATCTCGGCAGGTAGTTGCGGTACTCTGGAAAAGTTCCCCGAAAGTACATTCCTCGTACCAAACAAGGCTCTGCGTGATGAGGGAACATCTTATCACTATGCGCCCCCTTCTCGATTTGTGGAAATCAGCGAGAAGGCAAGAAAAGCAATTGAAGAAACCATTCTTGAGCATAGTATGAAATATCAGGAGGTTATAACCTGGTCAACGGATGGATTTTTCCGTGAAACCAAAGAAAAGGTGGCTTATCGCAAAAGTGAAGGCTGTGCAGTTGTAGAAATGGAATGTTCTGCTCTGGCGGCCTGTGCTGATTTCAGAGGGGCAACCTGGGGTATGATACTTTATACCGCAGACAGTCTTGCAGATGTTGACAAATACGACGAAAGAAACTGGGGCGGTAATGCATACGAATATGCACTTACGCTCTGCCTTGATGCGGTTATCAAATTATAAGAACAGTTAGAATCAATCTTTTTTTGTGATATAATTTTATTGAGGTGAATGAAATGAGGACTGAAAAAGAAATATACGATTTAGTTTTGAATTTTGCTTTTCAAGATGAGAGAATTAGAATTGTAACTCTTGAGGGGTCTCGCACTAATGTTAATATACCAAAAGACAATCTTCAAGATTATGATATTACTTTTTTTGTTATAGATATGGGAGAATTTTTGAAAAGCGATGACTGGCTTAGTGTTTTTGGTAACAGAATTATGATGCAAAAACCTGAAGATATGGAATTATTTCCTCCAGAAGAAAAAGGATTTTCTTATATAATGCTTTTTGATGATGGTGTAAAGATTGATTTAACTTTGTTACCTGTTTCAATGCTTGAGGAGTATCTTACTCGCGATAAACTTGTAAAAATCATGTTAGATAAAGATAATATGATTAAAACAGAAATAGTTCCCACAGATGAAGATTATTACATTAAGTGTCCAACAGAAAGAAAGTTTGATGACTGTTGTAACGAATTTTGGAATGTTGCAACATATGTATCCAAGGGCTTACTTCGTGGTGAAATACTATTTGCAATAGACCATATGAATGAAGTATTACGTCATGAGCTTCTTAGGATGATTAGTTGGTATGTCGGTACTGAAAAAGGATTTAATTTCAGTTTGGGTAAAAACTATAAATTTTTAGATAAGCATATTTCAAAAGAATTGTGGGATAACTTACTAAATACATATTCAATGAGTTCGTATGAAGAAATGTGGAAATCGTTTGATTTGTGTCTATGTTTGTTCAAAAAAATATCTAAAAAAGTGGCAGATTCACTTGGTTATAATTATCCTGATTATGATGAAAACGTTACAAAATATTTGGAAACACAAAAGAGAATTTCAAATAAATATCTTTATGGTAATAGGTATTGACAAATTCTAATTTGTAGAACTCAATAACAATTATATAATTTTCTACCTTTAAAGTAGTATCATCGAGCAGGAAAGCCA
>ENA-OQIK01001192-OQIK01001192.1-human-gut-metagenome-genome-assembly--contig:-NODE-1192-length-10070-cov-3.360853_pt1 | contig 10070 bp, 8 predicted proteins | sample MGYA00242578_ERZ504743 | MGnify/ENA primary metagenome ERZ504743 (study PRJEB26092, sample SAMD00036441) | human gut metagenome | host: Homo sapiens | study: EMG produced TPA metagenomics assembly of...
ATATCCTTCTTCTTGATGTAACTCCACTGTCACTGTCTATCGAGACAATGGGTGGCGTAGCTACTCGTCTGATCGAGAGAAATACAACAATTCCTACAAAGAAGAGCCAGATATTCTCTACAGCTGCTGATAACCAGACAGCCGTTGATATCAATGTAGTACAGGGCGAGAGACAGTTCGCAAGAGATAACAAATCCCTCGGACAGTTCAGACTGGACGGAATCGCACCGGCTCCACGTGGAATCCCGCAGATCGAAGTTACATTCGATATCGATGCAAATGGTATCGTAAATGTATCTGCAAAAGACCTTGGAACCGGAAAAGAACAGCACATCACAATTACAGCAGGATCTAACATGTCTGATGAAGATATCGACAAAGCTGTAAAAGAAGCTGCTGAATTCGAAGCTCAGGATAAGAAACGTAAAGAAGGAATTGATGCTAAGAATGAAGCTGACGCTATGGTATTCCAGACAGAGAAAGCTCTGCAGGAAGTTGGCGATAAGCTTGACGGTGCAGATAAAGCAGCAGTAGAAGCTGACTGCAAAGCTCTGAAAGAGTTACTGGAAAAAGCAAATACAGATACTCTTACAGACGAGCAGGTTGCTGAGATCAAAGCAGGTAAAGAAAAACTGACAGAAAGTGCTCAGAAGCTTTTCACAAAGATGTATGAGCAGGCTGGTGCAGCAGCAGGAGCTCAGGGAGCTCAGGGAGCAGGTCCTCAGGCAGATGCTTCAGCAGGAGCAGGTCCGGCACCAGAAGGATTCCAGGGCGACGATGTCGTAGACGGAGATTACAAAGAAGTCTAAGAACATTAAGTGAGGAATAGGAAATGGCAGAGTCAAAAAGAGATTACTATGAGGTGCTTGGGGTCAGTAAAGATGCTGACGAAGCAACTTTGAAAAAAGCATACAGACAGGTTGCCAAGAAGTATCACCCGGATATGAATCCGGGTGATGCTGAAGCTGAAAAGAAGTTCAAAGAAGCTTCTGAGGCATATGCAGTCTTGAGCGATCCGGAAAAACGTCGTCAGTATGATCAGTTTGGACATGCTGCTTTTGACGGAAGTGCAGGAGCAGGCGGCGGATATGGCGGATTCGATTTTAACGGTGCTGATTTTGGAGATATTTTCGGAGATATCTTCGGAGATCTGTTCGGCGGCGGACGCAGAGGCGGACGTGCGAACCAGGGACCAATGAAAGGTATGAATATCCGGAAGAGTGTCAGGATCACATTTGAAGAGGCTGTATTCGGATGCGAGAAAGAATTGGATGTTGTATTAAAAGACCCATGTCCGAAATGTAACGGAACAGGTGCCAAACCGGGAACATCTCCGGAGACTTGTCCGAAATGCGGCGGTAAAGGTCAGGTTGTATATACACAGCAGTCTTTCTTTGGAACCGTACAGAATGTACAGACCTGTCCAGATTGCCAGGGAACTGGTAAGATTATTAAGGAAAAATGTCCGGATTGCGGCGGTACAGGTTATGTAGCCAGCAAGAAGAAGATATCCGTATCCATTCCGGCAGGTATTGATAATGGTCAGAGTGTGCGTATCCGTGAAAAAGGTGAGCCAGGTGTAAACGGCGGACCAAGAGGAGATCTTCTGGTAGAGGTCGTGGTATCAAGACATCCGATCTTCCAGCGTCAGGATATGCATATTTTCTCAACGGTACCGATTACATTTGCACAGGCGGCGCTTGGTGCGGATATCCGTATCAAGACGGTAGACGGAGAAGTAATTTATACTGTAAAACCGGGAACCAAGACCGATACAAAAGTACGTCTGAAAGGAAAGGGAGTGCCATCTCTTAGAAATGCACAGGTTCGCGGCGATCATTATGTAACGCTTGTTATCCAGACACCGGAACACTTAAGTGCCGAAGCAAAAGAAGCACTTCGTAAATTCGATGAACTGACAGGTAATTCTCTTGGAACAGAAAAGAGCGACAAGACGGAAGAGCATAAAGGTAAAAAGAAAAAAGGATTTATGGATAAATTAAAGGAAACCTTTGATGATTAATTTCATCAGGGGTTTCCTCTTTTTGTCTAGAAGTATCTATGGAAAACCGGTGACGGCAGGTTCTGTAAATCTGACAGGTATTGAAAAATATACAAAAAAATGCTGGCATTCACCGTGGTAAAGTGCTATCATATTAAACAAATCAAATTTTTAACAAACCAGGAGGACTCAAGTATGTACGCATTTGATGAAATTAAAAAAGCAGACAGTGAAATTGCAGATGCCATTCAGGCCGAGATGGAGAGACAGAATTCGCATCTGGAACTGATCGCATCGGAGAACTGGGTAAGTAAAGCGGTCATGGCAGCAATGGGAAGTCCGCTTACAAATAAATACGCAGAAGGCTATCCGGGCAAACGTTATTATGGTGGATGTCAGTGTGTGGATGTAGTGGAAGATCTTGCAAGAGAAAGAGCAAAGAAGTTATTCGGCTGTGATTATGCCAATGTACAGCCGCATTCCGGCGCACAAGCAAACCTGGCAGTATTCTTTGCGATGCTGGAGCCCGGAGACAAAGTTATGGGTATGAATCTGGATCACGGCGGACATCTGACACATGGTTCTCCGGTTAATATTTCCGGTAAATATTTCAACGTCGTATCATACGGAGTGAACGACGAAGGCGTGATCGATTATGATAAAGTCCGTGAGATCGCAGTGAAAGAAAAACCAAAGATGATCATTGCGGGAGCCAGTGCTTATGCAAGAATCATTGATTTCAAAAAGTTCCGTGAGATTGCAGATGAAGTAGGAGCATACCTTATGGTTGATATGGCACATATCGCGGGACTTGTTGCAGCAGGACTTCATCCAAGTCCGATCCCGTATGCAGATGTAACTACAACTACTACGCATAAGACACTGCGCGGACCAAGAGGAGGTCTGATTCTTTGCAATCAGGAAGCAGCAGATAAGTTCAACTTTAATAAAGCTGTATTCCCGGGAATTCAGGGAGGTCCACTGGAACATGTGATCGCGGGAAAGGCTGTGTGCTTTAAAGAGGCACTGGAGCCTGAATTTGCAGAATATCAGAAGCAGATCATCAAAAATGCACAGGCACTCAGCAAAGGTCTGATAGGTCGTGGTGTAAAGATCATATCCGGCGGAACAGATAATCACCTGATGTTGATTGACTTAAGAGGCGAAGAGGTAACCGGTAAAGAACTGGAAAAACGTCTGGATGCCGCACACATCACATGTAACAAGAATACGGTACCGAACGATCCAAGATCTCCGTTTGTGACAAGTGGTGTCAGACTTGGAACACCTGCAGTTACAACAAGAGGATTAAAAGAAGAAGATATGGATGTGATCGCAGAGTGCATCGCACTGGTACTTCAAAGTGAAGACAATATTGAAAAAGTCAAAGGAATGGTTGCAGAGCTGACTGCAAAATATCCTCTGGATATGTAATATTCGAGAATAACGAAAGAAAATAAGAAAATCAAGGATGCGTCGGAGTATGGTTTTTAAACTTATTCAGACGCATTTTTGCTGTGCAGATACCAAAAATTTTAGTAATAAGACAGCGTGTTTTTATGAGTTTTTATGAAAATGATAAAAACAAAGCAATAACAGGGTGGAAATTTAAAAGCAGAAAGCGTATAATTAAAATAATGTATATTAATCTATACAAGAAGAAAAAAGGAAGACCTGGTATAATATAGAAATCCGGGAAGGAGCTAGATTTTGAGACTGAGAAATAATAAAGTAGCAAAGAGATTGGGAACAAAAGCACTTGCAGGAGTGCTTGCAATAGGACTTATCATCAGTACTCCGGCTGCAGCGCTGGCAGATGGAGGGGCAGAGACAGCCGGGACGCAGAGCACAGCCTCTCAGACACCGGCCGCACAGGCAGAGAAGCTGCAGGCAAAATCAGTAGATGGCAAGGATACACTTACAGATGTATCAGATGCAGTGAAAGAGATGATCCAAAGAGGTGAGGTAAAGCTGGATGAAAGTACAGGATATCTGATAGATACAACAACCGGACAAAAGACGAATCCGGTTACAGGAGAACGTGTAGATCAGATTCCGGCGATACCGGCGACACCGGCAGAACCGGAACAGCCGGCGGAACCGGCAACACCAGTGACACCAGCAGAGCCGGAACAGCCGGCAGATACAGTTACAAGTGCAAAAAGCAATCAAGCACTTGTTGCAAAGCAGCAGATTATAAAATTACCACAGATCGTGGAAGATTTCCGGTTCTGGACAGTTGCCAGAAAATATGCATTTGCAAAATCGAAGATCAATATCCGCGAGGCAATTCCGGAGAATATTGATGGCAGTAATACACAGGATGTAAAGACGGATCTGGAAAATGCAAAAGCAGATACAAAAAAGCTACAGAAGAAAAAAAAGAAAATAACAAAGAAACAGACAAAAACAATTAAAAATAAAATATTCAAGAAAGCAAAGAGTAAAGCGGTCAGAAATCTTCAGAAGACGATGGAAGAAAGAAAGAACCTGAAACAGAAAGGTCTGGACGCAGCACTTGCAAATCAGCAGCTGGAAGAAAAAGTCCGTACAGTAGGAACTTTATCACAGGATGGTCTGTTATATATCCTGAAAGAAGAAGAGAATGGCTGGCTTTACGTTGAATCTGGAAATGTCAGAGGGTTTGTAAAAGCATCAGAAGTATATACAGGGGATGCGGCACAGGAAATCCTGGATGTTTATCAGACCAAGGCTCAGAAGAAGGCAGAGAAAGCCGGAATGGAATATACCGGTATTGAGGGAACTGCAAAGACAGCGGAAGCGACTGTCGATGCAAAAGAAAATCAGGCATACACATATCTGCGTGCGACGGTGAACCCGACGGTAGCAGAGAAGGATTATGCGCTGGTTAATGATCAGATCGAGACAGGAATACTGAATATAAAAGAAGAGAATAATCCAGATGCGAGAACTGTCGGAACGCTGAAACAGGGACAGCTCTGTTATATCCTTGCCGATAAAGATGTCGACTGGGTATATATAGAGTCCGGTAATGTCAGAGGGTTTGTTGAAAAGAAATATCTCGATAACAGCGATGAGACAAAACAGCAGATCACGACAACAGGGGAAGAACAATATAAAACGGCGGAAGAAACAGTAAAACCAGAAGAAAATGCTGCTTTATATTATACATTGGCTTCTGTGAAAGAAGGAACGCCAAGTGGTGAGATCAGAGAGTCCATCCTGCAATTTGCTTCCCAGTTTATCGGTAATCCATATGTATGGGGAGGTACAAGTCTGACAGACGGGGCAGACTGCTCCGGATTTGTACAGCAGATATACAAACAATATGGATATGATCTTCCAAGAGTGGCAGAGGACCAGAGCCAGTGTGGGACGAAGATTCCTGTAGAGGATGCACAGCCGGGTGACCTGATCTTTTATGCAAAAGAAGGCCATATATACCACGTAGTGATGTATGCAGGTGATGGAAAGACTATTGAAGCAGCCAGCACGAAACTTGGGATTATTGAAAGCAAAGTAAATACTAAAAATGCAGTATGGGCAACACGTATTATCAATGATGATTATACACTTGCCGGAGGCGGAATCAGTAATGTCAATGCAACGAACGAAATGTATGGACAGAATCTTGGTAATTTCCAGATTACATATTACTGTGCATGTGAAATCTGCTGTAATAAAGCAGACGGAATTACAGCAACAGGAACGCCGGTGGTAGAAGGTCAGACGATTGCGGTTGATCCAAGAGTTATTCCTTACGGAACGAAAGTGATCATCGGAGGTCATATATTTACAGCTGAGGATTGCGGCGGTGCAATTCAGGGAAACCACATTGACATCTATGTAAATAATCACGCAGAGGCAACGGCGCTCGGGGTGACAAATGCAGATGTATTTCTTGTGAAATAAGAATAAAATAAAAATGAGAAAAGACAGCTTTTTCAGATTTGAAAGTTTGAAAAGCTGTCTTTTAATATTACGTTGCATTCATAAAAAACGATGGATAGATATGGATTATTTACAGATCTTTAAAAGTTCTTTCAGATAATCCCACATACGCTTTGTAGATTCGATATGTACGCGCTCATTATAAGTATGTACACCTGTCAGTTCCGGTCCGAAAGAAATGATATCAAGATCATTCTTCTTTCCGAATAAGATTCCACATTCCAGACCGCCGTGAGTTGTCTCAACGGTAGGCTCTTTGCCGAACATTTCTTTATAAAGTTCAATTGCTTTCGGACGGATCACGGAATCTGCATTGTAGCTCCATGCCGGATATTCACCGGAGATTTCGCGGGAAGCACCTGCAAGATCTGTTGCAAGATCCAGTTTGTTTCGCATATCATCTAACTTGGTAGCAACGGAGCTGCGAACCTGGAATTTGATCTTTACCGTATCTTCTGTGGTTTCAACGATACCTGTATTCAGAGAAGATTCTACAGCTGTAGGGAATGCACGGTCATAGCATTGTACACCATCGATTGCTCCATACAGGAATCCGATTACATGTGCGGTAGTATCTGCGTCAAATGCTTTTAAGGCAGTCTCGCCTTCGGAAACAGCGTTCAGAGATAAAGTTGGTTCCTGTCCGGCAAACTCAGAGGAGATCGTCTGTTCCAGTCCGGTAACAGCATCTGCGATAGCCTGAGCCTGTGCAGGGTCAGCAATAATCTCAGTCGTATTATATTGTGCAATTACGTTTGCTGCATTTCCGCCGTTTATGCTTACAATGTTGAAGTCGTAATCTTTTGCAAGAGCATACAGGACGCGTCCCATGATCTTGTGTGCATTTCCAAGCTGGTTCTGGATTTCTGCGCCAGAATGTCCACCCTGCAGACCGGAAATGGAGATCGTCATCTTTGTTCCGTTTTCTTCACTCCATTCGATCGGGATGAAGGTATCGTAAATGTAGCCGCCGGCACATCCGACAGTCATAACACCTTCAATTTCAGAATCAATGTTCAGACAGATCTTTCCTTTTAATACAGATGTATCCAGGTGATGTGCACCGCCCATACCAATCTCTTCATCAATTGTGAATATAGCTTCGATCGGCGGGTGTGGAATGTCTGTGCTGGCAAGGATTGCCATAGCGTAAGCAACGGCGATGCCATCATCGCCACCGAGAGTGGTGTTCTTTGCCCCAATCAGATCACCATCTACAAAAAGGTCTAAAGGATCATTTTCAAAATCATGATCACTGTCGGTTGTCTTTGTAGCGACCATGTCCAGATGTCCCTGGATGATAACCGGATCACTGTTCTCGTATCCGGCAGTACCGGGTTTTTTGATGATTACGTTGTTCACTTCATCCTGGATATATTCCAGATTGTGAGCTTTCGCAAATTCTACACAAAAATCACTGATTTTTTTGGTGTGGAAGGTACTTCTGGGTACCATACTTAATTCTTCGAAGTAATGGAATACTTCTTTTGGTTCAATATTAGACAAAATTCCCATTGTTCATTCCTCCGTTTGTCTTTAGTCTCTATCTGTCATTGTACCATGAAATTCAGCACTTTACCATGATAAAATTTAATGTATACATAACGGAATGTAATAGTTATAATAACTGTAGCTTATAAGATTTTATTAAAACATTCAATAACTGCAGGACTACACAAAAAAGAAGAAAAAATATATAATATTTAAGTTGAAAATAATATGAATCGCCATGCGTTCGAAAGAAATTTACAGGAGGATATATATGAGTACAAAAGAAGCAAAACAGATGGACAAAGCATTATTTGATTTTTATGGGAAACCATCTATCGGACAGGCTTTGCCACTTGCAATCCAGCATGTACTTGCGATGATCGTCGGATGTGTAACACCATCGATCATTGTTGCGGGAGTGGCCGGAATTTCACAGGAAGATTCCGTGATCTTAATACAGGCAGCACTGGTGATGTCGGCACTGACGACATTACTGCAATTGTTTCCATTTATAAAAACAAAGAATTTCTGGATCGGTTCGGCACTTCCGGTTATGATGGGAATCAGCTTTGCGTATGTTCCAAGTATGCAGGCAATTGCGTCTGATTTTGACATTGCAACAATTCTGGGTGCACAGATTATCGGAGGTGTGGTTGCACTTCTGGTGGGATTGAATATTAAGAGAATCCGCAAATTCTTCCCGCCGCTGATTACAGGAACGGTCGTATTTTCTATCGGTCTTTCTCTGTATCCGACAGCAATTAACTATATGGCCGGAGGTGCGAGCAGCAAGACTTATGGATCATGGCAGAATTGGGTGGTTGCGATTATTACATTGATCATTGTAACAGCATTGAATCATTACGGAAAAGGAGTATGGAAACTGGCATCCATCCTGATCGGAATTATTGCAGGATATATCGTAGCGTTGTTCTTTGGAATGGTAGATTTTTCATCTGTGTCATCGGCATCGCTCTTCCAGCTTCCGAAACCAATGCATTTTGGAATCAAGTTTGAACCATCTGCATGTGTTGCGATCGGAATTCTGTTTGCGATCAATGCAGTACAGGCAATTGGTGATTTTTCGGCAACAACAACAGGATCTATGGACCGTATGCCGACAGATGAAGAACTGACAGGTGGAATTGTAGGCTATGGAATCAGTAACATTTTCTGTGCATTCTTTGGAGGACTTCCGACTGCGACATACAGCCAGAATGTAGGTATCGTATCAACAACAAAGGTCGTCAGCCGTGTGGTAATGGGGCTGGCAGCAGTGATATTACTGGCAGCAGGATTGATTCCGAAGTTTTCTTCTCTGCTTACGACAATTCCGTATTGTGTACTCGGCGGTGCGACAATCTCTGTATTTGCTTCGATTACAATGACGGGAATCAAACTGATCACGACAGAGCCAATGGATTTCCGTAATACAACAGTTGTAGGACTTGCAGTAGCAGTAGGAATGGGTGTGACACAGGCAAATGCTTCACTGGCACAGTTCCCGGAATGGGTGACAACAATTTTCGGAAAATCTCCGGTTGTTCTTGCAACGATCGTAGCAATTGTGTTAAATTTAACCCTTCCAAAAGCAAAGAAAAAAGAGGAGAAATAATCCTTATATGATAATAAGTTATATAAATGGTGAATGGAAAGAGCCTGGCAGTTTATGCCAGGCTATTGGAATTTTTAAAGAAAATTTTCATAAGACGGTATCCGTTGTCGGCGGAGGCGGAAAGACGACAGTGATCCGCAGGCTTATGGATGAATGCCGGAATGCCGGAATTCCATGTGCGGTTTCTACAACAACTCATATACAAAAATGTGATGCCGGATATTTTCTGGGAAAACCTTCGGTGGAAATGTTCCGTCAGATTATGATAAAATATGGTGTTGTATGGATGGGAAGAGAGACAACGGATGGGAAGCTTGCATCTTTTCAAGAAGAATATCTAAAAGAGATCAGCCGTGAACCAGGCGTACTGCTTCTAGAGGCAGACGGAGCGAAGCGTCTGCCGGTTAAAACCCCTGCGGAACATGAGCCGGTGATCTGTGAGCAGACAGATATTGTTTTGAATGTATATGGGATGAGTGCGGTTGGAAAGAAGCTGAAAGAAGGTTGTTTCCGGGTGAAAGAAACCGGGAAGATTCTCGGAAAGACAGAAGAAGATATTCTGTGTCCGGAAGATATTGTTACACTTGCGGTAAGTCAGAGTGTGGGACGAAAATACGTGACGGATGATATGGAATATCAGGTGATACTGAATCAGGCAGATACTAAGGAGCAGAAAAAAATGGCAGTGGAACTTGCGGAAGAGATCGTAAAGCAGTTGTCAGACAGGCATGCAGATAGTATGGAATGCCCGGGGCAGATCCGCAGAGTGCATGTGGTATCGGACCTGATTCCGTTGAAAGAAAGATGGTAACTATGTCAGAAATGTATAAAAACAGAAAAAAAGTATTAATCAGAGGAGCCGGAGATCTGGCTACGGGTGTAGGAGTGGCACTTCACAGGGCAGGATTCCGGGTGATCATGACGGAGATTGCAGTGCCGCTTACCGTCAGACGTGAAGTTGCAATGTCACGGGCAGTCTATGAAGGCAGGATAGAAGTAGAAGGGGCGGTCGCAATTCTTGTGGAAAAT
>ENA-OQIK01001193-OQIK01001193.1-human-gut-metagenome-genome-assembly--contig:-NODE-1193-length-10068-cov-4.886898_pt1 | contig 10068 bp, 8 predicted proteins | sample MGYA00242578_ERZ504743 | MGnify/ENA primary metagenome ERZ504743 (study PRJEB26092, sample SAMD00036441) | human gut metagenome | host: Homo sapiens | study: EMG produced TPA metagenomics assembly of...
GCACAGACACACCAAAAGACGGTAGAGGTAGCTGTTGAGAAAAAAGTGCCTTATGAGAAATGTGAAAAATGTGACCGCACTGCTTACCAGAAAGCAAAAGAAAAATGCGATAACCGCAAAAGTCAGCTGGAAAAGAAATTTAAAAATATGACAACTGGTTATGAAAGTATCCTGTTCCTACTGGCATGGTACAGCATAACAATAACCCTGTTTACGGCTATTCTTTCGCCAGTTTTCCTTAACGACTGTATCACCTTTTTCGGTGTGTTAGGAAAAGGAATGGGAAGCTTGTTTCGGGAGTTTGTCATAGGTGCAGATTCTTTCGGACAGTTAAGCAGCGGAATACCTAACCGTATCCTTTCCGGGCTTATGTACTGGCTGATCGTAGCTATTGTTATGGGAATTTTATTTATAATAACCGGATTACTGATAGTTGGGATTGGCTATCAGGTTGGAAAAATCTACCGGAAATATTGCTGGGATATCCTCAGTATAATAGTGGCGATAACGAGTGCAGCTATTGTAATTTACTTTGGAGAATGGATAAAATCTGTTATTCCTGTAAATCTTATCACGCTGTTGCTACTGGTGCATGTGATTTATATTGGAATTCGATGCTATGTGAAAGACTGGCAGGAAGAACGGGGATATTATTAAGAGTAGGTCGGACAGCTAAATTTTTAAAGCTGTCCGATTTGTGCATAAAAATAAAATTTATTCGTTTGGATATTACTTTATTGGTTTTATTATAATAAAGCCAATTATAATAAGAAATAGTGTTAGTATCCATGAAATAGGAAAAGCATAATACAGAATATTTAACTGGCAATGCTGCCTGAAAATAGTATATATCCAGAGGATACGAAAACAACAGGTTCCTATGATAGTTGCAATAGCCGGGTATAAAGAGTGCCCAGTACCTCTTAATACACCTGTCGGAATCTCATAATAAAATGAACGCAGGCAGCGAAGCAACTGCGTTCATGAGCAAGTAGCGAAAGCGGATTGCGAATGTCCTATTTATATAACGTATACGAATGTAAATGGATATCTGATTCCGAACTTTACCTATAAATCCGGTGAACAGATGGAGCAGTTAACCAACACAGAGCGATTGCGGAAGTCAGTAAAAGGCTGGAACAGGAATATGGTTCGGGATTTGATAAAACATCAATTTCGAGAATGATTAAATTTTATCAGGAATTTCCTGACTTCGAAAAAGTTGCGACATTGTCGCAACAATTGACCTGGTCACATTTTGTAGAGATTTTGCCAATAAATGACGAGTTAAAGAGAGACTTTTATGCTGCAATGTGTATGCAAGAGAACTGGTCAGTGAGGACATTGCGTGAAAGAAAAAAATCTATGCTTTATGAACGCACTGCAATATCGAAGAAACCAGAAGAAACAATAAAAAATGAGATTGCCGAATTACGGGATGATGGAAAAATGAGTCTGGATCTTTTTTACAGAGATCCATACATGCTTGATTTTCTTGGTTTACGTGATACTTATAGTGAAAAAGATTTGGAAAATGCCATTCTTGCGGAATTAGAAAAATTTATTTTGGAAATGGGATCGGATTTTGCGTTTTTGGCAAGGCAGAAGCATTTTGTGCTGGATGGTAAAGACTACTATATGGATTTATTGTTTTATCACAGAGGTTTGAAAAGGCTAGTTCTTGTTGAGTTAAAGCTTGGAGAATTTGAACCGCAAGATAAAGGACAAGTCGAACTGTATTTGCGATGGTTGGAAAAAAATGAAAGAGTAGAAGGTGAAGAAAGTCCGGTTGCTCTTATATTATGTGCAGAAAAATCGCAGGAAACCATAGAATTAATGCAATTGGATCATGGAAACATCCACGTGGGACAGTATATGACTAAAATGCCTCCAAAAGAACTTTTAGAACAGAAGTTATCACTTGCTATTGCAAATGCAAGAGAGCTATTGGAACAGAGGAAAGAAGAATAAAGGTTTTCAATTTAATAATGAAATGCAAGATAGGCGTGAGTCATAAAAATATGACTTGCGTCTTTTTCTTTTTGCAGAAAGGCGTGAGACATAAAAATATGGCTTGCGTCTTTTTCTGTTTGGAAAGGTAAAAAAATGTATATGTTTTGTCATAATTTGACGTATGGAAAAAGAAAACAGGGGTTGTTATTATATTGTTAACAAAAGAAGTACTTCTAAAATAACAAAAGGACAAAGCAGGTAAAAGAAAGGAGTTTTTATGAGGAAAAAGATGATTAGCCTGATGATGACAGTCGCTATGGGGACAGTCATGATTAGTGGAGCAACAGTTGTAAAAGCGGATTCAGACGAAAAAGAAACTGTTAAATTAGCGGTGTGGTCTTCTGGAGCAGCAGATAATTTTCAGAAAGGTGCAGATGAATTTAATAAGCGCCAGGATAAAATTAATTTTGTAGTTGAAATGCAATCAGGAGATTATAGCCAATATCTTGGAGCAAAGGTGGCATCTAATGATCTTCCGGATATGTTTTTCCTGAATCCATATGCACAGGTGCAGCAGTTTGCAGCAACAGACAGAATTGTGGATTTGAGCGAGGAAGGATTTGCAACAAAGATTTATGATTCTGTAAAAGATGCATGTAGCTATGATGGAAAAATTTATGCGTATCCAATGGCTGTGGAAATGTTGGGAGTTTATTATAATCAGGAGTTATTTGAAAAGGCCGGAATTACAGAAGTACCGAAAACATTCTCACAAATGAAAGAAGTATGTGAAAAACTTCAGGCAAGTGGTATTACACCATTTGCAGCCACCTATAAAGATGCATGGACATTGAATCATTTATTTAGCTGTCTGCAGGGAGCCGCAGTTGGAGATTATGAGTCATGGGTTGCAGATATGAATGCAGGAAAAGGAAGTTTCAGGAATGATAATTCTTCACTTGAATTTGAGTTTATGGATATGATGAAAGAAAATTCTGGTGAAAATTATATGGATGCAGATTCCACATCAGGCTTTAATGCATTTGCATCAGGTGAAGCTGCTATGATTGTGACCGGAGAATTTTCTCTTCTGAATGCACAAAGTATTAATCCGGATTTACAGGTTGGTCTGTTTGGAGTACCACTTACAGAAAATGAGGAAGATGCAAAACTTGATGTAGATGTAGGAATTTGTATTGCAGTAAATCAGAATACGCCACATTTGGATGCAGTGCGTGAGGTTTTGAATTATCTGAGCGATAACACAGATGAAAACGGATGGATGCATTATAGTGCTGATTCAATGGGCGCAGCACCACCTGCAATGGATTTTAAAATGTCAACAGAATATCAGTATTTCGATGATTATAAGAATTATATGTCAAATAATCAGACAAGACCATGGGTATACTCACAGCTTGAGTCCGGCGCTGGTGATATGATTGGGCCGGTAATTCAGGGATATTTTGCCGGAACAACGGATATGGATACTACTTTAGATCAGTTAGATTCGAAATTTTCAGAGCTTCTTGAGTAAAGTAAAATCGGGAAAGGTATAAGTGGTAACAGAAGCTTCTGCAGAAATATTGCAGAAGCTTTTGTTATCAGAAAGGAAGATAATTTTATGTTGGATTGTTGTAAAAAAAATAAATGGTTTTATTTTGGTCTTACGATTCCGTCAATGTTATTATATGTTCTTGCACTTGCAGGTCCATTGCTTTTAGGAACACTTCCGGCGTCTTTTTATAATTGGAATTTAATAAAAGGAAATAAAGATTTTGTCGGTCTGGAAAATTACACTAAGCTTCTTGGAGACGAGACATTCATTCATTCTGTGGTATTTACTTTAATTCTGGCGGTAATATCAATTTTAATGTCAAATCTGATTGGCTTTGTAATAGCATATTTTTTAGATTCAAATGTACGGTGTAAAGGCGTAATACGTTCTTTATTTTTTATTCCTAATATTATCAGTGGTGTAATGGTTTCTTTTGTATGGTCTTTTATTTTTACAGGAGCCATTCCAAATCTGGCCAAAATTTTGCACGTAGATGCATTGGCTAATATCAGCTGGTTTGGAAATGCAGGTACTGCGGCTTTTACAGTTGTTTTAGTAACAACATGGCAGTCTACCGGTTTTCTTATGATGTTATACATTACAGGATTGCAGACAATACAAAAAGATGTGTTGGAAGCAGCTGTTCTGGATGGATGTACAGGAATTAAGAAAATTATTTATATCCAATTGCCATTGTTAATGCCGACAATTACAATTAATCTCTTTGTATCAATTGCAGGAGCTTTCAAAGCATTTGACATTCCGTTATCACTGACTGGTGGAGGTCCGGCAAATAGTACACAGACAATTGCACTGAATATATATAATGATGCATTTGGTTCGTTTAAAATGGGATATGGCTCTGCAAAATCTATAATACTGTTTTTATTGGTAGGTATTATTGCATTGATTCAGCTTAAGATTACTAGAAAAAGGGAGGTACAGATGTAAAGTGGAAAAAGAAGGAATGAATAAAACAGTAGTTTTAAAAAGTATTTTGTGGCTGTGCCTTGGAATTATCTTTATACTTCCGGTTTTTCTTATTATCATGAATGCGTTTAAACCGAATAATGATATATTAACCTCGTTTATCTCATTTCCCAAAAGTTTATATCTGGAAAATTTTTCTGAAGCAATGCGGATTATGAACTTTTGGACAGTATTTCGCAATACGCTGTTTGTGACGGTATGTACTGTCATAGTTGCCAGTGCCGTGTCTTTTATGAGTGCATATGGAATTTCACATCTTCCTCAAAAGAAAGGTGACAAATTATACACATTGTTTGTAGTAGGACAGATTATTCCGTTTCATGCAGTTATGATTGCAATTTCTATGTTATCTACAAAACTGGGACTGACTAATACGCATTTAGGACTGATTATATTTTATAGTGGGTTTTATACATCGTTTGGTGTTATGACATATGTTGGTTTTCTGAAGAGTGTGCCAAGAGAGTTGGAAGAGGCTGCTGCAATTGACGGTGCGGGACCTTTCAGAACAATGGTGCAGATTATTTTGCCACTGGTAAAATCCACAACAGTGACAATTGGCATTTTGTTTTTCCTTTGGACATGGAATGATCTGTTACTTCCGAGTATTATGATCAGCGATGTGAACCTACGTACAATTACAGTTAATTTATATATGTTTAAATCTTCTACTAATGCTCAATGGAATCTTTTGATTGCAGGATTAGTTGTAAGTATGATACCAATTATAATTATTTATATTGTAGGACAGAAACATATTACAAGCGGTTTAACAGCGGGTGCAGTAAAATAAAAAAGACAGGAGAAGTAAAGATGAGTACATTTTATGAAGATAATATGAACATAAAAAAGATAAATGGTTTTACACTTCAGCAGGTATCAAGGGATGTATGGGCAATTGATGAGTTTGGTATAGATATTATGTATTTGATTATTGGAACGGAAAGAGCCTTATTGATTGATACTGGCATTGGAATAGGAAATATACGGTCAGTAGTAGAAACAATGACTCATCTGCCTTATGATGTAGTAAATACGCATCATCATTATGACCATGTGGGTGGAAATGGGCGCTTTTCAATGGTTTATGCACATAAAAAAGCAATTCCGGTTATTCAGGAACAGAATAATCTGCAGTCACGTAAGGAATTTTTCCGTTCACAGGAAGCCCGTCCAGAATACAATTATGAAGCAAGCCTGGAATTTGATGCATCAATTATGGGTGACTTTGAGATGAAAGGAATAGAAGAAGGATTTGTTTTCCATCTTGGAAATAGAGATTTGGAGGTTTTGGATACACCAGGACATACTAAAGATGGAATTTGTTTATTAGACAGAAAATACAGATTACTATTTTCCGGAGATACTGTTGTAAGTACGCCAGTATTGATGTTTGATACGTTTTCTGATACAATGAGTACATATCTGGAATCATTGAAAAAATTAACTCAATTAAGAAATTCATATGAACTTATTTTTCCGGGTCATTATCTTCGACCAATCGGAAGCATCTATATAGATGACCAGATTGCCTGTATTCAGGAAATATTAGAAAAGCATTTGCTTGGAGAAAAAGAAGAGTGTGGTATGACAAAGAGCGAAGTGTATTTTTACCAAAAGGCTTTAGCTTCTGTGTTATATACAGAAGATAGAATCTGCTGAATCAATCTCCGGTATAGACGCATGATATATGCGCTATACCGGGGATTCCTGTTTGTAAGAGAGGTACTAAAAAGAGATGAAGGAAAAAAAAGGACGATTATATAAGTTTTATGGAAAATTAACGATTCGAAATAAATTACTTATTTCCTGTCTCCCATTTATTATTTTAGGATATTTTTTAATTTTTTATAGTACTACAGTTATTATGTTTGATCAGATGAAGCAGATGGTATATGATCAGACAGAACAAAATGTTATGGAAAAAAAGAAGCTGGTTAATACATTATTAGATAATTATAATCAGGCTACCATAAAATTTTTATATTATACAGATGAAGTGCAGGAATATTTAAATACCCGTCAAAGTGTATTAAGTGTTGAAGAGCAGGAAAAACTGACTGATATGATTTCTTATCAGATAGGATCTCTTATTACAAATAATCAGGATGCGTTAATGAATGTGTGTATTTATAATAAGTTTAACGAATTATATATTAATAATGCAATTTATTATAATACAATAGAACAGACAAATGATTTTGCAGAAATACTGAAAGAAGCAGCAGAAGAAAAGCATGGAAAGCCGGTGCTTCGTATAAATCCCGTGAGGAAAAATATGATTACTTTTGCAAGAAATATCTACGTTCCCCAAATAGAAAAAAGTGATGAAAAAATCGGATTTCTGATGATGGATATTGACAAAACGGGTATGGAAAAAATCATACAGACAGGAGAGGATAGAGATGTGAACGCTATTCTCATATTGGATTCAGAAAATAATATTCTGGTTAATGGTTCAAATTTATCTGATGATAAATGTAAAACTATTTTGAAAGAACCATCCGGAAATTATAAAATTATCAGATATAATCTTCAATATGATGGGTGTAGTCTTGTAGGAATTTTGGATAAAAATCTGCTTTTTAAGAGTGTATATAAAATTTTCTTCAAAGAGATGGTGATGATTTTGGCTGCAATTTCAATTATTGCAATTGCATTATTCATAACTGCGGCTAAAATTGCAGAACAGATTCAGAAATTTATTGTAAAATTACGTCAGACTACAGAGATAAATTCCAATGCGTATGTTGAGGTTGATTCCAATGATGAATTTAGAGAACTGGCAAATGTTTATAATGCGATGTTGGAAAGAATTGACTTGCTGATTCAGCAGGTATATAAACAGCAGTTGTTAATGAAAGATGCCCAGATTGAATCTCTTCAGGCTCAGATTAACCCACACTTTCTATATAATACATTAGACTGTATTAATAGTCTTGCTGATATGGGTAAGACTACGGAAGTTAAAAAGACGGTAACATCTCTTGGAAGCATTATGAGAATGTCTATTAAAGGGGCACAGTTTTTAAAGATTGAAGAAGAATTAAAGTATGTAAATCAATATTTGTATATTCAGAAAATGCGCTTTCAGGAACATATTATCTGTCTGGTAGAAATACCGGAACAATTATATGAATATTACATTCCAAAGCTGATGATACAGCCGCTTTTGGAAAATGCAATTGTCCATGGGGTTTCAGAATTGAAAGAAACAGGAATGATAGCAGTAACCGGGAAGGAAACGGAAGATGCAATTTATATTACTGTAAAAGATAACGGAAATGGGATGCCGGAAACTATTATCAGACAGTTGGAAGAAATAAGAGAAAATGGAATACTGAAAGAGAAGGAACACATTGGTATCTTTAATATTCAGCAAAGACTTTTGCTACTGTACGGAAAAGAATATGGTTTGACTGTGGAACATGTAAAGCCATCGGGGACAGCAGTAACCATCTGTATTCCCAAAACAAAGGGGGAAAAAGGATATGAAAGTGGTAATTATAGATGATGAACCATTGATATCAGACAAATTAAAAAGAATCATGGAAACGGGACTACGGGGTATGCATATGGTTTGTGCTTTTACAGATGCACAGACAGCATTGGATTATATTGAACAGGAAAAACCTGGGGTTATTTTGACAGATATTCGTATGCCAGGCATCACTGGAATCAATCTGGCAAAGCAGATTAATCAAATGGATTATGGAGCAAAAATTGTTTTTTTGACTGGATATGCAGAGTTTGAATATGCCAGATATGGAATAGAGTATAAAGTTTTTGACTATCTTTTAAAGCCCGTAGATGAACAGGAAGCAATCAAGTGCTTAAATCGAGCGATTAGTGCATTTCATGCAGAACAAAAACATACGGAAATGTATCAGATTTTTCAGGATTATTTTGTTAAAAATCAGGAGCTGATCAGACAACAATTTGTGGAAAAACTCTTTTTTCAACCTGTAATTTTTTCAGAAAAACAGATGGAACTGCAAAAGCAGAAGCTGCGGATTGCAATAAACGGATATAGAGTGGTGGCTGTTACATATGACAGGAATCGTATGCCTTTGGAAGAAGAGAGCTATTACAGTTATATAATCCATGAATTTTTTCTGAAAAAATTTAAAGAGATACTGGCACTGGAACATGGTGGTATCTTTTATATGATCTGGCCAACAGAAGAAAAGACACTGTGGAAATTCTGCAGTAAATTAGAGCTGATCAGAAGAGAACTGGCCCAGTTGCAGCCACTGGATTGTATGATAGCTGTCAGTCATTATTCTGAAAATCTGTCTGATATTCAACAGATGAAAAAGGAAGTGTTGAAATGTCTGGAATACGGAAAAGATACGGGATGTACGCAGCTGCTTTCATATCAGGATTTACCGATGGAATATAAGGAAAATGACTTTTTCGATGTTACAGAAGCAATTACAGAACTGATCAGATATCTTCGATCTGGTAATAAGAAAAAAATATTCGAACAGATGCAGAAGATTATCAATGAGACAGAGAAAGAGACAGAAAAATATTTTAACAATATCATGGAGTTGATAGGTGCCAATATATTTTTATTTCTTTCAGGAATTCCATTGGATAAGGAAAGCAAAAATAAGATTACGGAATCATTTGAGCAACAGATTCATGTACAATCGGAAAGAAAGACAAAAGCAGACTATATGAAATATTGGCTGGAGTATATTGCAGATAATATTCAAAGTATGCATAATAATGATCAGAATCAGCTAATCCAGCAAATTTATAAATATCTGAATGATAATTTTTCACAACCAATCGGTCTGACAAATGTTTCAGAACATGTAAACAGAAATCCTTCGTATATCAGTCGTTTTATCAAACAGGCTACCGGAAGAAAATTTTCTGAAATTCTTGCAGAACTGCGTTTGGAGAAGGCAAAAAAATTATTACGTTCGTCTAATTTAAAGATTACTCAGATAGCAGAACAGGTAGGATATCCCAATCTACAATATTTTACCCGGGTTTTTACTGGACAGATGAATATGACACCGGCAGAATATCGGAAAATTACAACTTATTTTTAAATATTACTATGTTGCAACTTTATACAGTATTTTATAAGTGTAAGGACAGTCGATTCTATAATGGCGATTTTACAACGCTACATACAAATAAATGTAAAGGCAAATGCAGCCTCTATATCTGTAAGCAGGAAAAAAGAGATATAGGGGCTGCATTTATTTTTTTATTGAATCAAATAAGCACTCTACGTGATTGCGAAAAGCAATAAGCAGTGGATGGGGACTTAACGTACAGAAATAAGAATAAATGTAGTCAAGAAAAGTAATTTGATTTTTAACATAAAACGTGAAAATATTATGAATAAAAACTCATAAAACGTGAAGAATAGATTGACAAATGCTCATAAAACGTGATAGTTTTGAAGAAAGGAGGCGGTTCTATGTATTTAAAAAGAAAGATAGATGAGTACCTGCTGGAGTGGAAAAAAAATGAAGAAAGACTTCCGTTAATTATAAAAGGTGCAAGGCAGATTGGAAAAACGGAATCTATTAATCATTTTGCAG
>ENA-OQIK01001203-OQIK01001203.1-human-gut-metagenome-genome-assembly--contig:-NODE-1203-length-9953-cov-8.078878_pt1 | contig 9953 bp, 10 predicted proteins | sample MGYA00242578_ERZ504743 | MGnify/ENA primary metagenome ERZ504743 (study PRJEB26092, sample SAMD00036441) | human gut metagenome | host: Homo sapiens | study: EMG produced TPA metagenomics assembly of...
CTGATAAGCAGCTCCTCTGAGCGTAATTCTTTTTTTGTTATCCAGATGGGCAACATAATCTTTCATTGCTTCCATTATCAACACCTCCTACGCAAGCATTTGTGTGGGAAATCCCACCTCTTGTTATTATAATACGCTTTTCTATATTTTCTGTCAATCCAATTTTGTTTATTCCCACACACTTCAGAATATTCATGCCCCGGCAGACGGCAGGTGGCAGATAAGGTATCTATAAAACTTTGTACTTACTTTAATGATTCTGCCACCCATCACTCTTTTAACCGAATACTGTTTTCCTGCTTTTCATTTATCAGATACTCCAGCTCATTCTTCATCCGACTTCGCACATCACGCATTGTTCGCCCGGATATTCCCTGCTCCTTTGCCTTTTTGTCTAATTCTCTAATTGAAATTTCTTTTTTATCAGCAAGCAGTTCCCTGATTAACTTTGCCCCTCTCTCCAGCTTTGTTTCTGTTGCTTTTCCTTCTTTTCCATCTAACAATTCATCTGCGGAAATCTCATAGGCTCCCACCCATCGGAAACCTTCTTCGTCTCCCAGTTTAAATGCCATTGTCTCCCCTGGTGGCGCAAGAGAACTTTTTTCATGAATCAATACCCTTGTGGTTGGATCTTTTCTTACTTTCCCGATGAAAATCAAGCTTCGTACTGCTGCCATAATATCAATAGAACCAAGTCCTCGATACGTGCTCTGCGTCCCGGAAGATTTATTCAGATGTCCGATCAGCACAATGGCACAACCGGTCTTCTCTGCAATCATTCCCAGTTTTCGAAACACCGGACGCACTTCATTTGCACGGTTCATATCCACATCTGCTCCAATAAACGCCTGTACCGGATCAATGATTACAAGCCTCACATGATTCTGCCTGACTGCCTTTTCAATTCGATCATCGGATAAAGTCAATGCTTCTTCCGTATCATCAATCACCATAACCCTGCTTAGATCAGCACCTGCTTCCACCAATCTTGGCTTGATCGTATCACCCATGCCATCCTCCGCAGTCTGATAGATTACATTGAATGGTTCGATATCTTCCATATTCGGAAACAATTTTCTGTTGGTACAGGCTGCTGTCAGCATCATTGCAAAATAAGTTTTTCCCTCTCCCGGATTGCCCTGAATGATTGTCAGTTTTCCAAATGGAATATAGGGGAACCACAGCCATTCCACACTGGTCTGCTCAATGTCTTCATAACACAACATCGGCACCATCTCTTCTGATTCTGGTACTTTGATTGTGATTGTTTCTGCAATTGCTTTCTTTCTGTCAGCGTTTTTATCACAGAGAATTTCATTCCAATCTTTTTTAGATGGTTTCAGGCGAATTACACTGTATCCTTCTGAAATTTCTCCTGCCAGTTTCTCACAAGCCTCATTCCCTGCCTGGTCATTATCCAGGCACAGGAAAACAGAAGTAATCTGAGGGCGTTCAGAAAGAAAAGTCATCAGTGCCACACTGGAGACTCCACCCAGACTCAGATAGCTGCGTTTTTTCCAATCTTTTGGAAATAACTGAATAAACGAAAGCAGATCAATGGCTGCTTCAAATACAAACAACTGATTATCCGTTCCTCTGTAACTGAATCCATAAGATTTATCAGAACCTGTTACATCTCCTCGATATTTTATTTCACCAGTTCCCCTGCAGTGTGCATATCTCGGAATACCATCTGCATCTCTGCCGACAAATATAACATTATGATGCTTCTTTTCTTCGTAAATATCACCTCTGTCAATCCAATCTTCCACCAGTGTTTTCTCAATCTCTCTTTTTTCTGTCAGATACTTCATGATTTTTTCATTATCCTCATTTTTCTTCGGTAATCGGAAGTCTTTAGACGGGGCGGGGCAGGACTTCTGCCTGCCTTCGCCTTCTTCCCCAATCAGAATTTTCACTGCTTCCGGGAATGTTGCATAATAAAATTCCATCACAAAGTCTACCGGATAACCGCCCTTACTCTGACTATGCCGATACCATCGGTTTCCGGATATCGTTACACTGTCATGCTTTTTCCAACGATATTCTCTGCCACTTTTCACCAACTGTTCCCCTTGTGCGTTCAGAAAAGACACAAGGTCGGTCTGGTTTGCTCTAGCAATCTGCTCTTCTGTATACTGCATTTTCATCATCCTTTCCTGTCTGTCCTGCTGACAGACTTCTATAAACTCATATCATAGTTCCGTTTTTTCCTCACTGTCTGTTGCTTTGCATCACGTTCTTCACACTCTTTCTTCTTTTCAGCCAGTTGTTTCCGAATAGAATTCTTCTTTTCCGGTTTCTGCTCTGTCTGGTTCACCGTCTGTTGCTCTACTTTACTTTTTTCTTCAAGATTAACTTCTGTCTGGGCTGCGTGAAATGCCGGGAACTTCACCTGCTTCTCCCTTTTTTCTTCTGAACGCCCGGAGGTATCTGTTTCTGCCATTTCCCGGTCACATCTGGCAATGTCTGCACAACTCTGTACCTTTTTTACAAATGCAAGTTCGTCCTGATAAGGCTGATTATCTGCTTTCAACTCTTCGATCGTTGTCCGGAGTTCTTCTTTTTCCCGTTTCCATCTGGCAGTTGGCACTTTCCCATTTTTGTCCAGATGTTGTTTTAATTCCTGTTCACATTTACGGTAATAATTGATTTCTTTTTTGTGCTGCTGATAATATTTATCCCGTTTTTTCTGAAAGAAGAAATGATTGTACTCATCAATCAATGGTTGGTTTGTCTTTATTACCTCTACCATCTTTTCCAGATTTTCCAATTTCTTTAACTGCTCTCGCTTTTCGGAAATTTCTTTTTTGCTGACTGATACAACACCATTCAGTTCATCAATCCTTTCCTGCAGATCCTCCATTGTCTCTATCTTATGAGTCTGGAGGTAATTGATGGATTTTGCAAACTCCTGTAAGTTGGAGAGATTCTTCCCTCTCCGTTTCATCTCCACATAGAAATTTGGGAGCGGTGGTCTGCCCTGCGTTTTCTTATCATAATAATCTTGCAAGCTTTCCAGAAGTGTCGGATTCTGCCTGCGATCCAGTTCGGCTTTCATTTCCTCATACGCTGTCTTCATCCACTGAATAGATTCTTTCAGAGAAATAAACATCTGGTTGAACTGCCGGATAGCTCGGTTCAGTTCCCCAATCACTGTTTTAATTCCCTTTTTCTCCATTGCTCGGACTTCATATCCTTCATGGATCGTCGGAATCAAATCAATTCCCTGCTCTTTGTAAGAGCGATGATCAATTCTTGCTGCCATGTGACATTCCCGGAATTTTTCGTTCACCTTCTCTGTCCACGCTCTTCTCCATTCCTTTAAAAGCTCCGGATCATTCCATCCGGTAGTAGAAACAGCATTGAATATATCCTTCCCTTTAGCATCTTTTATCCGGTTTCCGTCTTCATCCAAAACATATTCCCGTTTCTGCTTGTTCCCCCAGCTCCCATCTTCTGCAATAGGACGGATTGGAGCAAGTACATGAAAATGCGGATTATCTGGTTCATCCTCATTCTTAGATTTTCCCTCATGAACTGCCAGATCTACAATCATGCCACGTGCTACGAACTGCTCCTGACAAAACTCTCTCGCCAGTTCTATATTTTCATCCAGTGTCAGTTCATTTTGTAAGGCGATATCAAAAGAATAAGCTAACTGTGCCCGTTTACTTTTCTCTGTCTGCTCTACTTCATTCCAGAGCGTTTCCCGGTCAGACAGACGTTCCGGCACATATTCCGGCGTCAGAATTTCTGTGAAAACTACTCCAGACTTTTTTGTATAGTCATGTGTCTGTCCATAATAATCGTTATAAAGCTTCTGCCCCGAAATATAAGCTGCGGAATTAACCACTGTCTGACCTTTTCCTCTGGAAACTTGCTTTACTGAAAAATGATACAGTGCCATTAGCTGTCATCTCCTCTTTCTGTTTTTTCAACTGCTTCTGCAATCTGCTGTTGTTCTTTATGTAAGGCTGCTATGTGAACCTGCCGCACAATACTCTTGTTGTAACTACTGTTCTGCAACTGATCCATAACCTCCTGAACTTCTTCCTGTTCCAAATCTCTGGATAATGGAAATGCTTGTTCAAACTCTGCTCCTTTAACAATCAATCTATGAGAACGTTCCTTTCGCTCCACCAACTTCTTTCTCTGCTCCAGAATATTTTTATTGTGGATTGCATGTTCCAGTTCCTTTTTACTTTTTTCCATGTTGGCTTTCAGTTCTTCCAGTGACATGGATTCATACTTGGGATTTTTCGCTCTGCTCATTTCTCATCCTCCTACTTTTTCTGTAAATAAAAAGAACCGGTCTTCTCACAAATGCCGATTCCCGAATATAAAAAACTGAGATCATCGTTCCACAATAAGGAAATACTGACCTCTGTAATCTTAAAAATCTTTAATTGTTACAATGAGATAGGCCTTGTGCCGCAAGGGGAAATTATCCCCTTGTCCGAAATCTATGATTTCGCTATATTCTCAAATTGAAATCCTTCACAATCGGGAATGGCACCGCAGGTCGCACGATACAGGCAGATGTAATTGCCTGTATAGAAGTGCGCTCTTAGCTTTACTAAGAGAATTATGCCGTATCCGGCTTGCTATCTTTAATCTGTAAATTCCATCATCTCGTCAATAGTACAATTCATTTTCTTACAAATTTTCTCGATTGTTTCCATTGATACATATTGATTTTTTCCCATCCGGGCAAGAATATTTCCGCTAATCCCGGTGAGGTGTTGCATTTCTATCCGCTTCATATTTTTATCAATGAGCTGTTTCCATAATCTGTTATAACTTACACTCATAAATAACCTCCACATTTTTATTAGACAGATTTCTGCTTTTATTAGTCAAACGGAATTTCTCCGTCCTTCGCTTCCATAAAACCGTCTTTATCTGTTTTCGGGGTTTCTGATGAATCTGCTCCTGCACCGCTGTCCTTATTCTGAGCAAATTCATGTTCTTCCATAATCACATCTGTGGTATAAATCGTCTTTCCATCCTTATCCTTATAACTGCCAGTGCTGATGCGTCCACCGATCACAATCCGCATTCCCTTGTAAAGATATTTCTGTGCAAACTCTGCACTCTTGCCAAATGTTACGCAGGAAATAAAATCTGCTTCCTGTTCTCCGTCACGTTTATATCTTCTGTTCACTGCCAGAGTATATCTGGCTACTGCCATATCATTATCTTTCCCGGCATACTTGATCTCCGGATTCTTTGTCAGTCTTCCCATTAAAATCACTTTATTCATAGTCGTTACATCCTTTCCGGGCATTTTGCCCTGTAAACATTTTTCAGTTACTTTTTTGCAGTGGTCTGTCGTGCTTTTCCCTGTCACCTGCAGTCGTCTCAGACTGCCTCTGCCTGTATAAACAGGTCACTGACCATAAGGCTCTGGTCAGCCGCCCATCATCGGGAGTGTCATTATGATTCCGCTCGCTTCCAAAAAAGAAAGGTCATGGCAGAACTCCTGGTAGGCTTTCAGGGTGCACTTATCGGTTGTCAAGGTTCAACGAAGGAACATTCCAAAACGTCCTCTAATTACTAAAGTCAAATGACTTGGCAAGATGCAAAAGATTCGTGATATTTTTTTGCATTTTTATCATTTTTTCTTTTACTTTTGTTAGTCCCTTCACATACTCTGTACTGGGACAAGCAAAAGCGGACATGATTTGAGGAATTTTTGAAAAATAATTATTCCTCTACCTATAAAGCGTTGGAGATGGTATTTACCAACCCCTTTTTGCAAGTTTTTTATGCGTAAACGAAATATTTCTTCACTAATTGCAAGTTTCAGAGGGCATTTGGACGGTGCTTTTCTAAAAAATTTATTTTCCCACTAATCACATGGGGCAGAGTGTACAATGTCAGATGCTTTTGAAAAAAGGCAAAAAAAGAAGCACTAACCGTTATAGTCAGTGCTTATCGCATATTTACGTTAATTCAAAAACTCCTACTCATGCTCTGTTACATCTTAAAGTTCAAAACAACAAAAGGCACTAACTTTTAGAGTTAATGCCTATTAAAACTGATATTATTTATTTCCTTTTGCTCGATTGTGTGTCTTACATAACATTTGACAATTTGAAATATCTGTAGCTCCACCTTTGCTCCATGCCGTTACATGATCTGCATCCATTTCATTAAATTTCCAAATACGTTTAGAATTATTACCTGTTTCTAATGCACACAATGGGCAATTTGATTTTCCACACTTTTTAGCTTCATCTGTCTGCTGTGCATATACTGCCTTTTTAGTACTTTCTTCAAATATACGAATTTCAAGCAATCGAGGTTCTTTACAACCTCCTAAAATATATTCAAATATTCCTGCTCGTTTCTTTACTGCACCATCAGCATATAATTCATGCAGTTTATCCGATACTTCCACCGGATCATATGGTTGGTTATGATAAATTTCAAATAATCTTCCCCACTCAATCCCACGCATTTCACTTTCCACATCACTAAATACACCAGAAATCCAGTCTATCACACTTGTAAAATATGTTTTCAATTCCTGTATATCTGTATCATGGCGGTGTCGGCTCATATATGCTTCAATATCTTCATCTGCCTCACTCTTACATACCCATTCAAGGGCAACACGCAAATATTCTTGACGCAATACATCTCCTTTTATGTATGCACTCCACTTTTGAATATTAGCATTTTGACTATTACTGAATTCTTCTTTCGCCTTTGTAACAAAAGGTCCCGAATAAACTGCATTTGCCACTTCTTGCTTATTAAGTGGTATACCCGCAATATTGATAGTCTTAAACCATTCTTTTATTTCAGTTTCGGTACCCTCACAAATATAAATAGTCAGTTTAGTTTCATTAATAATCTTTTTTTGATCATCTGGCATAGCACCAAAATAGTGTGGCATTCCACTTGTATCAAGCAAAGGAAACTTCCCAGTTAAAAATCTTCCCAAACTGGTAATACGCTGTTGTCCATCCAGAACTTCATATTTATCTGTTCCAATCTTATTAAAATAAATTAATCCTAACGGATAGCCTTTTAAAACAGACTGAATTACAGCTTCTTCCTTCTTCTGTTTTGCATAAAGATAATTTCTTTGGTATTCCGGCTGAATAGTTAACTTACCAGAAAGTCCAAAAAGTCCTTTACCTTCTAATTCATTATAAACAAATCCTTTACAGATTTCCTCAATAGTAATATCTGTTCTTAATGTTGTAATCATTGTTTTTACTCCTTAGTTACCCTGCGGATAAGCAGCCTTTGATATACCTTTGTTCCATTTACAACCCCGGCTGCATTTAAATCATAGGTACCCTTTTTTCCAAACAGTTCGAAATATCTGTTGCGACACTCATCCGATGTATATACTCTTGTCTTTAGTCCATATAAATCCATATTCTCACACATACCTACAATTTCAAACTGCTCCGGACAATGTTTAAAAAGATATGTTATTGGAACACCCATAATACCACTACATCTTCCTCTTGATGAAGATTCTTCCATAACGCAATTTTCCGTCAATATATGGTCCATCTTTTCCTGTTCTGGACGGTATTCCTGCAAGTCCTCTGATATTTCCGGCTGCAAGTCCAATAATTTCAAATTGTTCTGGGTTATGTCTGAACATGAATGTGATTGGCACTCCCATGACTCCGTTACATCTTTCGTCTGATGATAATTCTGAAGTACGGAGTGACTGTCTGTCTGTCTGTCTGTCTGTCTGTCTGTCTGTCTGTCTGTCTGTCTGTCTGTCTGTCTGTCTGTCTGTCTGTCAAAATTGTGCTAGAATCAATAGTATATGTCAAATCTTTTTCATCATTTCCCTTACGGAACTTTACAACTTCAAATTGTTCTGGATTGTGCCGTTGAAGATAAGTTATTGGAACACCCATATCTTCGACATAATCACTTGGGATAGCATCGACAAAAGGCACTTCAATAGCATCATAATTATCATATTTCAAGTAACCCTGCTCACGAATTTGCTTATGTTTACTATATTTCAAATTATCCGCCATAGTCATAAGAGATAACGGTTGATGACGTCTACCATGGTCAATATTCGTAAACCAGCAAGCATTTCCTAAGCGTGTATAATTTCCCTTATAACCTAATTTTTCAGCCTTCTCTTTATCTTTTGGTGCAACAATGGCCCCCTCTGGTACTTCAAAAACCATATCCTGACCATTATTAGTTGCACCTATCCACAACTTGTTCTCTTTGAGTAATGGGAAAATTTCTTTGTATGTTATTGCATTCTGATTACCAATAACCACAATTTTCTTTCCTGCTTCCATAACCCAAGCAACAAATTCCCTAAACAATGAGAATGGTGGATTAGTTACAATAATATCTGCTTCATCACGCAACGCACATACCTCATCACTTCGGAAATCTCCATCTCCTTCAAGATATTGCCACTCCAAATCATCTATATCTATAATTCCAGACTTATTAATATCCCTTGTCAATGTAAATATTTTTCCATGTGAATATGATTTTTCTTCATCATATTGTGGAAAATTTAATTCAAATAAAGTCATTTGATGATATTGTTCATACTGCTGCTTTTTACGATCAGTAGCATAGCTTGTACTAATCAGTTTTTTTATACCTAACGTTTCAAAATTTTGAGCAAAATATTTTGTAAAATTACTCCATTCTGGATCGTCACAAGGCAACAGAATTGTCTTTCCACGAAATACATTGGGATCATATTCCAAATAGGCATTCATTTCTTTCTGAATATAATCATAGACAGTATAAAATTCATCATTTTTTCTTGATTTTGCTTTTCCTAAACTTTCATTTGCCATTATCTGTTTCCATCTTTCGTATAGATTTACCAGGAATAAATTACTATTCCCCAACTCATTTTTTATTATGATGAGTCAAAACTTCTTTAATTACTCAGCCATACCATTTCCTGTAAAATACTCATCATCTTTCTACTTTATATTACCACACATTCTATTATCTTCCAATAATTGATATATGTGGAATCCTGAAGAATAAAAAAGAAGCATCAACCATTATTGCAGTCAATGCCTCTTCCAATTACTCTTCACTTATAAAAAAGATTTCAATATGCTTTTTATTACTTTTCGTAATTTTAATCCATCTCTCAGTCCCAAACGATATAAGAATTCCTCTGCTTCTGCCCCACTGCTAAATATCGCATCACAATATTTTGTAATAACTTCTTCTTGCTCTGCCGAAAGTGTCTCAATCACTTTTTTGTACGCTTCCTCAATTTCATCTGGTTCTGTCACAGATGGCTGGCTCAGCTTCCAATCTGCATATGATTTCCCCATATGTTCCGTTATTGTCAGATTGATAAATTCTTCAATTTCTTTTGTCATTTTCATTTGTGAATCCCGTCCCTTTCTCCGGTACCCTACTCCATCAATGTATTCAGTATAGTTCTGATAGCTTCTTTCAGCTTTAGCCCATCTCTTAATCCCATACGGTAATAAAATTCATTCAGATCACTACATTTATTTGACGTTTCAGTCATGTAATCAAATAAGATCGTTCCCTGTTTAGGCGAAAGATTCTGAAATATCTTTTGTAATTTCATTTCCAATTTTTCATTGAATGGATCATATTGCTGTCCGTCTTTTTCTTGATAGACCTGCTCCATTCTCTCTCCGATAAGATCATTCATAAATTCTTCCATTCTTTCTGTTAATTCCATCCTTTTAATCTCCCATCAATCTGATCTTTATTGCTTCCAGCCACACAACAAACCAACTTGCAATAATAGGCAACACATACAGTACGAACCCCACCACAAGCATTCTAATCGCCTCCGTGTCTGTTTCCTGCCCGAATCCATACCCTAATATAGCTGTGATACAGATAATCCCTGACAGTATATGAAATACAGTTGCGGACAGCCATGTGACGAACATGACCACCAGTTGTACAATTGTCAGGCTTATATA
>ENA-OQIK01001204-OQIK01001204.1-human-gut-metagenome-genome-assembly--contig:-NODE-1204-length-9953-cov-3.989976_pt1 | contig 9953 bp, 6 predicted proteins | sample MGYA00242578_ERZ504743 | MGnify/ENA primary metagenome ERZ504743 (study PRJEB26092, sample SAMD00036441) | human gut metagenome | host: Homo sapiens | study: EMG produced TPA metagenomics assembly of the...
GTTCAACCCGGACGAAATGTGGAAGATCGAGAAGCGCGTCAACAAGCTCAACGAACTGGGCTTCGACGTGGACGAGCTGGAAATGAAGACCGCCGAGGATGGCAAGCGTGTGCTGGTCCGCCCGCGCGTGGTGGACGCCGGCTACGCCAACCGCAAGCTGCTGCGCCTCACCGGCCTTGACGTGCAGGAGAACCAGGCCCGTCGTCTGCTCAACGACCTTGACGCCTACCGTGCCTCCACGTGGCGTGAGGGCGAGGATCTGGAAATCGTGGCCACCGACTGGATGCGCGAGGTGTTCGAGCCGACCGTGCGTATGATTCCGCGCGAATATCGCTCCCAGATCGAGCCTGCTCAGTTCTTCCATGAGGTGCTTGACCATCGCTGGTTCCTGGCGGAGAAGGCCGGCCACGACGTGCCGATGGGCGAGGCCGTGACCAGCTACATCGACAACGCTCTGCCGAGCTACAGCCTTGACTCCAAGGCACTCGCCGAACTTAACGAAGAGGCCGATTCCGGCGTCATTGACGACGAATCCACCTACAGCGACCCGGACGACGACGGCTACAACCCCGATGACGATCCGGATGCGGCAGTGTGGAGTCATTAAGCGGACAATCCGGTGGACTGTCTGTAGGTGAGCCCATCACACAAAGAAGCCCCTCAAATAGAGGGGCTTCCGTGTATGTACAACCTATTACGGCCTCAAGCGACAATCACTCCGCCGCAGCCTTGCGCCGTGCGTTGGACACCGCGTACAGGCTGATACCCGCCGCCACTGAAGCGTTCAGCGACTCAACAGACGAGCTGATCGGGATGCCGGCAATCGCGTCGCAGGTTTCGCGCACCAGTCGGCCCAAACCGCTGCCTTCCGAACCGAGCACTACAACGAGCGGATCGGATTCAAAGCCAGTCTCGCCGACGAGCTTATCGCCGCCACCGTCAAGGCCGACAACGTAGTATCCACGCTCCTTCAAGCCCTCAAGTGCCTTAGTCAGGTTCACCACGCGCGCCACCGGCATATGCGCGGCCGCACCGGCAGACACCTTCCAAGCGGCGGCGTTCACTGAAGCGGAACGGCGTTCCGGCAGAATCACACCATTGGCACCGAATGCGGCCGCCGAACGAATCACGGCACCCAGGTTCTGCGGATCGGTCACGCCGTCCAATGCGATAAACAGCGGTCGCGCAGCAATACGGGCGGCCGCCGAATTCGCGGCCTCCATTGCCTTGGCCTTCTTCTCAGCACGATCGGCCAGCTCGTTCAGCGAGGAGTACTGGAACGGATCGACCTTCAGAATCACGCCCTGATGGTTGCCAGAGCGGGCGATACGATCCATCTCCAGACGATCGGCCTCCAGCATGTGCAGGCCGTTCATACCAGCGATTTTCACGATTTCGCGAGTACGATCGTCATGTTCAATACGAGACATGATGTACAGCGTGGAAGAAGGTACGCCTACGCGCAGTGCTTCCAGCACGGAATTACGGCCGTACACCAGATCCGAAGTATCCGCCGAAGCGAACTTGTCCACTCGACGGCGGGCTGCCAGACGCGGGTCGGCCATCTGCCGACGTTCGGCCGCTTTCTTGGCCTTGTACGCCTTGTGATAGACGCGGTCCTCGGCCTTGGGAGTGGGGCCGTAGCCCTTCAGTTTGTTGCGATGCTTGCCACCCGACCCCTTGGTCGGTCCTTTTTTGATAGCCATAGGTGCTATTGTCCCAGCACCCCGCGCCAAAACGCGGCTATTCCGCCGTCGGTAGCCGGTAAGGTATTGAGAGTGAAGAAGCAGCGTATGATATTCGGACTGTCCCTGCTGTATTGGGGATTATGGTTGGCGATTCTGATTCTGTGGATGGGTCGCTTCGTGACCTCATTCTTGTCGATATATTTGGTTTCCGCGCTGCGCCTCGATGAGGGTGTGGTGGGCACAGTCGTGGCCATGTACGGCTTCGGCGCAATCATCGGCTGCCTGTTCGGCGGTACCTTGTCCGACAGATTCGGCCGCCAATCCATGATTATCATCGGCGAAATCGGCGCAGCGGCTGCCCTGCTGGTCGTTTCCGTACTCACTGATCCTGTGTCTTTAGGCGCGGCTCTGTTCGTCTATGGTGCGTTCGCCTCGCTGCCCAGCCCGGCCATCGCCGCGTATATCGCGGATGTGGTGCCTGCCGAACGTCAGCAACGTGCATACGTACTGCAATCGTGGGCGATTAATTTTGGGTACGCGATTGGACCGATTGTGGCCAACCAGCTGGTCAAGATCTCGTATTCGCTGATGTTCTACGTTGAAGCGGCGGTGATGATAGCCGTCACGATATTGCTGATTGCGTTCTTCCGCGAGGTGCGGCATTTGGGGATTACTGTATCGGTGCCAAGTGCGGTGCGCCATGAAGACGAATGCAGTGTTACCCATGCGGAATTCGCCGGCATTGAGAGGCCGAATCACTCGGATGCCGCACCGGCTGCCAGTGTCAAGGGCGCCATGTCTCGCAATTGGCGGCGCGTGCTCACCGATACTCCATTCCTCGGCTTCTCCCTGCTGATGTTCGGCTACTTCCTTGTGTACTTCCAAAGCACCTCCGGCCTGCCCATTGCCATGACGGACCTTGGTCTAGGGCTGGGCGAGTATTCGGTGCTGCTCACCATCAATGGCGGTATGTTGTGCCTGCTGCAGATTCCCGCGATGAAACTGTTCGCGCGCATGGGCAATTCACGCGTGCTGGTGATGGGCCTCGCCGTAACCGTCATCGGCTATGCGGTGCAGGCCGCGGCCCATTCTTGGGGCGGATTCGCGCTTGCCGTAGTGCTGTGGACGCTGGGTGAGCTGGGCACATTCCCTATCGCCACCACTACGGTTGCCGCCATGGCACCCGCGTCGGCGCGCGGCACGTATCAGGGCGTCTACAACGTAGTGTGGTCGGCGTCGATTGCGCTGGCGCCGCTGATTGGTGGCTGGACTATCAGCAACTTCGGCGGTCGAACGCTGTGGATCGCCTGCACTGTTGTGTTGATTGCCGTGACCCTCGGTCTCAAGCTCACCAAAGGCTCGCGCGACCGCGCCATGGCCCGCAGTCTTCACGATTCGCTGTAAGCGTTATTCGGTTTGGAGATACGGGCAAGACCGCATATGGCGAGTGGTTCTTATCGAGAACTATTCTCTGCGCGTATGATGTATGGCATGCAATACATTCAACAAACCATCGTTGGCATTGATGGCAGCGAGGCGCGATTCTTTGGCTATGTGGCCGACAACAGCGAGGAGATGGAACCGGACCGTATACGCCCGGCTATCCTGATTTTGCCTGGCGGCGGCTACGCCATGACTTCTGACCGCGAAGCCGAGCCAGTGGCCCTGCAATTCCTGGCCAAAGGCTTCGCCGTATTCGTGCTGCGCTATTCGGTGCAGCCCAGCCGCTATCCGGTGGCTTTGCTGGAGGCTGCCGAGGCAATGCGCCTGATTCGCGCCAATGCGGATCAGTGGCATGTAAACCCCGCGCAAGTGGCCGTACTCGGCTTTTCCGCAGGCGGGCATCTGGCCGCCAACCTCGCCACCTCGGTCGGCGACGAAGACATCCGCGAACAGGGCGGCATGGACCCGGACGCCGTGCGCCCGAACGCGCTGATGCTCTCGTACCCAGTAATCACCGCCGGCAAGTACGCCCATCGCGGCAGCTTCCAATGCCTGCTAGGGGACCAAGCTCACAATCAGGCTTTGCTGGACAAGTTCTCCATCGAAAAGCACATCGACGCCAAAACGCCACCCGTCTTCGTCTGGCATACCATGACCGACGACGCCGTGCCCGTGGAGAACACGCTAATGCTCATCCAGGCCTGCCGGGCCGCCGGCGTGAGCATTGAGGCGCACCTGTTCCCTGAAGGCAGCCACGGCCTGTCCTTGGCCAATGCGGAAACTGCCGGTAACGGCTTCTATGCGCACATCGTCGAATGCGTGCAGTGTTGGCCTGATTTGGCTGAGGCCTGGTTGCGTCGCCTGTTCTAGGCAAAACGCTATTACGCTGTGCGCCAAGTGCGCCACGCGGTTATGGAATAATGGCAATCGTATGCATCGGCAGCAGTTGCGCCGGTGTCCATAACCGCGCAGTCCTGTGCGTCCAGCCGGGAGAGAAAACCCGGCAGCGGCCGCAAGGCTGACTACTCCGCGGCAATACCAAGGAGAACATTATGGATGATCTCAAAGATCAATCCGCAGTGTCCACGACCGCAACGAACGGGGTCGTGGAATCGGAAGAGGTGCGCGCACAGGAAGCGCTATTGGGGGATACCGATCCAAGTCTGACCAGCGCCGACGACGTGGCCAAAGCCCTGAACGTCGACCCATCCCACGGCCTGAGCGAGGAAGAAGCCAAGCGCCGACTGGCCAAATTCGGCCCGAACGAGCTCGCCAGTGCCCCGCCCGTACCGAAATGGAAGAAATTCCTGGCCCAATTCCAAGATCCGCTGGTCTACCTGCTGATCGCGGCCACTATTATCTCGGTGATCGCTTGGTTCATCGAAAAAGCCAATGCGCAGCCCGGCGCGGAAGGCGGCGAAGTGCTGCCGTTCGACGCCATCGTGATCATCTTGATCCTGATTGTCAATGCTGTGCTCGGCTATATGCAAGAAGCCAAGGCCGAGGCGGCCGTCGAAGCGCTCGCACAAATGACGGCCCCGCAGACCTCGGTGCTGCGCGATGACAAGGTCATGCGCATCAACACCGCCGACGTGGTCCCCGGCGACATCATCGTCCTTGCGGAAGGCGATTCGGTCTCCGCTGATGGCCGACTGGTCAACGCGGCCAGCCTGCGCATCGCCGAGGCTTCACTGACCGGCGAATCCGTGCCGGTTGGCAAGAAGCCGGACACACTCACCGAAGCCAAGGCGCTGGGCGACCGCGCCAACATGATCTTCAACGGCACTTCCGTGACGCAAGGCACCGGCCGCGCAATCGTGACCGGCACCGGTATGAATACGCAGGTCGGCAAGATCGCCGACATGCTCTCCGCCACCGAAGATGAGAAAACTCCGCTGCAGAAGGAGATGGATTACGTCTCCAAGATCCTCGGCATTGCGGTGTGCGTCATCGCTGTCGTGGTGCTGGTGGCGCTCGCCGTGCTGGAAGGCTTCAACGACGTCCATGACGTGATTGATTCCTTGCTGTTGGCTGTCTCGCTGGCTGTGGCCGCCGTGCCGGAAGGCTTGGCCGCCATCCTGACCGTGGTGCTGGCGCTTGGTGTGCAGCGTATGGCCGCGCACAACGCCATCGTCAAGAAACTGCATTCGGTGGAGACCTTGGGCTCCGCTTCCGTGATCTGCTCGGATAAGACCGGTACGCTGACCCGCAACGAGATGACCGTGGAACGTGTGGTCACCCCGTCCGGCGAAGTGCAGATCACTGGCACCGGTTACGCGCCGGAAGGCCGCATGGTTATGACCGGCGGCGTCAGTCCTGAATCCGAGCAGGCCCAGATTGTGGCCGATGAAGTCGTCGCCACGCTCGTGGCCGGCACGCTCGCGAACGACGGCGAACTACGCGAGGAGAACGGCCGTTGGGAGATTGTGGGCGACCCCACCGAAGTCTCGCTGATCGTGGCCGCACGCAAGGTCAAGGCCGATCGCAAGATCAAGCGATACACGCGCGTTGGCGAGATTCCGTTCACCTCCGAACGCAAGCGCATGTCCATCATCGCCAAGGACAGCACCGATTCAGACAAGCTCACCGTGTTCGCCAAGGGCGCGCCCGACGTGCTGTTGAGCTACTGCACGCGCATCCGCGTGGGTGGTCAGGTCCGTAAGCTCACCGAAGGCGATCGCCAGTCGATTCTCGCCACCGTCGAACGTCTCTCCTCCGAGGCCTACCGTACGCTTGGCGAGGCCTGCCGTCCGCTGGAAACCGGTTCTTTGGCTGATGTGCCCGGTGTAAGCGTCAACGCTGCAGGCCAGGTGTCCGACATCGCCGATCAGGCCGAAGCCATTGAAACCGATCTCATCTGGAATGGCATGGTCGGCATTATCGATCCGCCGCGTACTGAGGTGCGCGACTCCGTGACCGAGGCCCATCGTGCCGGCATCCGCACGGTGATGATCACCGGCGACCACCCGCTGACCGCCGCCCGCATCGCCTCCGACCTTGGCATCATCGCCAAGGATGGCAAGGCCCTGACCGGCGACCAGCTCGACCAGCTGCCCGATGAGGCCGCGCTCGACAAGGCCACGTCCGAAGTGTCCGTGTACGCGCGCGTGGCCCCCGAGCACAAGCTCAAGATCGTCGAATCCTTGCAGCGCCAAGGCAACATCGTGGCCATGACCGGCGACGGTGTGAACGATGCCCCGGCAGTCAAGTCCGCGGACATCGGCGTGGCCATGGGCATCACCGGCACCGAAGTGACCAAGCAGAGCGCCAAGATGATTCTGGCGGACGACAACTTCTCCACCATCGTGGCCGCCGTACGCGAGGGTCGCGTGATCTTCGACAACATCCGCAAGTTCCTGCGCTACCTGCTGAGTTCCAATGTGGGTGAGGTGTTCACCGTGTTCCTCGGTGTGGTGTTTGCCGGCTTCCTCGGCATCCGCCAGCCGGAAACCGTGGGCGTCACCGTGCCGCTGCTCGCCACACAGTTGCTGTGGATCAACCTGCTGACCGATGCCGCGCCGGCGTTGGCTATGGGCGTGGACCCGCAGACCGACGATGTGATGGGTCGTAAACCGCGTAAGGTGACGGACCGCGTGATTGACGCCTCCATGTGGGGCGACATCATCTACATCGGCGTCATCATGGCCATCGTCACGCTGATTGGTATGGACATGCACCTGTCCGGCGGCTTGTTCACCGACCGCTCGGTGGATGCCATCGGCCATGAAGCGCAGATGACCGAGGCCCGTACGATGGGCTTCACGATTCTGGTGTTTGCCCAGCTGTTCAACGCGCTGTCCTCCCGTTCGCATCTGCAGTCCGCATTCGTGGGTCTGTTCTCCAACAAGTGGCTATGGGGTGCGATTGGTTTGTCCGTGGCGCTGCAGCTCGTGGTGATTTACGTGCCGTTCCTCAACGGTCCGTTCGGCACCGTGGCATTGAGCCCGATGGCTTGGGTGGAATGCATCTGCCTGGCCGCAATCGTGCTGATTGCCTCCGAACTGCGCAAGATTGTGCTACGCGCGATGGCCAAGCGTTAAGCCATCGCAATAGCCCTGATTGTGGGCATATAGCAGTGGGCCGGGCTCTGGTATTCAGAGCCCGGCCCACTGCTATATCCAAACGGCTCCTCATGGGGCGGTAACTATCCCATGGGGCGGTCGCTGAAAACGGCATTATTCCGCGAAAAAGGAAAATATGCTAACCGCCCCATGGGGAGTTACCGCCCCATGGGAAACAGGAGAACGCTGCAGACCTCAGTTGTTGCTGCCGTCAGTGCCGTCAGTAGAGGTGGAGTTGTCGCCGCCGTTATTGTTGTCGCTATTGTTGGACTCGTCTTGAGCCTTCTGCTGTGCCTCTTGGTCAGCCTTCTGCTGAGCCTCTTCCTGAGCTTGCTTGGCGGCATCTGCCTGCTGCTTGGCCTGCATCGAGGCGGTGACGTCGGACTCGGCCTTCTGCAGTTTAGAAATCGCATTATTGACGTCGGATTCGGACGGACTGGTCCCGTTCATCACCGTATTGGCCTCGGTGATGGCGTTTTGCAGCGCGGTGCGGGTGTTTTCATCGGCCACACTGCCCGCGGAATTATCCAGCGTGCCCTGCGCCTGCGAAATAGCCGAGCTCAGGTTCGATTTCAGTGTGTTGGTATCGGCCGTCGCCTTTGAAGTATTAACGGCCTTGATCGCATTGTTGATGGCATCCGTCTTGTCAGCCATGTCGCTGGCATCATTCTGCAGCTCTTTAGTGTGAGACTTCAACTCAGTGGCGTTGAGGCTGGAATCGCACTTGGCGGTGTCAGCCGGATTGCCGGCGTCTTGCAACGCCTGATTTAGCGTGGTGAGCGTATTGGCATCGGCCACATCGCTGGTGGATGTTTGCGCGCTGGTTTGGCCATTGGATATGGCGGTGGTGAGCTTCTTCTGAGCATTCGTGTACTGCTTGGCCGCTACCTTGCACTCGGCCAATGCCACGGCTTGGCTCGCCTTGCTGCTGTTGGAATGCCACCAGAGCAGGCCGGCGACAACCAGCGCTATCACGGCGACTACTGCTACGGCAATGCCGACGATCTTGCTGGTGTTCTTTTTGCCGCTACCGCCGTGACGAGGCTCGGCGCCATCGGAATCGTCCTCATCGGAGACCTGATCCAACGGAATGGAGGGAGGCATCACAGCAGGCTGAGCCTGTGCCGAAGCGGCCAGGGCGGCCGGTTGGAACACCTGTGTGGCTGCAGCATCATCGGCAGACGCTACTTGCGTTGCCGGCATGGCAACGGTCTCACCGGATACGGTGGATGATGCGCCGTATGCCTGTGTGGCCGCGGTTTCGGCATTCGGCATGGCCTGAGCTTCGAAAGGCTGTGTTGCCATGACCTGATCAGGCTGGAACGCTTGTGTCGCGGCGTTTGAAGCTACCGAAACAGGCGATGTCGCCGGTGCCGCTGGTGCGGCTGGTGCTGCTGGCGTCACCGGCGCTGTCGGTTCCACCGGGCGGAAGCTTTGCGTCGTCTGATCCCAAACGTATTGCTGCTGGCCGGGCGCAGCGGCGATTGGTGTTTCGGATACTACTGGCTGCGTGGCTGCCGCCGGCTGTGGTGCTTGTGCGGCAACCGCAGCCAGGAATTGCGGCGAGAACGGTTGCGTCATGGCCGGATCGATGGGCTGCGTCGGCTGAGCGGCTTGTACGGTCGGCACAGCTTGCGTGGGTTGTGAGGCATACGCTACTTGCGTGGGCTGCACAAACTGTGTGGGCTGTGTGGGCTGCGCAGACTGCGCAGACTGCACAGACTGCGGGAACTGCAGAGCCGGTGTGGCTTGTGCCGTGGGTTCTGTGCTATATGCTGCCGTCTCTTGCCCGGGAATCGGAGGAACCGTTGGCCTGACCGGCTTTTCGGGCTGCTGGAAGTCGAACTGGAACCCGCCATCGCTGTTGGTCATGACATCTCCTTGGGATTAAGCAAATGGCCGGCATCCGCCGGCCGAATGGTACGTCGCAACGCTCAGTCGTCGATGTGCGCGCGGTAGAAATTCTCGTAGGAACGGCTCGGCGTCGGACCCCGCTGGCCCTGATAATGCGAGCCGGTGCCCTTGGAGCCATAAGGGTGCTCAGCGGGCGAGCTCAGCTGGAAGAAGCACATCTGGCCGATTTTCATGCCAGGCCATAGTTTGACCGGCAACGTCGACACATTAGACAGCTCAAGCGTAATATGCCCCTCGAAACCGGGGTCAATGAAGCCCGCAGTCGAATGGGTGAGAATCCCCAATCGGCCCAGTGAGCTCTTGCCTTCCAGACGGGCGGCAATGGACGGGTCCAACTTGACGTATTCCCACGTGGAACCCAGTGCGAACTCGCCAGGGTGCAAAATCCACGGTTCGTCGGGAGCCACCTCGAACTGTTCGGTGAGCGCGCCTTGGTTTTCCGCCGGATCGACATAGGTGTAGGCGTGGTTATTGAACAAACGGAAGTACCGATCCAATCGCACGTCGATGGAAGCGGGCTGCACCATTTCGGGGGTCCACGGATCAAGTGAGATATGACCTGCGGACTGTGCGGCGAGAATGTCGCGGTCGGACAGCAGCATGTGAAAAACTCCTTGGGCAAATAAATACTGCCTTCAAGTCTAGCGCCTTGGGCGGAAACGTGAGAGGCTCCTCACGCTTCCGCGGTCCATCAATCGCAAGTATTCTCAGGTTTTTCTCAGAGAAACTTAGAGGTAGACCCAGAAAGCAGTGGTTATATAAAAGATGTCAGCGGAAAGCTGATCAGGAGCCGCAGCAGTTCCCGACAATTGAACCCCCTTTCTTCTTCTCTCTCCTTTCTCTCCCC
>ENA-OQIK01001208-OQIK01001208.1-human-gut-metagenome-genome-assembly--contig:-NODE-1208-length-9891-cov-4.791930_pt1 | contig 9891 bp, 9 predicted proteins | sample MGYA00242578_ERZ504743 | MGnify/ENA primary metagenome ERZ504743 (study PRJEB26092, sample SAMD00036441) | human gut metagenome | host: Homo sapiens | study: EMG produced TPA metagenomics assembly of the...
GCTGCTCGAACTGCCCGCGGAACTGAGTGCCCGCCACCAGGCTGGTCAGGTCCAGCAGGAAAATCTCCTTGTCTTTCAGGCCCGCCGGCACCTGCCCTTTGGCAATGCGCTCCGCAATGCCCTCGGCAATGGCCGTCTTGCCCACGCCCGCCTCACCGATGAGGCAGGGGTTATTCTTCTGGCGGCGGCTCAGGATCTGGATGGTGCGGTAAATTTCGCGGTCACGGCCGATGATATCATCCAGCTTGCCTTCCCGGGCCTTGCGGGTCAGGTTCTCGCAGTAGGTGTCCAAAAACTTGCGGCGGGGCGGCTTCTTGCCGTTTTTATTTCCAGCTTTCTTGTCCCCCTGCTGCTCGTTCTGGCCGCCCTTGACCCCCAGCGGGAACGTGGCGCTGGAGCCGGGCATCAGGTCTTCGTCGCCCTCGTTCTCCGGCTGGCCCATGTTCATCATCATGGAGAACGGGTTGGTCTCGCCGCCCATCTCCTCCATCATGCTCTCCATCCGGTTTTCCATATTGTCCATGTCTTCGTCCGACATGCCGAACTGCTTCATCAGGTCTTCCACCGGCTTGATGTGCAGCTCCCGGGCACAGTGCAGACAGTACCCCTCATTTTTCATCTGGCCATTCTCCATCCGCTGGACGAAGATGATGGCCGGACGTTTCTGACATCGATTACAGACCATTGTTCCTCCTATCCAATCCAACCCTTACAGGAACGGGTTGAACACATTGAAAACTTTATAGTAAAGGCTGCTGCTCATAACGGTATCGTTGAGCATCGTCAGGTTGCCGCCCGTGATGACAATGAGTGCCCAGAGCACACACAGCACCAGATAAATGTCCAGCAGGCTGGCAATGCCGCCCGCCGTCCAGCCCAGCCAGCGGTTGACCGTGCCCACCACCGGCAGCTTGTTCACCAGCCCCAGCACCGTGACCAGCAGGCTGACCAGCATCCGCAGCAGGGCGAATGCCACAAAGAACAGCACCAGTGAGATCACCGGCGTCAGCAGCGGAGCCAGCACCTTTTGGACAATGACATCGGCCAGCACCACGGCGTTGTCGCTGAGCACGGCGGAAACGGAGCGCTCGCAGGCCTCCACAATGGAAGCCCGGAAGCTTTCCGGCAGAAAGCCCGCATACCGCTGGGCAATGCCGGAAAGGTCTACCACGCCCCCGGCCGTGATGCTGGCGGCGATCTGGTCGCGGAAGCTGCCCGCGAAGAAGTTCTGGAACACCTGCCCGGCTGCCCAGCCGGAAAAGGCCCGGGCTCCGGTCAGGCTGAACAGGCTCCCCGCCAGCTGCACCACCGAGGCCAGAAAGCCTTTGCGGGCGTAGCGGACGGCCAGCAGCAGCCAAACCACCGTGCATATGATATCAAAAAGAAATGACGGATTCTTGAACATAGAGTATTTTCCCTGTTACTTTCTGCCGCAGAGTGCTAATTTCAGGAATGATTCTCTCCTTTTCCTCAACTTGCCTGAGAGGTTTCCGGTGCCGTTACCTGCTGCACCGTGTTACCGCAGAAGACCAGTGTCTGCTTGGCATCCGCCAGCAAAGCCTGCGGCCGGGCCGTCAGGCTCTGGCTCCACTGGTACTCCCCCGCAGAAGTCAGGCTCTCCACGGTGCTGTCGGTGAGCAGATAGACAAGCTCGCCCCGCCGCACCACCTTGTTGGAGGTGGTCACATTGCCGCTGTACTGAACATTGAGCTCCTTGTCCAGCGTCACCAGCTGGCAGACCTGCCCGGAGGCCAGCAGCAGCGCCACATTGCCCGCGCTGTCCACCGAGACATCCCGCAGGGTGCCGCCGCCAAACTCATAGCGGGCACGCTCTCCGCCTGCCGCGTTGTACAGGATGGCCCGGCTGTCGTACACGGCCAGCAGGGTGGTACCGGAAAGCCAGCCCACCCACTGGGGAACACCGCTCTGGCTCCCCACATTGACCGGGTCGCCCTGGGCCAGGGTGACAACATAAAGGTTTGTCTGCATCTGCCCGCCGCCGGCCGTGACGGCAGCAGCCGCCAGTCGGCGGCTGTCCGGCGAGAACGCCATCCGCAGCGGGGTGCCGTCGTTGGAGGTCATGTTCCAGCGGAGCTGCTGCTCCATGGTGGGAGAATACACCAGCAGCTCCGCCATGCTGCTCACATCGTCGGTGACAACGGCCAGCGTGCCGTTATCGGACATGGCGCAGAGGAAGATATTGTTTTCCAGTTTTTTGGTGTAGAGGTTCTGGGTGCGGCTCTCCACCCGCAGCTCGTTTCCGGAGCGGTTGTAGAGGACAAAGCGGGTCTTGCCCGCGGCCAGCGCCGGGCGGGCATAGCCGCTCTGGATGCTGTTCAGCTTTTTGCCGGTGCGCGACCAGACCACACAGCCCTCGTCCCCCAGTTCCACAAAGCTGCCGGTCAGGGGGGCCATCTGTTCCAGCTCGGCCACACCGGTCTGCTGGGGCCAGCCGGAGCCGGGCAGCAGGGCAATGCGGGCCGTATCGGTCAGGTCCTTCAGGGCCGCCACCGAGCTGCCCGCGATGCCGGTGGCAAACAGCACCACCGCCGTCAGCAGCACCAGCAGCACCGCCGTGCGGCGGATGCGCCGGTTCCGCACACGCTGGCGGGCAGCTTCCAGATATTCGACCCGCCCTTCCGAAAGCGGCTCGTCACTCTCCGGACGGTTGCGATTTTTTCTCATAGGTCGTAGTCCACCTTCTTCAAAAATAGCCCCTTTGCGGGCAGCGTCGGCCCGGCCTGGCTGCGGTCCCGGCTGGCAAGGATGCCGGGGATGGCATCGGGCTGCATCCGGCCCGCGCCCACCTCACACAGGGTGCCTGCCAGAATGCGCACCATGTTATAGAGGTAGCCGTCCGCTGTCACCTCAATGTCCACCTCGTCGCCCTTCCGGGTCACATGGCAGTCGGTGATGGTGCGCACGGTATCTCCGTGGGCAGCAGCAGAGGAACCCGCCGCGCACAGGGCCAGAAAATCGTGCTTTCCCACAAACTGTTCCGCCGCCCTCTGCATGGCATCCACATCCAGCCGCCGGGGCACCCGGGTGTAATATTTTTCATCAAAAGGCGAATCGATGGGGTGGTTGTGGATGCGGTACAGGTAGGTCTTGGTATGGGCGGCATAGCGGGCGTGGAACTCCTCCGGCACCACCCGGGCGCACAGCACCCGGATATCCGGGGGCAGGTGCTGGTTGATGGCCAGCGGCAGCTTTTCGGTTGGGATACGGGTCTCCGCGTGGAAGTTCAGCGCAAAGCCCAGCGCGTGGACACCGGCATCGGTGCGGCTGCACCCCTTGATATCGGGGCGGCTGTGGAGCACCGCTTCCAGCCCATCCTGAAAGGTCTGGGCCACGCTCCGCCCGTTGGGCTGCACCTGAAAGCCGCAGTAGTTGGTGCCGTCGTAGGCAAGGGTAAGTAGATAGTTCTGCATGGAACTCCTTCCGTCACGGCTTTGCCGTGCCACCTCCCTCAAAGAGGGAGGCTATAAGGCCCCCTCCTCGAGGGGGCTGTCGCCGCAGGCGACTGGGGGAGTTTTTAAAAATTCGGGAACACCAGTCTCGAGCTCAGGATCACCATAAAGCAGACGATGCACACCGCCAGATCGATATAATCCTGCCGGGTGCAGCGCAGCACCTTCAGGCGGGTGCGGCCATCACCGCCGCGGTAGCAGCGGCACTCCATGGCCATGGCCAGCTCATCGGCGCGGCGGAAGGCCGAGATGAACAGCGGGATGAGCACCGGCACCAGCGCCTTGACGCGCTCCATCATGGAACCGTTGTCCAGCATGGCACCACGGGCTTTCTGGGCGTTCATGATCTTGTCGGTCTCTTCGATCAGGGTCGGGATAAACCGCAGGGCAATGCTCATCATCATAGCCAGCTCATGCACCGGGAAGTGCAGCCTGCCCAAAGGCTTGAGCAGCTGCTCGATGGCATCTGTCAGCACGATGGGGCTGGTGGTATAGGTCAGCAGACTGGTGCCCGCGATCAGTGCCATCACGCGCACCGCCATCAGGATGGCATAGCGCAGGCCCTCGGCGTAGATGTTCAGCACCCAGAAGTGCACCAGCGGCTCGCCCTCGCCCGAAACAAAGAAGAGGTTGAGCACCGCGGTAAAGAGGATGATGGGCAAAATGGGCTTCAGGCTCTTGGTGATGAGCTTGAAGGGGATCTTCGCCACGCCGTACATGGCCACGAGGAACACAAGGGACAGCGTCAGGCCCAGCGGGTTGGACGCGGCAAACAGCAGAATGATGTAGACGATGGTCAGCACCAGCTTCATGCGGGGGTCAAACCTATGCACAAGGCTGTCGCCCGGGAAGTGCTGGCCGATGGTGATATCTCTCAGCATGTGGCAGCGCCCCCCTTCTTTGCATCCACACGGGGCAGCACAAGGCTTTCGCCTGCGTCCCGGCGCTTCTTGGCTTCCAAAATCATCTTGACGGCATAGGGCACGGTGTAAACATCCGCCGGGACATCCACCCCCATCTCCCGCAGCTTGAGGAAGATCTTTGTGACCTGCGGCACGCTCAGGCCCAGCGCCAGCAACTCGGGCGCGCGGGCAAACACGTTCTCCACGGTGTCGTACATGGCGATCTTCTTGTTGCTCATCACCAGCACACGGTCGGCGTATTTGGCAATATCCTCCATGCTGTGGGAGACCAGCAGCACGGTGGTGCCGGTCTTTTTGTGGTACTCCTTGACCTCAGACAGGATCTCGTCCCGGCCCTCGGGGTCCAGACCGGCGGCAGGCTCATCCAGCACCAGAATGCGGGGCTTCATGGCCATCACACCCGCCACGGCCACCCGGCGCTTCTGGCCGCCGGACAGCTCAAAGGGACTGCGCTGCAGCAGCGCCTCATCCAGGCCGACAAAGTCCGCTGCTTCATGCACCCGTCTGTCGATCTCGGCCTCGTCCAGCCCCATGTTTCTGGGGCCAAAGGCGATATCCTTATAGCAAGTCTCCTCAAACAGCTGGTACTCCGGGTACTGGAACACCAGACCGGTGAGGAAACGGAATTCCCGGATCTTTTCCGGCTCGGCCCACAGGTCACGGCCATCGATGATGATGTGGCCGCTGGTGGGCTTGTTCAGGCCGTTCATGTGGGTGATCAGGGTGCTCTTGCCGGAGCCGGTGGCACCAATGATGCCCACAAAATCTCCCTCTTCCACCTCAAAGCTCACGTCATCCAGCGCGGTGACGGCATTGGGCATTCCCGGGTTATAGACATAACTCAGGTGATCTACTTTGATAATGCTTCCCATCTTCCGTCCCCTCCCTTACTTCAAAAGCTCATACAGAGCCTGTGCGCACGCGCCGGTGTCAATGATGCCCTCGGGCATGGGGATGCCGGCCTTGACCAGCTCATCCCGCAGCTCGGCAGCCTGCGGCACATCCAGCCGCAGGGCGCGCACCTTTTCGGTCTGGCTGAATACCTCTTTCGGGGTGCCCTCCATGACCACATTGCCCTTGCTCATCACCAGCACGCGGTCGGCCTGAGCAGCTTCTTCCATATAGTGGGTGATGGACACCACCGTGATGCCCATGTTCTTGTTCAGATGGTGGATGGTCTGCATCACCTGCTCCCGGCCCCGGGGATCAAGCATGGCGGTGGCCTCGTCCAGGATCAGGCAGTCGGGCCGCATGGCGACCACGCCCGCAATGGCAACACGCTGCTTCTGGCCGCCGGACAGGTTGTGGGGCGCACGCTCCCGGTATTCATAGATGCCCGCCATCTTCATCGCTTCATCCACACGGCGGCGCATCTCCTCCGGCGGCACGCCCAGATTTTCCAGCGCAAAGGCAACATCTTCCTCCACCACGGTGGCAACGATCTGGTTGTCCGGGCTCTGGAACACCATGCCCACGGTCTGGCGGATATCGTAGATCTTGTCCTCGTCTTTGGTGTCCATCCCTTCCACCAGCACAGTGCCGCTCTCCGGCAGGAGGATGGCATTGAAGTGCTTAGCCAGCGTGGATTTTCCACAGCCGTTGGCCCCCAGCACTGCCACAAATTCGCCCCGCTTCACCTCAGCCGACACGCCGTTCAGGGCGTAGTCCGGCTGTTCCGGGTCATAGCGGAACTTCAGATCTTTCGCAGTTAAAATCGTTTCTTCCATAGGTTTTCTCTTTCCGGTGGTGCGCCCTTCTCAAAAGGGCTGTACCCCATTCTAAATGACCAACCCTCTCAGACTCGCTTCGCTCGCCAGCTCCCCCAAGGGGGGAGCCATCGCATCTAAAAGGGCAGCATCTTCTGAATTCTATTTTCCCTTCCCTGAAGCCGCAATTGCCTCTCCCTCTGGGAGAGGTGGCAATGCGTCAGCATTGACGGAGAGGGCTTCATTCTTCCCAAATGGCCGTTGCGCCGCAGGGCACAACGCCGCCGGTGGCGGAAACGGGCAGGCCGATCTCATCACAGCTGGTCTTGCCGCCAAAGCGGGGCACCAGCGTGGTCTTGAGCATATACTCCATGACCGCGGGGGACAGGCCGGTGGTGTAGCTGTTGACCGCAAAGAAGAGGGGCGTATCGCTCAGCACTTCCTCGCACTGGCTGATGAGCTCGTAGATGCAGTCCTCCAGCTTCCAGATCTCGCCGCCGGGGCCGCGGCCGTAGCTGGGCGGGTCCATGATGATGCCATCGTAGGTGTTGCCCCGGCGCTTTTCCCGGGCCACGAACTTGGCGCAGTCGTCCACCAGCCAGCGGATGGGCCGGTCCGCCAGACCACTGGCCACGGCGTTGTCCTTGCCCCACGCTACGATGCCCTTGGACGCATCCACATGGCAGACGGCAGCACCCGCAGCGGCACAGGCCAGCGTTGCGCCGCCGGTGTAGCCAAACAGGTTCAGCACCTTGACAGGGCGGCCTGCCGCACGGATCTTTTGGGCGTACCAGGCCCAGTTAACGGCCTGCTCCGGGAACACGCCGGTGTGCTTGAAGCCGGTGGGGCTGACGATAAGGGTCAGCTTGTCCTCGCCCTCACCGCAGGAGATCTTCCACTTCTCAGGCAGACGGCGGCGGTACTCCCACTCTCCGCCCCCCTGATTGGAGCGGTGGTAGATGGCATCGGCCTTGGCCCAGAGCGGGCTCTGCTTCTCGGTTTTCCACACCACCTGCGGGTCGGGCCGGATGAGGATGGTCTCTCCCCAGCGCTCCAGGCGGTTGCCGCCGGTGGCATCCAGCAGCTCGTAATCTTTCCAACTATCTGCAGGGCGCATAAGCGTCCTCCTTTCTCTCTTCAAACGGCTCAGAACAGGCTCTGCTGGCCGTTGTCCTCCGGGCTTCCGTTCTCGGGGGCTTTCAGGCCCAGGTGCTCATAGGCAAGGCGGGTGGCACAGCGGCCCCGGGGAGTGCGGGTCAGAAAGCCCATCTGCATCAGGTAGGGCTCACACAGGTCCTCCAGCGTCACGGCCTCCTCGCCCAGCGCCGCCGCCAGCGTTTCCAGGCCCACAGGGCCGCCGTTGTACATCTCAATGATGGCGCGGAGCAGGCTGCGGTCCAGCTCGTCCAGACCCAGCGCGTCCACGTCCATCCGCTTCAGGCTCATCAGGGAAACGTCCCGGTCGATGATGCCATCCCCCAGCACGGTGGCAAAGTCGCGGACACGCTTCAAGAAGCGGTTTGCCACGCGGGGGGTGCCCCGGCTGCATTTGGCCAGCTCGTAAGCGCCCTCCGGGGTGATGGGCTGGTCGAGGATGCCCGCCGAGCGCTGGATGATCCGGCTCAGCTCATCGGGGCTGTACAGCTCCAGCTTGAGCAGCACACCGAAGCGGTCCCGCAGGGGGCCGGTGATCTGGCCCGCACGGGTGGTAGCACCCACCAGCGTGAAGCGGGGCAGGTTGATCCGGATGCTCTGGGCGCTGGGGCCCTTGCCGATCATAATATCCAGCGCGTAATCCTCCAGCGCCGGGTAGAGCACCTCCTCCACCTGCCGGGACAGGCGGTGGATCTCATCAATGAAGAGCACATCGCCCTCCTGCAGATTGGTCAGCAGGGCGGCAAGGTCGCCGGGCTTCTCAATGGCAGGGCCGCTGGTGATGCGGATCTGCACCCCCATCTCGTTGGCGATGATGCCCGCCAGCGTAGTCTTGCCCAGGCCCGGGGGGCCGTAGAGCAGGATGTGATCCATGGGCTCGCCGCGCCGCTTGGCGGCTTCCAGATAAATTTTCAGGTTCTGTTTGACCTTGTCCTGTCCGATGTAGTCCTCCAGATGCTGCGGGCGAAGGCTGTTTTCCTCGTTGTCCGCCGCCGTTAAGCTGGGCTGCATCATTTTTGCGCCATAGAGCGCGGTTTCGTCCTGCATGGATTACCTCCTGCCTGCCATGCCCCGCAGGGCCAGCTTGATGATCTCTTCCACGGGAAGGCTTGCGTCGATCTTGGAAACGGCCAGGGCTGCTTCGCTCTGGCTGTACCCCAGCGAGACCAGCGCCGCAATGGCCTGCCCGGCTCCCTGTGCGGCGGGGGCGGCAGTGGCCGCGCCCACATCCTCAAGGTTGATGCCATCTACAAAGCCCTTTGCTACCTTATCCTTCAGCTCCAGCACGATGCGCTGGGCCAGCTTGGGGCCTACGCCGGATGCCGCCTTGAAGGCCTTGTGGTCGCCTGCCGAGATCGCCAGCGCCACCCGGTCAGGCTCCATGACACTGAGAATGGCAAGGCCCACCTTGGGGCCCACACCGGAAACGGCGGTCAGCAGCTCAAAGCAGCTCTGCTGCTCCTCAGTGGCAAAGCCATACAGGCTGATGTCATTTTCGGTCACGCTCATCACGGTGTAAAGGGTGGCTTCCCTGCCCACCCCGGGCAGTGCGCCCGCAACGCTGGTCGGGCACTGCACATAGTAGCCCACCCCGCCGCAGCTCACCACAACAGCGTTCAGGGTCTTTTTGATGATTTTTCCGGATAGACTGTAAATCATAGTTTTCCTCCAGCAGCCTTCCCCTCTCAGTCTCGCATTCGCTCGCCAGCTCCCCCAAAGGGGGAGCCAAAGCATCGAATCAGGCAGCTGCTACTGTACTCATCCACTGATACCAAAAGCCGCGATTGCCTCTCCCTTCGGGAGAGGTGGCAATGCGCAGCATTGACGGAGAGGGCTCAAATCGGCCCAACGCCCCTTCTTGCAAAGCGGTTCAGCTGGTTGCCGTTGGTATGGCAAAAGGTGATAGCCATGGCCAGTGCATCGGCGGTATCATCAGGCTTTGGCACAGCGGGCAGATGCAGCAGGATGCGGGTCATCTCCTGCACCTGCTTTTTCACGGCCTTGCCGTAGCCGGTAACGGCCTGTTTCACCTGCATGGGGGTGTACTCGTAGATGGGGATGCCCGCCTGCGCCGCCGCCAGCAGGATGACCCCGCGGGCCTCGGCCACGCCGATCACAGTGGTCTGGTTGTGCTGGTAGAACAGCTTTTCGATGGCAAGCACCTCAGGCTGTGTCCGTTCGATGACCTCCCGGATGCCGGTGTAGACCTCGTCCAGCCGCTGCTCAAACGGCACCCCTGCATCGGTGCACACGGCCCCGAAATCCACCGGTGCAAACCGGTTGCCCGCATAGTCCAAAACGCCCCAGCCCACAATGGCGTAACCCGGGTCGATGCCCAAAACTCTCATTCTGCGATACCTTTCCTATTATAATCAATGTATTATACCACAAACCGGCGTTCAGGGCAACGGAAACGCCTTGGGGCGGTTTACAAAATGTGCGCTGGGCGGCTGATTTTCTATCCACAGTAAACCGGACATCAAAAAGTTTGCAGAATTTTCAAAAAAGGGCTTGCTTTTTGCCCGGCGGTATGATATCATAATCAAGCTGATTGCGGCACAAACAGAATATGGACGGTTAGCTCAGCTGGTAGAGCATCTGCTTGACGTGCAGGAGGTCACAGGTTCGAGTCCTGTA